>Ga0307422_1000389_pt1 | contig 25657 bp, 18 predicted proteins | sample SalMarWE160290MG_FD_202153 | JGI IMG/M metagenome (GOLD analysis project Ga0307422, IMG submission 202153) | Salt marsh sediment microbial communities from the Plum Island Ecosystem LTER, Massachusetts, United States - WE1602-90 | ecosystem: Environmental > Aquatic > Marine > Intertidal zone >...
TGTCATGTTTTTTGAATACGCATGCCACCTCCTTGTCCGCGAGGGCGTGGATTGGCTGATTCTGGCGGTCGTCCTGGCTTGGAGAATGTTCTCCTTACAGTTGCGGGACAGCGCCGGACTTTCCATTGGGGATCACCGGCTTCGCCTTTATGCCCACCTATCCGGGGGTTTGGGCACCAGAGCAGCTGTTGTTATTTAATGGTATTGTACAAACTAAGACGGCAGCCGTCAAGGGATTGCATAGATTCAATATATATGAGACAGCTGGGGCAAACATAAAGTAAGCTGATTTCTTTCGTCCCAACCTCTTTTTCCACAATCTCGATCAAGGAGTCATATAAAATCCAGTGATCAAGTTGATTGATAATAAAACGAGGCTGATAAAAAATAGATCAGCCTATTTTTATATACTGTTCTATGCAGATGAATGAATCTAGCCAGGTGGAGCAGGTCTACGCGCGGGCAATCAGCTATGTCCCGTAAAATATTTATTCAACCGTTCAGGAATACCAATTATCACTTAGGTCTTTCCACTGGGGATTCATGGATTCTATCAATGCAATTTTCTTTTTCCTCAGCCAACCCTTGAGATCTTTTTCACGGGATATCGCTTCATGGATGTCAAATCCAGATTCAAAGTACACAAGTTTTTTGATGTTATAACGAGAGGTAAATCATTTAATTAGACCTTGTTTATGTTCAGATACTCTGCGTTCAAGATCATTTGTGACGCCTGTATATATGGTTTTTGATCGGTTAGCCATTATGTAAACGAAGTATTTTTTCATAATACGTTTTTTCTATAAACCATTATTGTATTTTTAGTATATCTGAGAACTTGATAGTGAATGCATGCAAGCCGAGATTCTCACCCCTGTGGGTGTCAGAATGACAATAAGAAATGGCATTGTCATACTGAGCGAAGCGAAGTATCTCGGCTGGCCGCACATGATATTCCAATTGTCATGCTGAGCAAAGCGAAGTATCTCGGTTTGACAGTATTGATATTTTAGCCGAGATTCTTACCCCTGCGGGTGTGCTTCGCGATCCCGCCTGCGGCTGTCAGAATGACAGTGAGAAATGGCATTGTCATACTGAGTACAAAGAAGCATCCCGGCTGACCGCTCATAATATTTTAATAGAAAAGCAGGACAGTGAAAGCACTGTCCTGCTTTTGATCTTTGATATTTGTTATTAGTGTGCAACCAGCACGAATGTTCCGGAATAGTCAACAGTGACAGTCACGAAACCATCGGTTACTGTTACATCGCCTACTTCCACCCAAGTGCCGGTTTCCGCATCCCAGGCCATGATAGCGAAATCGCTGCCCTCCATGCCCTCAGGGATAGCAAATGATATGGTGAATGTTTCACCATCTACCAGTTCACCATCCAGGAGCAGGTTAAGCGTCAGACCAGAAACAAAAGTATTGCCATCAGGCAGAACCGCAGGCAGTGTTTCTTCGGCTTCCGTTACAAGCTCTGCAAAATAACCACATAGGACGGAGTCGAAGACAATACTGTCTCCGCCGGGCAGTTCTAAAGTGTTCGCGTAATCGCAGCTTAGCTCGACCAGCTCACCAGCACCGGTGACCGGGATGAGTGGGCCAAGTCCCGCGACAACGCCTACGCCCAAACCCGCACCTACGCCACCCGCAGGTGGGGTTGGTGGGAACGGAGTTGAGTCGCAGACATCACCAATGCCGTCGCCGTCTGAATCTAATTGGTCGGGGTTGTAGGTAACCGGACAGTTATCGACATAGCCGCCAGTGCCATCACTGCTTTCAAACACGAAATCAGCATCCGGGTCAATCAGCCAGGGATCATAAGTAGCTGTACCAGTAATAGTATCACATCCTATGGCACCTGGACCATTATCGCAGCCCCAATAGTTATAAACCGCTGTGATGGTTGGGTCGCCATTCACAAATGTTTTATATTGCGGGTTACCCTCACTATCCCACCATTTCCACGAGCCGGAAGCAGGATACTTCACATTGACTAATCCATCCGCTGAATTTCCGGAAATGATATTATCCTTCAATGTGATATCCGCTGAGGTATAGCCATCTCTGGTTGGCGCGATAACGCCAATACTGTTATCGTATAAGTGGTTATCCTCAACTAGGGCACTGCTTCCCGAATACACCACAATAGCAGCCCCTAACTTACCCCGATTATAGTATTTTGCAAGACCACCCGTGAAACCGAAAATAGTATTGTTCTGAATAATTGTGTTAGTGCTACTCTGGATATGGATGCCATGATCAGAGAAATCACTGTCATGTAAACCCTCGATGGTATTATTAATAACCTGGTTACCATTGCCACTGTAGACAAATACACTCACTCCGCCTGTTTGCATAACGTTGTTTTCCATAACAACATTGCTAGATGACCATAATCCAGGCCCAGAACCACCGCGAGATACATCAGTCAAGCTTCCTGGGGTAGCGCCTGCCGGATCATACCAAACCTGGCGGGTTTCACGCTGGAATTCATTATCACTAATGACGCTGTTTTCCACGCTTTGGAATTGAACGCCACTTTGGCTAATGAATGTGAAAATGTTATCCTGGATAGTGATATTATCCAAAGTGGAAATCCCGGAAGGCGGCTTGGCTACGATTCCGTACGATGTTCCCCCATATTTCGCGTCTTCTGTGGCATTTGCACCACTGAACTTTAAACCTTTAATTGTTATATCACTAGACTCGATGAGCATAAGCGTTCCATACTTCATCATAAAATCAGTGTTGCTGTTAGGACCTTGAATAATTGTGGTGTTTTTATCAGTACCAATCAGAGTTATCGGTTTATCGATAACGATTGTGCTCGTTGGAGTGTAAATTCCTGGTTCAACATATATCGGGTTTGCACCACCTGAACGGATATCGTTAATGGCAGCCTGAATGGGATTGGTTTCATTTGAGTGACATTCAGTCACGTTAGGGGCACAAGTTGTGGCATCCCCGGAGGTATAGCCAACGATAACACCCCCACCAGCGTCAAACCATGGATCAGGCGCAGACAACACTTCAGCGGCTTTTTCTGAAGCCATTGATATCACTTCGCCACCCTCATCCACCAGCACAGCCCCCGCCTCTTCCAGCACTGCAACTATATCGCTGAGTTCTTCTTCAGAAGCTGGCGCTGCTTCTGCAGCCAGTTCTTCGACGGCAGGTTCCTCTGCGGTCTCTTCAGTCGGTGCTTCTTCGACAGCCGCTTCTTCTATTGCGGTTTCTTCTTCAATGGTCTCAACGGTTACCAGTGGATCAGGCAGCTGCTCTTCGCCTGCTGCTTCATCTGCTTCTTCAGCAGCTGGCGCTTCTTCCGCAGCCGGTTCTTCTGCTGCGGGATCCTCTGCGGTCTCTCCAGCAGCTGGCGCTTCTTCTGCGGACGATTCCTCGCCTGCAGATTCCTCTGTGGTCTCTTCAACAGTAGGTGTGTCCTCTCCGTCTGCAAATGCTGTGGTGGGGACAGCCAGTACGAACAGCATAGCAAAGGTGATTAGTAATGTTAATATTTTTGAAAATTTCCTTTTTTTCATTATCAGTTATCTCCTTTTATTTACCTATCAATTATTTTTATTAAATATTTCCAGAACTTTTTTGGGTGTTCTCTTTTACCCTTTAACCTAAAATACCCTCCATTTAACTCCTTTCGCTAGGCAGCGGCTGGTTATTAAGACAAAAAACCGGTCTTGTTTGACCGGTTTCGCTATTGGCTCCCTGAATACCCTTGTCTGCAAATACCCCAGAGCAAGCGCCCAAATTAGGGTTTCAGATCACAGCCTTCTTTATTTATTCAGTTGTAATTATTATACATTTGTATGAACATTTGTCAAGTCGTAAAATTAATGGTATCTAAAGCTGAAAAGTGAACCATGATAAAATCACGCATAAATCTTTTATCCGGAGAGAATGCATGGCCGAATTCATTTTAGCTGCTGTTGCCTGGCCGTACGGCAATTCACAGATCCATGTGGGTAATCTGGCTGGTTCTTACCTGCCGGCAGATATCTTCGCCCGCTACCACCGCTTGAAAGGGAATCAGGTGCTGATGGTTTCCGGGACAGATTCCCACGGCACGCCAATCACCGTCCGCGCGGAAGCGGAAAATGTGTCCCCGGAAGAGGTGTACCTGCGCTTTCATGCCGGATTCCTGGAATTATTCCAGAAAATAGGATTGACGTATGATCTGTTCACATCCACACATACTGAAAACCATTTCAAGGTTTCACAGGCAATGTTCAACGCGCTGTTGAAGAATGGCTTCATGTACAAAGAAACCCAAAAACAGTGGTATTCACCTGAGCAGGGGCGATTTCTTCCTGACCGGTATGTAGAGGGGACGTGCTATATCTGCGGATACGAGAACGCGCGCAGCGACCAATGCGACCAGTGCGGGAGCCTGTTGGATCCAACGCAGTTGATAAACCCACGCACGAAGATTGACGGATCAACACCTGAACTAAGTGATACAGAACATTTTTTTCTGGATTTGGGCACGCTGCAGGATGATGTCGCCGAGTTTCTGAAAGAAAGGGAATCTTACTGGCGTCCGAATGTGATCAGGCAATCACTTGGGCAAATACAAACGGAAGGGCTGCGGGGGAGACCAATTACGCGTGATTTGGAATGGGGCATTCCCGTTCCGGTGGAGGGTTGGGAAGGAAAGTGTTTGTATGTGTGGTTTGAGGCAGTGATCGGGTATTTATCCGCATCCATCGAATGGAGCAAGATCCACAACACACCTGATGCCTGGCGCGACTGGTGGAAAAATCAGGATGCGAAAACACTTTATTTTATTGGAAAGGACAATATTCCTTTCCATGCTATCATCTGGCCGGCAGAATTAGCCGGCGCGGACGGCGCGTTTGATGCTTGCTATGGAGGTGGAAAAGAAGAACCTTTTGTGCTGCCTTATGATGTGCCAGCCAATGAATTCCTGAATTTGGAAGGTAAAAAGATCTCCGGCAGCAGGAATTGGGCTGTCTGGGGGCTGGATTTTCTGAGCCGATATGATCCTGACCCGCTGCGGTACTATCTGACGGCAATCATGCCTGAAACACGGGATGCTGATTGGGATTGGGAGGAATTTTATCACCGCAATAATGATGAGCTGGTAGCGACGTGGGGCAACCTGGTGAACAGGGTCCTTTCTTTCGCATATAAATACTGGGAAGGCGTGGTGCCTGAACCGGGCGCGCTGGCTGATGAAGATCAAGCCCTTTTGGATGAGGTAGAGAAAGGGTTTGAGACTGTCGGCGGCGAATTGGAAGCAGTGCGGCTGCGTTCCGCGTTGAACGAAACGATGCGCTTGGCTTCTGTGGTTAATAAATACCTGGACCAATCCGCTCCCTGGAAAATGGTGAAGACAGATAAGGATCAGGCGGGACGGGCGATCTTTGTGGCGATGAAAGCGATCGATTCGCTGAAAGTGCTGTTTGCTCCATTCCTCCCGTTCACCAGCCAGAAACTGCATGATACTCTGGGATATGATGGGCAGCTCTTTGGAAACCAGTATACGGAATCTTTTAAGGATGCAGTCGGAGAGCACAGCGCGCTGCTGTATGATCCCGCTGATGCCGTTGGAAAATGGGAGAAAAGCGAACTTGCTCCCGGGCACAAATTTCTTAAACCTGAACCCTTATTCATCAAGTTAGATAAAAGCATCGTGGAAGACGAACGGGGACGATTGGGAAAATAAAAGCTTAAGCTCTCCAAATGGAGAGCTTTTTTTACACCGCTGCGATATCCTTACTGAGAATATCAAGCGCCTTCAGAGCAGCCTGGGATTTGATTGCACCGCGTGAACCATCAAATTGGAAATGATAGGCGCTCTCACAGATATGCGTGCCGCCTGCCGGTCCGGCGATTCCTGAGATGGAAAAACCAACGATCTTTTTGAAATCCACTTCCCCCGCGAATACCCCCCGGACGCCGAAAGCCATAGCGAGCACGGTTTCCCTGCTGACAGCTCCGGATGTATCTAAAACTTCAGCGGGAACATTCAGCCAAAGCCGTTTCGCCTGGTTTGAGTAGGCAATCTGGCCACCCAGGTAATAATCGGATGAACCGGGCAGGTTCGTTATGAGGTGGCCGAGCAGCCCGCCGGTGCAGGATTCCGCAGTAGCGAGAAATAAATTATTTGCTTTCAGGTGCGATGCAATTGTCTTGAGAAGCCTTTTTTCCGCATCCATAATGGTATTATATCTGGCGAATTCAATTGGCCAGTGTAACTATGATGTTTTTAAATTGATGATATTCGTTCTCAGAACGAATATATTTTTAAGGGGATCAGCGGATTTTAATCAACTCTTGATGACAGAAAGTGAGGGTAGATGAATGCAAGCCGGTATAGAAAAGACCTTACAACTATTCAATGGATAGTTGTAAGCCCCGAGGGTGTGCTTCGCGATCGTTACACTCAGCATGACAACGCCATTTCTTATTGTCATTCTGACCGCCATAGGCGGGAAGAATCTCGGCTAAAATATCGTGAGTGTTCAGCCGAGATGCTCACCCCTTCAAGTGTGCTTCGCGATCGCAACGCTCAGGATGACAGAAAATGTTGGGTTAGAAAAACGCCAACTAAACCTACAAAAGACATGAATTTAAGAGGTTGACGCGTCGCTATATAAAAGACCTTGCAACTCTCCAGTGGAGAATTGCAAGCCTCACAAAGATAGATAATAAAAAGAGGAAGGGGATTGCTACGACCCGCTATGCAATGATTATGATGAAAGGCAAAGAAAAAGCAGTAAAAAAAATCTGAGGTAAAAGGTTATAATTAGAATTATCTTAAAATATTAAAAAGACATGGGCATTGCCTGTGTTCTAATGACTATAGAAATGAAACACATGGAAAAGAAAAAACTGATATCGATTTTTGCGATAATTGTAATCCTTGTTGGAATTGGCTCTTCTGTTTATGTTAATGCAGCGCAGGTCGACTCAAAGCATATCAACGTAAATGGCCAAGATTATACTATCGACCAACTATTTGATATTTCAGAAGAAAAGACATATGAGACATATTTTGGTATTGCCCTTGATGATTTGATGGTTAAAACCGGGGTTGAAAACCCGGAAGAACATGAATATACCATAATTGGACAAGATGGCTATCAACAAACAGTAAAATGGGAAAACATGATAAATGGTCTTTTAACAAAGGACGGTAAATCAATATTTACTGATTTACCAAAGGCGTTCAGAGTCAAAGAAATTGTAGAGATTAAGGTGGATTAAAAATGGAAAAAAATAAGTTATTAGCTGGAATACTTGTATTTGGATCATTATGGGGATTTTCAGAATGTATTGTTGGTTCTATGCTGCGTAATGCTGGACTTCCAGCCGGCGCTATAATGACGGGTGTGTTCGCTTTTAGCTTGATGGCAATAAGCAGGATGTTTTACAAGGCGCGCGGAATGCAGCTTGGAATGGGGCTTGTAGCTGGAGCGTTACGGTTATTTAATCCTTTTGGAGGTTGTTATATATGTTCAGCTATTGCAATTATGGCTGAGGGGATGATGTTTGAAATATTATGGTATAAGATATCCCCGGATTTCAACGAGTTAGACACTTTAAAAATTAAAAGCAGCATGGGTATCGTAACTTCCTATTGTATATATGTAGTGGGTTATGTAGTAACACAGATTTTAACACCTGTATTTTCGTCAGCAGATTTCCATATCGAAAATCTTATTGTTTTCATTCCGCAAATTCTTGCTGGTGGACTTTTGGCAGCAGTAATTGGAGGAATAATGGTACCGACAATGTTTCTTATTAAAAAATTTGATAATAACCTGGTGAGAAACAGGTTGTACTATCCAGCAACGATTGGGATTTCTGCATTATGCTGGTTGATTGTCATTGCAAATAAATACTAATGTTAGTCGCCTGGAGAGAGATCGCTAAGGCAGACTAAAAAGGTTATTTTGGAGCACTTTTAAGGGCTATTTGAACATTTAAGAGTTGCCTTTCCTGCTGGTGCAAAATGGGTGTAATTGAAATAAAACAGGGTGGACACAATGGACTTAGTTTATACTTAATTTCCCTGAAATAATCGCGTTTCTTAATGACTGTGGTATGATAGTTTTTTGAGGTACCTATGTTTGAAGATCTTCCATCGAAAGATGGAAATACAGAAACAAATGAAATTTCCGTAAACCAAGAACAGAAAGATAATTCCCAACAAATTATTATCACCGGCTGGGAACGTTTTTGGGATCGAGTAACACGTTTGGGTTTGGGAGATATTGCCCTTCGCACGGGAACAGCCCTGGTTACAATTGGATTGATCGGGTTAGTGGTGTGGGTGATGAAAGGCAACTTTGTCCCCGGAGAAATGTCATCTGACAATGCTGAGGCATCTGATGCAGCGGGTGGGGCTAATGCGAATGACCTGGAACTGCCAGAATATGAGGGCATTGCACCAGTTGAGGGGTTAACAAAATCTGCTGATACGCACACCAATGCTCCCGCAGCTTCACGATATGATTTTCAGGAATACACAGTTGTTGCAGGGGATACGATCTTTGGCATTTCAAAGAGTTTTGGCATAACTGCTGAGACAATCCTGTGGACAAATTACAATGTCCTGCAGGATAATCCAGCAGCTATCTATCCCGGCCAGGTTCTGACGATTGCCCCTGTCGATGGGGTGCTGTATACGTGGAACGCTGGTGATGGATTAAATGGCGTATCAAATGGATTGAATGTGACCCCGGAGGCGATTATCGAATGGCCGGGAAATAGCCTATCATACGAAACGATTGGGGACTATGCCGCCCCAAATATTGAGCCAGGGGCGCAGATATTCGCGCCCGGCGGTTCACGGTTCTTTTATGACTGGACTGTTACCATTCTTGCCCGGGAAGAACCGGCTAAATCAGCGATCTGGGGTGACGGGAAATGTGCACCTGTTTCTGCAGGACCGATCGGTTTTGGCACGTTCATCTGGCCAGCAGTTGAAACCACCATATCAGGGTATGATTTCTCGCCGGAGATCAACCACTGGGGTATTGATGTAGCAGGAGATTTAAATGACCCATTGTTTGCGGTAGACAATGGTGTGGTCGTTTACGCGGGGTGGAATGATTGGGGATACGGTAATGTGGTTGCGATTGACCACGGCAATGGGTGGCAGTCGCTGTATGCTCACCTTGAATCGCTGAATGTTGGCTGCGGCTCATTTGTTAATCAGGGTGATATCATCGGGTACATGGGCACTACTGGTAATTCCAGCGGACCGCATCTGCATTATGAACTAATTGGCGATAATTACGGACGGGTCAACCCACACAATTATCTTCCTTACTAAGAAATTAGAATTGGGCGGTCTAACCGCCCTTTTTTATAAAGATATAATGAAGGTTAGGAGATAATGATGAAATTTAAATCAGCTTCACGTCCTTCCCAAATCGCCGGCACCTGGTATACAGGCGAACCGACCGCACTCAGTAATCAAATTGACACTTTTATCAATAATGCCAAGGTTTCTGAAGAGGATATCCGCGGAAAAGTGATTGGGCTTACTGCCCCACATGCCGGCCACCGCTTTTCAGGAAAAACAGCGGGTTATGCTTATAAAACTATCAAAGGTGAGAAGAGAGACCTGGTTGTCATTCTTTCCCCTTTTCACCAATATTTTCCGGGTGATCTGATCACGACAGCTTATCAAGCATACAACACGCCTTTAGGCGAAATACCAGTGGATACAGATGCGCTGGTTGAATTAGAGAATATCCTGAAAAGGAGCAATATTCCGATTCATCAGATAGATAATGACCCAGAGCATTCAATCGAAATCCAACTGCCATTTCTTCAGCGTGCGTTAAAAGAGGGTTTTAAACTGCTTCCTCTGATGATCCGCAGCCACGACGCTCATTTACTCAAGCAAACAGCCGAGGCGCTGTTCAATGTAATCAAGGATCAATCTTTTTTGATAATCGCAAGTACTGATCTTTCGCATTTCTTTCCATTAGATATTGCTGAGGTAATGGATACTGAAATGTTGAAGCGAATCAAAGAGATGAATCCTGAGAGAGTCTTATCCGCTGAAAAGGAGGGCAGAGCTTCCGCGTGCGGTGCTTCTGCTGTTGCGGTGATGCTGTGGTTAACAAAGAAAGCAGGCGCGAAGAAAGCCTATATTCTTAATTACAGTACATCTGCTGATTCAACTGGTGATAAGACATCTGTTGTGGGATATGGTTCCGCTGCTGTGCTCATCTGAAAAGGAAATCTGGGAAGGAAAAACAGGGGATGATCCAATTTGCACAGGTTGCAGTCAATGTGCCGGGAGTTCACGATCAATTTGATTACCTGATCCCTCTAAACTGGCGGGAACGATTAGAACGGGGTCACCTGGTTGAAGTACCATTTGGTAAGCAAATGGTGCAGGGAATTGTGGTTTGCCTGAAGACAAGCAGCGATTATCCAGAGATCAAAGAGATAACCGGTGTGCTCGATGAAGAACCGGCCGTCAATTCACATTATATAGAACTGGCAGATTTATTAGCAGAAATGTATTTTAAACCGGCTTCTGCGTATTTAACTGCCATGCTGCCGCCGGGCCTGGGGCAGCGTGCTGATACGCTGTATGAAGCAGACCTGCCAGATGATGCAGACCAACTATCTTTAACAAAACTGCAGAGGCGTCTAATCACCGCCCTCACAAAGCGAGGCGCCCTGCGCGGTCGCCAATTAGATAATGCTTTCCGGCATATCGATTGGCGCAGGTCAATGCGACCGCTAATCCGTAAGGGATTAGTAATCACTCAACCGATCCTGCCGGCACCTAAAGCAACAAGAAAGCAGATCAACACAGCCAGGCTTCATCCAGAATTGGATATAAATTATATAAAAAGCGTTGCTACAGGGCGTAAGGGATCAACTGCATCCAAACGAAGGCGAAGGATATTGGAATTGCTGGTTAGAGAGGGAAAATATGTTGATGTATCCTATATCTATGCATCAACAGGTGCATCTTCCGCAGATATTAGGTATTTGGAAAAACGTGGACTGGTTGAAGTCAATTCTCGAGAAACTGTCCGGGATCCTGTTGAAAAATTCTCGCCAGAGGGAACAGCAAAACCGCAGTTGACGAAAGACCAACTATCTGCCTGGGAGAAGATACAAACAGCACTGAAATCACCCGAATCTCACCCGGTAATTATCCAGGGGATCACCGGTTCCGGAAAGACAGAGCTGTATCTGCGGGCAGTGGAGCAGACTGAAAAAGCAGGCAAACAAGCTGTCGTTTTGGTGCCAGAAATATCACTTACCCCGCAAACTATTCAGCGTTTTTTAGACCGGTTTCCCGGCAATGTTGGAGTAATTCATTCCAGGTTATCACCCGGCGAGCGCTATGATACATGGCGGCGGGCAAGAAAGGGAGAATTTTCTGTGATGATTGGACCCCGCAGTGCCCTGTTCACACCACTACCGAACCCCGGAGTGATCATATTGGATGAGTGCCATGATGATTCCTATTATCAGGGGGAGATGGGTCCTGTATACCACAGCGCAGAAGCAGCTATCATCTTAGGTAAAATAACAGGCGCGGCAGTCATATTTGGTTCAGCCACACCAAATGTGGATTTATATTTTCGCGCTCAACGTAACCATTGGCCGGTAATTAGTCTGGATAAACGAATTGCCACACAAACTGGAAGCATTGGGAAACATTCAGAAGTCACGTATATACCGCTTCCGAGCGTTGAAATTGTGGATATGAGGGAAGAACTGCAGCAAGGAAACCGATCTATCTTCAGCCGAACCCTGCAGGAAGCTCTGCATGAAGTTATTGATAGGCAGCAGCAGGCGATACTTTATCTCAACCGGCGGGGCAGCACGACAATTGTCTTCTGCAGGGATTGCGGTTACACAGCCCGATGCCCACGATGTGATTTCCCGTTGACATATCATAAAGACACCCACCGCCTGATGTGCCATACCTGCGGTTACACACGCAACCTGATGAAAAGATGTCCAGAATGCGGCAGCACACGTATCCGTCAATATGGTATGGGCACAGAACGCGTAGAACAGGTGCTGCTTGAGTTGATCCCTTCAGTCCGGGTTTTACGCTGGGATGCGGACACAGCTGCTGGAAAACAATCTGAAGCGATCATTCTTTCCCATTTCAAACGGCATAATGCAGATGTGCTTATCGGGACCCAGATGCTGGCAAAAGGATTGGACATTCCGCTGGTTACGCTGGTGGGCGCAATTATGGCTGATGTAGGGCTGAACTTTCCAGATTACCGCGCCGGAGAACGGGCATTTCAACTCCTGACTCAGGTGGCAGGACGTGCAGGGAGAAGCCGATTAGGCGGAAGAGCAATCCTGCAGACTTTCCAACCGGAACACTATGCGATCCAGTATGCAGCTGAGCATGATTTTGTAGGATTTTACCGCGCGGAGTTAGCTCGCAGAAGAAAACTGCAGTATCCACCTTTCTCTCGCATTTTCCGCTTTGAAACACGTGATTTTTACCAGAATGATGCGAAAGAACGAGCAAAGGATCTTGCCTCGAAAATATCAGAAATAATAGCAGACAGCGCGGATAGAACCCTGGAGATGATTGGCCCTGCCCCACCATATTTTGGAAAAAGAAGCGGATATTACCGCTGGCAGGTCATTCTAAAAGGCAACCGCCCTGAACTGGTTGTAGGACAGTTAAAATTAGATGGCTGGCGGGTTGATGTGAATCCACCAAGCTTATTGTAAAAAAACCCGCCTTCGCGGGCTTGCTCCTTGATCCATTCTTTTTACTGTAATACATAGTGGGGGTTTATAAAACCGCCATTCTGGCGCACTTCAAAGTGCAGGTGGGCACCTGTCGAGTTTCCAGTAGAACCGCAGAAGCCAACCACCTGCCCCTGTGTAACACTCTGCCCGCAAGCCACATTGAAACCGCTTAAGTGGGCATAAAGAGTAAGATATCCATTCTGATGATCGATAGCAACCAGGTTGCCGTAACCACCGCTGATCGGACCCGCGTAAATAACAACGCCGGAATCGGAAGCGAAGATGGAATCACCCTGGAAGCATTGGGCGTCAATTCCTTGGTGACCGCTCCAGTAATCATTACCTGAAATTACCCCATAGTAGGGCGTCGGCCAGACAAATGAATATGTTCCGTAGGAACCGCCGCTGGGCGTGCATGATCCAGGACCGGCAATTTGTGCTGTTACGCCGGCATCGTTTCCAGCCGCGACCGGTATCACCCAGGTATGGAAGGGACGATATCCATCAGGTATCATGAGAAGTGTATCTGGCTCAATAACCGGATCAGTTATATCAAGATTATTACCGGGGTAGAGAAGAATATCCTCAACTGAGGCATGGTATTTGGCAGCAACCTCATCCAGCTTATCCCCCTCCTTCCAATGGTAGAGGATGCCATCCATAGGGGGGATATTCAATTTCATACCGATAGAAATCAAGTGCGGGTCATCATTAAGGGTATCTGAATTCGCCCACAAAACGCTTTCCGGTTCTACCTCATACAATTCCGCGATGCCGAAGAGAGAATCTCCTGCAGCCACGGTATATTCAACCACTTGCTTGCGTGAACCAACTGGAAGAACAGTATCAGGATTAGCGCTGCGCTCGACGGATTCAAATGATTTTGAAGGCGCGAAATCTGGCAGGGAAGAAACAACTGAGCTGCCAGCTGGCCGGCTTGGCATGCTGATGAAGGCCAAAAGTGACCGACCTGAAAAATAATGGTACAGGGAGAAACCCATTAACCCGACCATAAGTCCAACTATGACCCAGGTCCCAGCGACCAACCAGGCAGGGTATGAGTGCTCTCTCTGGCTTTTTTCTGTTTTTTCTTCTTTCTTTTTAAAGAAAGCCATTTTACTTCTCTGCAGTTAATGCTTCTAAAAACTCGATATTATTCTTGGTCTTTTTCATCTTATTGATAATGGCTTCTGAAGCGACCGCGGTATCCATTCCTGCACCCTGTGGGGGTTGGCTGATCATCTGGAGATACATACGGCGCATGAGCCAGACCTGTTTGAGAATATCAGGGCTGATAAGAAGTTCTTCACGCCTGGTGGATGATCGTTCCATATCGATAGCCGGGAAAATGCGCCGTTCCTGCAGGCGGCGGGATAGGTGCAATTCCATATTTCCAGTACCTTTAAATTCTTCATAAACCATATCATCAAGGCGTGAACCTGTGTCAATCAGTGCAGTAGCGATGATTGTCAATGAGCCGCCATCCTCGATATTTCGGGCGGCGCCGTAAAAGCGCTTCGGTGGGTACAATGCGGAGGGATCCATACCACCGGAAAGCGTTCGACCGGAGGGGCTTACTACAAGGTTATATGCACGTGCTAAACGCGTGAGGCTGTCCATGAGAATAACGACATCATGGCCGATCTCTACGAGCCGCTTGGCACGGCTAAGCGTAATTTCTGCTGTGCGTACGTGTTTCGTAACAGGTTCATCAAAAGTAGAGGCAATTACTTCTCCTTCAACAGAGCGGTCCATATCGGTAACTTCTTCGGGGCGTTCGCCAATGAGACTGATCATCAGGTTGATGGCTGGATAATTTTCAGAGATAGCATTGGCGATGTCCTTAAGGATTATGGTTTTTCCTGCTTTAGGTGGAGACACTATCAACGCGCGTTGACCGCGGCCAATGGGTGCGATCAGGTTGATCAGGCGATTTGATGGGATATTTTTCTTGGTTTCCAGATTTATACGCTGGTCAGGAAAGATAGGTGTGAGAGCTTCGAATTTGGTGCGGTGTTGAGATTCCTCAGTAGGTGTGCCATTGACAGATTCAACATACACAAGACCATAATGGCGCTCAGATTCCCGCGGGGGGCGAATTTTTCCGAAAATAAGGTCACCGTTTCTCAAGTCTAATCGGCGCAGCTGCGCTTGCGAAACATAAATATCGTTCTTGCTCATCTGATAGTTCTCACGCAGAAAGCCAATACCTTCGGGCATGATTTCAAGGATGCCCCCCCCTTTCTCCACTTTTCCCGCCCCATCTTCATTGCTCTCTTCTACTGTCCGACTGGCGATGGAGACCATGAGGTATTCTTTCTTGCGTTTCATTGCCTCTGGAATGCCGAGCTCTTCCCCCATTTTTCGCAATTCAGCCAATGATTTTAATTCTAATTCTGCAATTTTCATTTTAATAACCCGTTTCCTGATTTAAATGTGATATGTACAAACGCCGCCCATGATTGAAATCCGTGATATAAAAAAATTATTATTCATTCATTTGGGATTGTGTGGGCATATAATTATCTTTGTTGATCTGCCCAATTTGAAACGATCTGTTTTTCTTGTTGCGTCGGCATTATATCACGCTTAAAAAACACCCGCAAGCAATTAAATGCCCCAAATTTTCACAAATATCCACGAAGTTCCCGATTGCGCGTTGGATGGCGGAGTTTACGAAGTGCTTTGGCTTCTATCTGTCGAATCCGTTCCCTTGTCACATTAAAGTAATTACTGACTTCTTCAAGTGTGTGATCCTTACCATCAATCAAACCAAACCGTAATTCCAGAACCTGGCGTTCACGTTCAGAAAGTGCCCCCAATGCGCTCTGCACCTGATCGCGCAATATTTCACGAGCGGCAGCATCCATTGGTTCAATGGCCTCATCATCTTCGATGAAATCACCTAATTGGCTGCTGTTCTCATCACCGATGGGCCGTTCGAGTGAGATGGGTTCTTCTGCGGATTTAAGGATACGCTGTAGTTTTTCGGCAGCCATTTCCCAGCGCTCTTGAAGTTTTTCATCAATAGGGCTGCCATTTCTAAGGGCATCCTTTATTTGTGCTCGGTCTTCTGTGGAAAGCAAATCAAATTCAACTGCGAGATCTTTTGGTGTTGGATTGCGCCCGAGCTTCTGTACAAGTGAACGCTGAATGCGGAGAAGCTTTGATATAGATTCAAATAAATGCACTGGAATACGGATAGTGCGCGCTTGCTCGGCTATGTAACGGCTGATGGATTGGCGGATCCACCAGGTGGCGTATGTGCTGAACTTATAGCCACGCGCAGGATCGAATTTAGCGATTGCCCTCAAGAGCCCCAAATTACCTTCTTGTATCAGATCAAGAAAGGTAATACCTCGTCCGATGTATCTTTTTGCTACACTTACAACCAGACGCAAATTTGCCCGGATGAGCACGGTTGTGGCTTCATCTGAAAGGGATTCGATATGTTCGCATGTATTCATAAGCGCATCTGTGTCTGGAAGATGCTTAACCATTGTACGTTTGGTTGGCAATTTACCTTTTTTCTGAAGGAATTCAAGAAGATATAACGCGCTATCATCTGGCAGCAGATAGCTTGCTAAAAAGAAAGCATATACTTCTTGGATGAGGCCGTTAATCACTTCTGCGCGTACTTTGTCGGGTATTCTTTCATTTTCATTCCAATAGATTTCCAGGTAACTACGCGTGTAGGACGGCTCATCAATTTTCCACTGAGCACGGAGAGCCTGCGCCTCCGCAAGAACCAAACAAAAATCAGGCAAGCCAATGGCTCGATTATTCTGACAGAACAACTGCAGATTGCTGAATGATTGGCGAAGGTCCGCAAGAATCTGCGTAAATACGATGTTCAGATTTGCCTGCTCCGAATCCCTATTGAGCTCGCGGGTTTTAAGCCAATCAAGCCGCGTATTTGCTTCATTGCGCGTGGAAAGGCGGAATTCACTTTCAGCGGTTAGGAGATTAATCTGACCGATCTCTTTAAGATACAGCCGCACGGGGTCTTGCGATAATTCTGGGGAATAGGCCGCTTCTGGAGATATATTTGATAGTTCTTCTGAACTGATTTGATTATCTTTTTTATTGTTTTCTTCGCTCATCTTCTAATCATCCGGGAAAGATTCAATATTGTTCTCGTCTGCACCAATATTCTGATTGAATCCATTCATTTCATGTGACATACCTTGCTGGCGTATGTTCTTATAAAAATCCGGAAACAAGCATTTTTAAATTACGCACTCTTTTTATATATTATTAATTATACATGAGGGAGATTTCATTCGATATTTACCGGTTTTGAGAGAGCACGGTCCAGCAGACCCCGTATCTTGATCAAATCAAGCAAGCGCTCCTGAAGAACCATGTCCTGTTCCATATTATTATCCTCATTTCGGCTGGATTGAAGGAACCGGAAATCTTTTATCTGCTGATTAACGGACAACTGGCGCGCTTGAATTACAAGGCGGGCAGTCTCTTCAAGCTGGCGGAGTTCAGTGTTTTTCTCTTCTTCCGAGGTTTTCGGCGGTTGAGAGTGATTAATTACTGTGAGAGTGGATTCTCCTTCCATACTTGAAGTGATGTAATCAACTGGATCCAGGTCATCCTGCGTGAGGGAATCAAATATTATCTTGGAGATATGCTGGTTCTCTGTACTTACGAAGTCGGTAACTGTAAGATGATTCAACCCGCTGCTGCGCAGAAAACGGTCAATTTTATATTTTGATTCCGGTAATTTAATGAGATATGCAATGATTTCCCGCTCGACCATGTTAAGCTTTTCCTGCTCATTGAAATAAAGCGGTGCAGTATTGGCGGGTTGACCATTGGTTTGCTGAATTTTCTTACGGTAAATGCGGGATTTCCTAGCAGGAACAGCCAAATTAAATAGTGCGCGTTCATCCACTTTTAGAACGCGGGCGATCTGCTGGCGGTAGGCATCCCTCTCAACCGGGTTTGATATATCTTTTACCAGCGGGAGGATTTGGGCAGCGATTGTGCTCTTGATCTTTGGGTCGTCCAAATCCTGGCCGGCTGTCAGAGAATCGAGAACGTGGTATATGATCGGTTTGGCGGTTTTTATGATCTGCTCCCAATCGTGTGGATCACGGAGAACAATCTCGTCTGGGTCAAGTTCATCTGGCAATGTGCTGACGCGAAGATCAGCCTGCAGGCGGGATTCGTGGTGAAGCAGCCCGCGGGCATCAAAGACCGGATCACTGTTATGGTCGAGCGCTTCCCGAGCCACTTCAAGCCCCCGCAGGGTAGCTTTCTGGCCGGCTGCGTCTGGATCAAGCGCCATGATGAAACGGCGGGTGAAGCGCTTGAGCATGCGCATTTGCACTTCTGTCAGGGCTGTTCCCATTGGGGAGATCACATTCTGGAATCCCTCTTGATGGACAACAATAACATCAAAATATCCTTCAACTATGACAGCCTGGTTAGCGCTGCGAATTGGTTTGCGTGCTTTATCCAAACCATACAGTATTGCGCTCTTATCAAAGAGGATGGACTGAGGGGAATTAATAAATTTAGGAATATCATCCGGGTCGAGCACGCGGCCACCAAACCCCGCCATCTGACCAGACATATTTCGAATGGGAAACATAATACGGTGGCGGAAACGGTCGTACACTTTCCCATCCTGTTTCTCAGTCAATAAACCTGCTTCGATTATATCCTTTACGGGATACCCTTTATTCTTGAAGTAATTGAGAGATGCATCCCAGCCTTTTGGAGCATATCCAAGTTCCCAGATCTCTTCTGTTTGTGTTTTAATACCGCGTTTTTCGCGCAAATAAATGCGCGCTTTCTTTCCAGCATCGGTGTACATCAATTGATGGCGATAGAAAATAACTGCTTCTTCAAGGAGCTTGCACAGATAATCTTCCCGTTCATTCCGTTCTTTTTTTTGAGGCGTTAATGGCACTAATTGGATACCGGCACGGTCGGCAAGCATTTTCAATGCTTCACGGAAATCCACACCCTCTTTTTTCATCACAAATCGAAAAATATCTCCACCCTCATTGCATTCGCCGAAGCAGCGCCATGTACCAGTTTCTGGAAATACAACGAATGCCGGTGTACGTGTATTGGCATGAAAAGGACAGAACCCGATGTAATTCTTTCCGCTTCTGCGCAGTTTTACAGATTCGGAAATAATATCTACAATATCAAGTTGATTTTTAATCTCATCAATTGTATTCATTCAATAAATTAAAAAATATTTTCTATGGCAGGTTTACTTTAATTGAAAAATCACAGGATGGCAAGGATAATTTCTGCTGTATCAAGCTAATAATGTCTTTAATTTGTTCTGTAGACGATTCAGGATAAGTGTGAGAGCTTTCTCATCGAGACTATCTGATTCTGCAGTAATGATTGTGCTCCCATCCACCATACTTGTTACAATATTGCAGCGCACCTGTTCACCTTTGAATTTGCCGTGAGCGAGTACCAGGCGTGCTAACTCCCGCGTTTTCCAGACCTCTAAACCAGCCTGCGGCACTGCCTGGATTGACGCATTGTAAATTTCTTTGTCGGTTTTTCCACTGAATTGGATCTTTCCTTGAATGGATGCCATCATAGACCTCTTTTCTTAGAATCCTTCTAACAGAGATAAGTCTGCTAATCCGTTAGACATAGCGGAAATTTTCTGCAGGATAGCAAGCCGATTTTCTTTGATGGCTGAGTCTTTATCCATGACAAGAACGTTATCGAAAAATTTATCAATATCGGGAACCATCTGTTCAATTTGGGTTATAAACGCATCTATTGAGCCGGTTTCCGCTATTACCGACGCTGCTTTTTCTACCCTTGCAAGCAGTGTTCTTTCTTCATCCATGATGAGTTTTTCAGGTTTTACTTTGAATGATTCCGATATGTCGCGCGTAATGCGCACACAACGCGAGAAAGCGGGAAAAATAGTGGACCATTCATCTTTTTCCACCCATTTGCCCAACTCGACTAATCCAGTCAAGGCGGCAGAAGGATTGGCTCCCTGTTCTGCAAGCACGGCATTGACCACATCGTAGCGATAACCTTCCTCAAGAAGGATGTTCCGCAGCCGTCCAATGATGAAATTAAAACATGCCTGCTGTTGGTCAAGTGAGACGGCGGTCGGTTGGAAGGAAGACACTAATTCAATATCCTTTCTGAGGTCAAAATCCACTTTCCACTGCATGAGATTCTGTACTAATCCAATAGCCGCACGGCGCAAACCGAAGGGGTCCTTGGTGCCAGTTGGTGACATATCAGCTGCGAATAAACCAACCAAAGAATCAAGCCGATCTGCTAAACTAACTACCAAACCTGGTTTGGATTTTGGAGAAATACCGCCTGCCTGTCGGGGAAGGTAATGATCTTCGATTGCCTGAGCGGTTGGCAGATCTTCTCCATCCCGCAGCGCGTAATATTTGCCAACTGTACCCTGCAGGGAGGTCATTTCCACAACCAGATTGGTAACAAGGTCTGCTTTGCATAACTGCGCAGCACGGGCTGCGACTTTTTTATCCTTTGCAGATAATCCCAGGTCAGCCGAAATCTTCCTGGTGATATCATAAACACGCTTGGATTTAGCGCGCATAGACCCTAATTTTGGATGAAAAGTTAAAGAATCAAGCTTGGGTATGAGATCTTCCAGCTTGTGATGGTTGTCTTCATGCATGAAAAATGCGGCATCCGCAAAGCGGGCTTGAATGACCTCTTCATTTCCACGGGCAACTATATCCAGATGCCGATCATCCCCATTACGCACGGTGATGAAATGCGCCATCAGCTTGCCTTCCTTATCGTAAGCGGGAAAATAGCGCTGATGTTTTTTCATTACCCCCACAAGCACTTCGGGGGGCAACTCAAGATGCGAGCGGTCAAAATTACCCAAAAGAGCAGTTGGGGCTTCTACAAGATTATTTACTTCGGAAAGAAGGTTTTTATCAATATCGGTGGACGCTTTTACCGATGAAAGCAATTTTGCAACTTGCCCTTTAATGATCTGCTTTCGCTCGTCACTATCATCGATGATTCCCTGCGAGGAGAGAAATGAAAAATAATCTTTCACGTTTTTAAGGGAATATTCTTCCGCGGAGGAAAATCGTAAGCCACGGGTGGCTCTGCCAGCTGTCAACCCCGCATAATTAAACGGCATTTCCGTGCTGCCGAATAACCCGACCAGCCAGCGGATAGGCCGCGAGAATGCAACTCCACTCTCATTCCAGCGCATTGATTTGGTGAAGTGGATACCAGCAACTAATTCAGTAAGCTTTTCCGACAGAATATCACTGATCGATTGGCCTTTTTCATGAACCTCAGCGACCAAATACTCACCGCCGTCAACAATTTTTTTTATAAGGTCTTTGGTGTCAAGCCCTTTGCTGCGCGCAAAACCAATGGCAGCGGATGTGGGGTTGCCGTCCTTATCGAAGGACTGATCTGCGGGTGGACCTTTAAATACGCGGATCTGGTCATCCTGGCGAGATGACAAAGAACGAATATGCACGGCGAGGCGACGGGGTGTGCCCAATATCCTCACTTCATCAAAAGATAACCGCAGATTATTGATCGTTTCCTGTACTGATTTTTTGAGCTGGGAAAGTGCTTCTTCCAGATCCACGGCAGGAAGTTCTTCAGTGCCGATTTCCACGAGCAGATCAGCGGTTTCTGGCAGATTCACCTTGGATGGCAAGTTCATTTGTTCTTCCTCTGAAGATTTGCTCTTTATTTTTCTACCTCGTATAGTCGGCTTTTCTAACCAGGGAAAACCAAGCTTTTCGCGCTGGGCAACGTATGCTTCAGCTGTGCGGTGGGATAAGTCACGCATACGCCCAAATAGCGCTTGCCGTTCTGTGACGCCAACAGCACCACGTGTATCCAGTACATTAAACGTGTGCGAACATTTAAGGATGTAATCATGTGCAGGCAGGACAAGTCCTTTATTCAGCGCTAGATCAGCTTCTTTCTCGAAAAGCCCGTACATTTCTCGCAGCCGATCAATATCTGCTTCTTCAAAATAATATATGCTGTGTTCGCGTTCAGCCTGGTAATTGACGTCTCCATAAGTGAAATCCTGATTCCATTGGATATTACGGAAGTTGTAGTTTCCCTGCAGTGCCATAGCAATGCGTTCAAGACCGTAAGTTATCTCAACGGAAACAGGTTCCAGGTTGATACCGCCTGCTTGCTGGAAATATGTGAACTGAGTGATCTCCTGTCCATCCAACCACACTTCCCAACCAAGCCCCCACGCGCCTAACGCGGGTGATTCCCAGTTATCTTCCACAAAACGGATATCATGTTCCTGGAGATCGATACCCAGCGCCTGTAAGGATTGCAGATACAATTCCTGTGGATTCCCGGGATCGGGTTTTAGGATGATCTGAAATTGATAATGCTGCTGCAAGCGGTATGGATTATCTCCATAACGTCCGTCGTCGGGGCGGACGGATGGTTCCACATAAGCGACGTTCCAGGGTTCCGGACCGAGCACACGCAAGAAAGTGGCGGGGTTCATAGTACCCGCACCTACCTGAGAATAATACGGCTGCCAGATCAGGCAGCCCTCCTCTGCCCAGAAACTCTGCAGGGACATGATGATGGTTTGAAAATCAGGGCTGTTCAGCATTATTTCTCCACGTTGGATATTCAATTAGTGATAATGGAAGAATTATACCAACCGAAAGATAAATATTTTATCTATGGGAAAATGATCATATTATTACGTGGGTAGATAGGTACACAGTTAATCAAGTTTTGAATACGTAATCAGCTCATTCCTGATGCCAAGCAGCTTGGACCACCAATTGGATCGCGCCCAGTCCTCTTGAAATTCTTTCCAGGATTGACCCTGAAGGCGTTTTTCCTCGGGAAGATACTGTAAATATGGATTGGGATCAAGCAGATACAGGCGCTCCTTATCGCTGGAGTAGCGAACGAGATTGACCCAATGCGCACCGCCCGTCTTCCATATTTTAAGGGCGGTAACCGGCTTTCCCATAAGTAAATTTTCAAGGACATGCGCACGGCGAGCGTGGCTTTTACGCTCAGCTCGCCATTTTAGATTGTATTTATGCGACCAGCGGTTGAAACCTTTTACTATTCCCCACGGCGCAGTTGCCCCGCCGACGCGCGGTAGCCACTGCGGGAGACGATCCCAGAAGAGAAAACCGGAAGAGCTAATGATCAAACTTTTGTCCAGCGGAGACTTTCCCAGATTGTCCTGGAAAAGGAAAATGTTGAGAATGACCGCCAGGCTGGTAGGACCGCAGTCATTGGTAAATCCTTTATCACCTTTAAACCCCTGTGAAAGGTAGAAACGACCAAAATATTTTCTTTCAGCCGCCCAATCTGAGATAGAGAATGTGGCGAAGTGACTGGTTTTATTTTGCATTACCATTGATTAAAAGATTTGATCTTATATAAAATATATCATGGATCATGATTTATATATGGTGTAAATACATATACTGATCAGCTGCGGTTATAATTGCGAGAATCTATGGGAAAAGCAGGTTGTTTTGGAATTATATTGCTGATATTGACTGGATGCCGGGGAATCCAAGTAACAGATAATCCGGGAGTGAGCGATTTAACTCCATACAACACGCAGGCAGATATAACCGTGACTGCGGAAATGACTGCTGTAGTTACAGAAACGGCTTTGACCCCTGCCTCAACCGCGACCCCAATCATTCATGTGGTTGAATTAGGAGAAACCATTTCGTCAATCGCTCTGCATTATGGTGTGCCAATGGAAACGGTCATAAAGGCAAACCCGGATGCAAAACCAACCGCTCTGATCGTTGGCGATGAACTGGTGATACCAGCATCCAACAGCTCCTATGCGGCAGCAGTTGATCCAGCCATCCTAGAAAATTTACAAATTTCCGACCCTGACTGCATACGGACGCGGGATGGTGGGCTATGGTGCGCAGTATTTGTCGAAAACCAGGGACAAGAAGACCTTGAAAACATTGTGGTGACCTATTCTTTCATGGATTCTGCTGGAAATGTGATAGAAGAGAGATCGGCACCGACCTTGATGCGGCAGGCCGCGGCGGGAACGGCAATCCCCGCGGTGGTGTTCCTTGAAAATGTTCCCGCAATGTACACGGATGCAACTGCGAGTTTGTTCTCTGCAATGGTAGTTGAAGCATCCACCTCTTCTTACCTGACTGTTACTGTTGAAGAAGAAATGCGCGCTTTAAACGGAATGGAAGCAACGATTTCGGGACAGATGCGGGTGGAGGCAGAACAAGAGATAGATCAGGCAGATATCTGGATTGGCGCGGCCGCGTTTGCTGGAAATGGAACCCTTGTAGGGGTACGGCGTTTGGATAGTTCGGTAAAAACCAATGAGACATTTAATTTCGATATAACGGTTTATTCATCTGCGGGCAACATTACTCGAGTAGTGCTGTACACGGAAGCTTACTAACTGAATTTACAAGGTAATTTACATGGAGAACAAAACAGTTTTAGTAACCGGCGGAACGGACGGGATTGGGAGAGAAACCGCACGACAGCTGGCACGCATGGACGCACGGGTGCTTGTGCACGGCCGTGACAAAGGAAAAGGCGCTCATGTTTTAGATGAAATTAGGAGCGATACATGTAATGAAAAGATTAGTTTATACATAGCAGATTTTTCTTCTCTGGCGGATATCAAACGCATGAGTGAAGATATTAAACGGGAACAAGCAGAACTGCACGTGCTAGTGAACAATGCCGGGAATTTTTATTGCGAACGTCTATTGAGTTCTGATGGCATTGAAATGACCCTCGCGGTCAATCATTTGGCGCCTTTCCTGATGACAATGCTCCTATTGGACCTGTTGAAAGCCAGCGCGCCAGCCAGAATTGTCAATGTAGCTTCCAGTTCACATAAGTTAATTAAATCTGTGGATCTTGAGAATCTACAGGGTGAGACCAACTACGATGGGTTTACCGCATACAGTTTATCTAAATTAGGAAACGTTCTCTTTACCCAATCACTGGCAGACAAACTGAATGGGACGGGCGTAACGGTTAACGCTCTACATCCAGGAGTGGTGAATACAAAGTTACTGCGGAAAAGTTATGATCTGAACGGCATAAGTGTTGAAGAAGGCGCACAGACTTCTGTTTATCTCGTTTCTTCGCCGGAGGTTGAAGGTGTGAGCGGTAAGTACTTTAAAAATATGCAGGAACGTACTGCTTCTGAATTCTCGCAGGACAGGAATTTGCAGGATGCTTTCTGGAAACTATCCAAAGAAATGGTGAGCCAGTTTCTGGATTAGAAAAACCCGCTAGAAGGCTGGTTAAGAAATATTTGATCTTTAGACTGCAAGCCCTTTCATCTGGCGGATGACCATGACCACCTTGCCCATGATGCGTAAACTGGCAGGATTTTCCACGTAAATCGGATCCATATTGGGGTTAGCTGGCTGCAGACGGATGCCGGATGCTTCTTTGTAGAAATATTTCAGTGTGGTTTGATCTTTATCATCCAACCATACTGCAACCATCTCCCCGTTCTTGGCCTGCTGGGTGCGCTTCATAATGACGATATCCCCATCGTTAACCATCGCATCGATCATGGAATCCCCCTGCACCTCAAGTGCGAACAGGTCTTCCGCTTTCTCCTTAACTGGCAGAAGAGAACGCGCAATATCAATGCTGCTTTCGGAGTCATAGTACCCTACATCTGATGTGGGCATGGGAATAGGTTCGCTTGCAACGATGCGCCCCATAACAGGGATACTGAGCAGGTCATCAACCATACTGCCAGCCTGGCGGATACCATCGGCGATGCGCTCCGTGGTTGATTTTAACGATGCTAATGGTTTGAGAAGGCAGATACTGCGTGAGATATGCTGTTCTCGGGATATATAGCCCATCTTTTCGAGCTGTTTGAGGTAGTAA
>Ga0307422_1000390_pt1 | contig 25633 bp, 16 predicted proteins | sample SalMarWE160290MG_FD_202153 | JGI IMG/M metagenome (GOLD analysis project Ga0307422, IMG submission 202153) | Salt marsh sediment microbial communities from the Plum Island Ecosystem LTER, Massachusetts, United States - WE1602-90 | ecosystem: Environmental > Aquatic > Marine > Intertidal zone >...
TCTCAATAAGGCTCATAAGACCCGGACGATACTTCCATAATTTCGGAATTCCATAGTTCGCCCAGCACAGCAGCATGGGTGATGCTTCAGCATAATGAGGACAATGGGAGCAGAGCACACGGATCTCAACGAAAATAAAAAACAGGACCAGGATCGCTACCCAGATAAGCTGGGCGAACTGGCTGCTCTGTAGCAATCCGGCAGCCGCAAGTATAAAGGAGGGGAGGACCATGGCATAAAAGCGGAACAAATGCCCTGCTCTAAAATGACAAGTAAGGCCTTCTCTAACAGAGCAATGGTCGCATTTCTCCTCAGCGCAGGCTGTTATGGGTTTAGATCCGGCTGACATATGTCACGGTTTGAATAGTAATTTATCTGATATGATAAAGCAATGTAATTCAAAAGTAAAAATTCTGTAAATATCCGGGCAGAAATAGTTACCATGGATAATATATTCAAAATAATAATCTATAGCTGATTTAAGGTTGAATCTCTGAAAGAGAGGCAACCAGAAGGGGCATTAAATATAGTCGTTTTGACTTTATTGTTGACAAAATAGGATGTTCTCTCATATTTTTTTTTAATTTCACGACATACAATTATAAACCCACCATAACACGCTAAAAAAATGCAAACTGGAGTTCAAAAACTTTCCGTCAGGGAAAAAGTAGGGTATAGTCTGGGAGACGGCGCAGCCAATTTCTTCTTTCAGACCATCATGATGTATCAGGTAGCATATTTTACGGATGTGCTTAAACTTCCCGGAGGACAGGCCAGGACACTCTTCTTGGTAGCGCTTTTCTGGAATGGAATTTTTGATCCCATTATGGGGATCATCGCGGATAAAACCAAAACCCGTTGGGGAAAGTTTCGGCCCTGGATCCTTTGGTCTTCAATTCCCTTTGGCATATTATTCTACTTAACCTTCCTTACACCTGATTTCCAGGAAGGGGCTAAGTTGGCCTATGCTTATATCACTTATATCTTAATGATGACGATCTATTCAGTCAACAATACGCCCTATTCTGCCCTGAGTGGAGTATTGACAGGAGATACCAAAGAACGTACGAGTATAGCGTCTTACCGCCAGGTAACTGCCATGGCATGTTCTTTTGTTATTCAGGGTTTCCTGCTTACCATTAAAAACCAATTTGCCATAGGGCATGATGAGGCATATGGCTGGAGGCTCGCTATCGGAATTTTTGCGGCAATTGCAATTGTTTTTCACCTGGTTACATTTTTGACTACGAAGGAACGTATCGTTCCTGCCAAAGAGGATGAAGCTAAATTTGCTGATGCCCTGAAGGATCTTTTTAAAAACAGATCTTGGGTAATACTCTTCCTATCCACCTTTTTTATTTTCTGGATGCTTTGTTTGCGTGGCAACATGATATACCTGTATTTTACAAATTATCTGGATGCCTCAAGCACACAGGAGTTTATGAGTAAGATCGGATATGGAATCCTGCCAAAACCGGGTGAAAAATCCATGGAATTGTTTAATATGATAGGTATGACCTTTACCATTCTGGGGATCATTATCTCAAAACCGCTCTCCATAAAGTATGGAAAGAAGATGGTGTTTATAGCCGGACTGGTATTGGCTGCGATTTTCAACTCACTAATTTATATATCTCCCCGCACTTCGCCTCTTCAGGCCATCATTATTAATATTTTACAGACATTAAGTTTTGGGATTACCATTCCTTTACTTTGGTCCATGCTGGGTGATGTGGCTGACTTTTCAATGTGGAAATTCAACCGGCGCTCAACAGGAGTGGTTTTTGCAGGTGTTAGCTTTGCTCTGAAGATGGGTTTGGGAGTAGGGTTGGCAACTGCTACCTGGATCAAGGAATTGTACAGGCTTAAACCATCAGGTCCTGGTGAGTTTGATGTGGAAGGTTTTAGGCTCGGTGCGACCGTATATCCCGGAATATTGTTCGCTTTGGCTGCCATATTATTAATTTTCTATAGCATTAGTTCGGAAATGGAACAGCAAATGCAGGACGATCTCGAAACCAGACGTAAAAAGAGCAGATAAGTTTGATCCGCAACAAAATATAAGTAAAAGGGGGAAGCGATTCCCCTTTTTTCATAGTATTCAAAAAATAATTCTAAGAAACCATCAGGATCAATTCTTCCAGAAGCTGCGAGTAAAAAGTACCAGCACGGTAAAAAGCTCAAGCCGCCCGATAAGCATTAGGAAGGAAAGGAACCACTTGCCAAAAACACTGAAATGTGAATATGTATAGAGAGGGCCTACATCGCCGATACCGGGACCTATATTGCCCAGAGTGGCAGCTACCGCTCCCAGTGAAGTTTCCAGATCATACCCCATAAAAGCTACGACAATAACTCCAATTACCCAGATAAGGACATATACCGAAACAAAGGCCAGAACATTGGTAATGATCTCGGGTTTTACGGCTTCCTTATTAAGCCTTACCGGCACAATAGCATTGGGGTGAATTAAGCGTTTCAGTTCCAGCCAGCCGTTTTTCAGCACCAGCACAATTCTTACAATTTTTATACTTCCGCCGGTTGAACCAGCGGAACCACCAAAAAACATCAGGACAAGCAGTAGTATGACGGTAGAGGGTATCCACTCCAGGTAGTTGAAAGTAGTAAAACCGGTAGTTGTTATAATGGAAACAACCTGGAAAAGTGCGTCGCGAAAGGATTTTTCAAGCGATTGTTCTCTCAATGTAAAAGCCAGAGCAGCTGTAATTACCAGGGTAAAAACTGCAATAAACGAGAGATAAGCCCTGAACTCTTCATTTTTCCAGATTCTCTTAAACTTGAATTTCATGGCCAGGTAGGAGAGGGAAAAGTTAACTCCTGCAACCATCATAAAAAAAGTAATCACATATTGAATATAAGGAGACGAATAGTAAGCTATGCTGGCCTGTTTGGTTGAATACCCCCCGGTAGCCATAGTGGTAAACGAATGACAAACAGAGTCGAACAAAGGCATTCCCCCTATAAACAAAAGTATCACTTCTGTCAGTGTTATAAGTGAGTAAATTACCCAGAGTCGTTTTGCTGTTTCTTTAATGCGTGGATGTAATTTATCGGGTGTGGGACCGGGAACTTCGGCCGTAAAAAGCTGAATTCCACCTATACCCAGGATGGGAAGTATGACAAGTGAAAGAACGATAATACCCATTCCTCCCAGCCATTGGGTCATGCTTCGCCAGAACAGCAAACCATGCGAAAGCGATTCGATATTGTTTAGGATGGAAGCACCGGTGGTTGTGAATCCTGAGATGGTTTCAAAGAAGGCATCGGTATAGGATGGTATGGCACCCGAGATCACAAAAGGAATAGCACCGAAGAAGGAGAAAAGTACCCAGCCCAGGCTGACAATAGTAAAGCCTTCACGTTTTCCTACATTCTTTTTGCTCTTACGAAAAATAACCCAGAGAAGTAAACCTGCTATAAGGGTAATACATGCAGACAGCAGGATGTATAACGCATCGGGATCACCATAGATCACCGATATAGGAGCCGCGATAAGCATAAACGCTCCTTCGAGAATGAGAAGAATACCTGCAATAAATGAAATAACCCTGATATTGATCATAACTTATCAGGTGAATAATTTACTAACCTTTGGAATGGCAGCAGGCAGACTAAATACAACTACTTTATCACCGGGTTTTATCAGGGTATAGCCGTTGGCGATAAAACTGGTATCTCCCCTGATAACTCCTCCCACCATCGAATCTTTAGGGAAATTTATCTGGTTCAGCGATGCCTGTGTTATTTTCGTATCAGGTTGAACTTCAAATTCCAGTACTTCGGCATCGGTACCTGTCAGGCATTTAACTGCCGAAACTGCTACGCTTGAAGTAAAACGGAAAATCCGGCTGGCAGCAATCAACTTTTTATTTATTATGGTATCGATTCCCATATTTTCGGCCAGGGCAATATAGTCGATAATTTCTACTTCACAAATGGTCTTTTTAACACCAAGTCGTCTGGCCAGCATGCAGGAGAGGATATTGATTTCTGAATCGCCGGTGACGGCAACAAAAGCATCCATATTTGCCAATCCTTCTTCAATCATGAGATTTACATCGCGGCCATCGCCGTTTATAACCAGGGTATTATTCAGCATATTGGAGAGGCGGTAACTCTTCTCCCTGTCCTGTTCAATCAGCTTAATATTGTGCTGTGTCCCTAAGTCTTTGGCAGTTAACATACCAATACGACTTCCTCCAAGGATCATAATATTTCGTACATCGTACTTTTTCTTCCCCGATAATTCCATGAGAATTTCAATGCCCTCCTGTGTAGAGATTACATAGATCAGATCACCGGTATTCAGAATAAAATCGCCATTGGGAATTATAGTTACATTATTTCGCGTAATAGCAACGGCACGGAATTCAATCTTTTCCTGTGAGGATGAGATTTCCTGAAGGCTTTTCCCGGCAATTTTCGAGTCTTCATCCAGGCGAAGCACAAAAAGAGAGAGCTTTCCTCCTGAAAAATCAACAGTGTCTGTACTGCCTGTCTGATGCAGAAGGCCAACGATTTCAAGGGATGCAATTTTTTCAGGGTAAATCATATAATCGATTCCCATACTGATGAAATGCTCCCGGTGTTTGACATACAGATATTCCTGGTTATCGATACGGGCAATAGTTTTTTTTGCTCCCAGGCGTTTGCTTAAAATTGAAGCAGTAATATTGGTTTCTTCATTACGGGCAACGGATATAAACAGATCGGCTTTTTTCACCCCGCAGTCAAGTAAATCGGAAATATTGGTAGCAGATCCGCCCCGTGTCATTACATCGAGTGTGGAACCCACCTGTCGGAGTTTTTCCTCGTCGGGATCTATTAATACAATATCATGATTTTCCTGACTTAACATCTTGGCCAGATGTGATCCAACTGCTCCAGCGCCTGCAACAATGATTTTCATTTATAAACGATATCAAAAACCCTGCAAAGTAAACTATTCTAACCATAATAAACTATAAGTATTTAATTTTTCTCATTATTTTATTACAGTCTTGATTTATTCTAAGTAAGTAGAATTCACCATTTTATACGATTAATAATTTATAATTTACTTTAGAATTCTAGCTCAATAGGATTGACCGTGTAACTAACCGGATATTGTTATAAAGTAATTTTAAGTTCTTATCGAATGTTAATTCGAATGATTAATTCTCTTAAAGGCGCTGTTGTTTTGAGGATCGTAATAACTGATCCCATAATTATCGGCAAAATCCTTCCAGGTGTTTTTTCGAAAACGAGAGAGTGAATTACTCACAAGAATTAGATCCGGCGCACAATTTAAGTAGACATCCTTATCAGGATACCCTGAGTCGTTATCAACAATCAGAATTCTTTCTTTAGTAGTTGGTGAAGGCGGAAAATTGGCTGCTTCAGAATCTTTTATATATAGGCATTGAGTAGTATAAAAATCGATCAGAAATCCTTGGGGTATTATTTTTATCTCCAGATTCCGGCCATTGATTATTTGTTCCGGAATTTCATTATCACCCGGTATCCATACTTTGTTCCGGTTTATATTTTGCGCGATCCAGTAATTCTTAATGTATCGGATGGTGTTATTATTCTCAAATGATTCAACTCCTTTTGTAATGACAGTATGATTGATACCATCAACTACACTTAAAACAATATCATTATCCCTGACATTATAAATGATTAGTTCTTTTTTATCAGATAAATTTCTGATGCTTATTATATCAGCAAGAAGGATAATAATAATCAGTGAACATAGCAGGTGTGGGATATAACGGTAATACTTCTGTATAATAATGATCATAAGGAGTACCAGAAAAAGATAGAATGCAATAAGATGAATAGTATTAAAACGAATTTCCGTAATAGTAGAAAAAGGTAACTCTCCGATTATAGCAATAGCATGGTTTAAAGTTTTTAACAATATATTAAGAATGCTGGCAATAAATGGCATCAGGAATGAAAGAGGAATTAAAATACTGAATACTACTGCCGAAGCCATTATTAACCATACCAATGGAATAACAATTATATTGGTTAGCCAGAAATACACAGGAAATTGATGAAAATAGTAAAGACTCAGCGGAAATGTAATTAACTGGGCAGCTATGCTAACTGTAAGCAATTGCCAGATACGGTCGATAATACCGTTTCGGATAAATATAAACCGTTCAAGTTTGGGTTGGAAATAAATTATGCCGGTAACCGCCAGGTATGAGAATTGAAACCCGACTTTGAAAAGTTCTGAGGGATTGATTAGTAATATCAGCAAAGCTGAGGCCGCAAGTATATTATAGTTGTTAATCTGACGCTGAAGATTTTTACCAATAAGAAACAAAGAAAACATTAAAGCTGCACGCAATACCGATGAAGACAAACCGGTTATAAAGGCATACATCCAGATGGCAGCGAGGATTATTAGAGTACGAAGTAACCTGTAGTACTTTTTCTGGTTGCGATTCCCGAAGAGTAATGTTAATAAAAGATAGAGTATTCCTACATGTAAACCCGAAACAGCAAGTATATGCATAGCTCCCACGGCAGCATAGTTTTCTCTTACTTCCTGTTCAAGATAGTTCCTGTTTCCGGCCACAAGTGCTGAGAGTACTGCCAGTTCATTGTTACGGATATTGTATCTTTCGAAACAGGCTATCAACTGCTTCTGAATATTGGTCGACAGGCGTATAATTTTAAATCTGCCTGAGTTATTCCCATAGGAATAGTCGGTTTTTCTGAAATAACCTGAATAATGAGTACCCTGGTGTTTCATATATTTTGCATAGTCGAATTCGCCGGGATTCCCCGGATTCCTTATCTCACTCAGTTGTCCTGAAATGAGAATAGTATCACCAACCTTTGGAAGCGGGCGTATGGTATCAGGTTCCAGGTAGATACGTACTTTCTCATTTAAATGGATTTTGTGGTTACCTTCTCCTATAGTCTTTATCCTGCAATCTAGCTGCGTACTTCTGTCTTTGGAAATAGGAGAACTTACTACAATCCCGGAGTAGTGCATTTTATCGGCAGGTAATTTATTATAACGATAACTTAAGTAATAATTAAAAATTCCTGCAGACACAAAAACAATATAGAGTAGCATTCCACGGTATATAAAACGCAGGGCCCTATCTTTTCCGACGAATAGCATCATGAAGAGTAGTGTTGTCAGGAAGATACCAAGGGTAAAAAGCATGCAGATTTCAAACTGATGAAAGAGCTCTGCGATACCTATGCCTGCAATATAAGCCAGTGTTATGCGGATGAGTGGGTGATTTCTTATGTAACCTGCTGTTTGCATATAACCTAACACAAATTAAGAAATGCTCTAAACAAGGGAATTATACTAGGGGAATTTACAAAAAATGAGTAATTTCCCCATCCGATAAAATTAAAATTATTGGAGCAAAAGACAGAAAGTGTCTCTTTTTCTTTCTGGTTCGCAGAAAACTAAATTTTTAATTTCTATAAATAATAAATATTAAAGAGTAGAGTATGGCAAATCTGAAAACCCGTTATCTGGGTATCGACCTGAAAAATCCTGTAATTGTTGGGGCCAGTAATATTGTGAATAATCTGGAGAATGTTAAAAAAGTGGAAGATGCCGGTGCTGCCGCTATCGTATTTAAATCGTTATTTGAAGAACAGATTCAGCTGGAGAGTGCCCAACTGGATGACAAGTTGCAGGAATACAGTGAGCGTAATGCAGAAATGATAAATCTCTTCCCAAAAATTGAGCATGCCGGTCCCGAAGAGCACCTGTTTAATATTGCACTACTTAAGAAAACGGTTAAAATTCCTGTAATAGCAAGTCTGAATGCTACTATAAAGGAAACATGGATCGATTATGCCAAACGTATCGAAGAAATGGGAGTCGATGCCCTAGAACTGAATTTCTTTTATGTTCCCCGCGATGTTGAATTTGATGGCCATACCCTGATTGGTGAGCAGGTTGATATGCTTAAAGCTGTTAAGGGAGCGGTTAAGATACCGGTGAGTGTTAAGCTTAGTCCTTTCTATGCCAATCCACTGAATCTGATAAAAAAACTGGATGATGCCGGTGCCAATGGTTTTGTTCTGTTTAACCGCTTATTTCAGCCCGAGATTGATATGGACAAGGAGGAACATTATACTCCATTTAACCTGAGTGTGCCTGAAGATAACCGGTTGCCCCTGCGTTTTGCAGGATTGCTTTATGGAAATCTGAAAGGGGATGTTTGCAGCAACACCGGAATATTTACAGGCAAGGATGTAGCAAAAATGATACTGGTCGGTGCCAACTGCGTACAGATAGTTAGTACTGTTTACAAGAATAAAATTGAATACATCAGTTCGATTATTAAAGAGTTGGAAACATGGATGGATGGCAAGGGTTACAAATCACTGAACGATTTTCGTGGTAAATTATCCAATAAAAACACAAACGATCCTTTTGTATACAGACGTGCCCAGTATATCGATCTTTTACTAAAGTCGGATGAAATCCTGGTGAAACATCCCGTTCGATGAAATTAAGATCAACATAAATCAGAAAAGGGAATTTCAAGGATTCCCTTTTTTTATTTTCCGGTCAAACTAAAATTTTATATTTCCCTTTTTTATATATATCCTGCTGATTTATTATTACTAGTGTTTTTGCATATCATGTTTGAATGGATAAATTTGTGGCAACAAATTCAACTTGTATTCAGCTTTAAAAAGGAATTGATAAATCCAGAAAGGAGTGGATTACAGAGCTGATCAAATTTTACAGTACTTTAGGTTAGTAATTCAACTATGAGCGATACATCTCAAAAACAAATTTATTTTCATGTAGGCACTGGGAAAACGGGGACTACCTTCCTTCAATATCGTGTTTTCCCGAAACTGAAAGGCATATATTATATTCAGAGAACACGCTACAGGCGGGTAACAAAGATTATTAATAATAGCCATTATACCAGGTTTCTTGTATCAAGAGAATTTGACCAGCAACTTGAAGATCAGGTTAAATTGTTTGCTGAAGAGTTCCCCAATACTACACCGATCATTGTTTTTAGAAAGCATGCTAGTTATATTGCCTCCCAGTACAGGAGATTTGTAAAGAATGGCTTCACAGGCAGGTTTGTTGATTTCATCGATCTTGAGAACGATCAGGGATACTTCAGAAAACAAGATCTGGATTATTCCCAGCAGATAGGTATTCTTGAAAAGTATTTCAACCCAAAACCTATAGTGTTTTTTTATGAAGACTTCAGCACCGATCCTGATGCTTTCATTGATAATTTAGCTGCACTTCTGGATGTCACGATCAACCCTAAAGATCTCAATTTAAAAAGGAAACATACCTCTTATTCCGAAAAGCAGTTGAAAGCCATTCTGTCTGCAGGGAAATACATCAATTTAAAAAAGAGGAGAGTTTTTAAGAATAGTGTCTTGCATCTTTTCTGGCGATTCTATCTGGGTTCTATTCGGTATACTATCTTATATGCTGCAAATTGTCTACCTGAAAAGTACTTCAGGAAGGAACCGCTGATTCCAAAGGATGAACTTGAAAAAGTGAGAAAGTATTATCAGAATGATTGGGAAAATTGCTTAGCTTACTCTAAGAAAAATATCAATTAATTTATTCCGATGAAGTTATCTATTGTTGTAAGTGTATATAATGAAGAGCTTAATGTAATCCCGTTAACAGGGAAGATAGTGGAAGCCTTGAAAGACATTGATTTTGAAATAATTTTTATCGACGATGGATCGAGAGATAAAACTGTGAGCAACATTAAATCGATTATTAGCCGGAATATTAAACTCATTGAATTTCGGAAAAATTACGGACAAAGCGCGGCACTTGCTGCTGGTATCGATCATGCCGAAGGAGAATATATTGCGACTATAGATGGTGACCTTCAGAACGATCCTTCCGATATCAGGTCTATGCTCCACAAGCTTGAGAACGAGGATATCGACGTTGTTGCAGGAATTCGTGTAAATAGAAAAGATGGCCTGGTTCGGCGAAAAATACCCAGTATTATTGCTAACTGGATGATACGCAGGGCCACAGGACTTAAGCTGCGCGATTATGGTTGTTCGCTCAGGGTCTTCAAATCGGAAATTGCAAAAGAACTGGGCTTGTATGGAGAGATGCATCGCTTTATTCCTCTGCTTCTTTACATGCAGGGAGCCAGTATCGAACAGGTTCCGGTTAAGCATCATCCGCGTATTCATGGAAAATCGAAATATGGTCTGGGACGAACTTTTAAAGTGATGACCGACCTGATCTTGATGCTTTTCTTTAAAAAATACATGATGCGACCCATGCACCTTTTTGGAGGAATCGGGTTAATATTACTATTCATTGGCGTTGTCCTGAACGCGTACCTCCTTGTTTTAAAAATTCTGGGTAACGATATCTGGGGAAAACCTTTACTGATACTCGCACTGATCACCTTCCTGTCGGGATTGCAATTCGTTACCAGTGGTATTTTGGCAGAAATTCAAATGCGTACCTATTACGAATCGCAGAATAAAAAGCATTATTCTGTTAAACGTATCACAAAGGGTGAAAATTAAAATTGATAAACGGGTAAAGTTTTTCGCAAAGTTATTACTCACTGCAGGGGCTCTTTTTATCGTTTTCAGAAAAATCAACTCGAAAGAACTTTTACAGGTTTTGCTGCAGGCGGACTTGTTTTATCTTCTTCTGGCGACCCTTTTTTTTATTCTTTCTAAAATTCTTTCCTCGTTTCGGCTCAACTATTTCCTGAGAGCGGAGAATGTTGTCATTACACAATTGTATAACTTAAAATTATACTGGCTTGGCATGTACTATAATTTATTTCTGCCCGGTGGTATTGGAGGGGATGGATACAAAATTTACCTCCTCAACAAAACAACCGGTGTAAAAGTGAAGTCGCTGTTCTGGGCTGTTCTTCTCGACCGGGTTACCGGATTACTGGCTCTTTTCTGTCTGACTACCTCCCTGGCATACGCTTTACCTGTCGGCGTTCAATGGAAACAATTTATCTGGCTCCTTATCCCATTTTCTGTAGTATTGTTTTATGTTGTTATCCGATATTTTTTTTCTAAGTATAAAGGTTCTTTTATTATCACTAATATACAATCGTTCGGAGTTCAACTGCTTCAGCTGCTTTCTGCATTTTTAATTCTGAAAGCTATTGGAGTAAGTGAGAATTATTACCTCTATATGTTTGTATTCCTGCTTTCATCTATTGTAGCTACTATTCCTTTTACCATAGGAGGAGTGGGAGCTAGAGAAATAACCTTTATTATAGGAGCAGAATTACTGGGATTACAAATGGAGCCATCTGTAGGGCTAAGTTTTCTTTTCTTCTTTATAACAGCCGTTGTTTCGCTAAGTGGAATGTACTATAGTTTTCAATTACCAAAAATAATTGCTGAAGTAAAAAGTTAGCAAAGACTATTTTAAAAGTTTAGTCTTATAGGTTGCAATTATTTTTCCCTTGGCAATATCATTCAGCTTACTTTTTAGCATTTTTTTTCGTAATGGAGCTACACGGTCAACAAATAGAATTCCTTCCAGGTGATCGTATTCATGTTGAATGATGCGGGCCTTTACACCATCAAATCTTTCATCTTTATATTCAAGGTTCTCGTCGTAGTACTGAATACGGATCTGCTGTGGTCGTTCCACATCCTCACGAATAGTGGGAAGGCTAAGGCAACCTTCTGTAAAGGTCCAATTTTCCCCGGTTTCTTCAACGATTTTCGGATTGATGAAAGCTCTTTTAAATCCGAGTAGCGAGGGATCATCCTCAGCCATTTCTGAACCATCGATAACGAAAAGCTGTAATGATTTTCCGATTTGCGGTGCTGCCAGACCAACGCCATCACTTACATACATTGTTTCGAACATATCGGCAACGAATTGCCTCAGTCCCGGATCTTTCAGATCAATTTTTTCCGTAACTTTGCGCAAAAGCGGAGAACCGTATAGAACAATAGGATAGATCATTTATTCGTTGTTGTGAGAATTTGTTTTCATTTCCATGTACGACTGTAGTATAATGGTTGCACTAATTTTATCAACCAGAGCTTTATTGCGTCGCTGCTGTTTTTTAACTCCTCCTTCAATCATAGTTTGCAGAGCCATTTTCGAAGTAAACCGTTCATCCATTAAATAAAACTTCTTTCCGGGAAAATTCTTTTCAAATTTTCTGATGAATTCATTCACATATCGAACAGCTTCCGAAGGAGAATTGTTCATTTGTTTTGGATATCCAATTACAACCAATTCAACCTCTTCTTTCAGGAAATAATCTTTCAGGTAATCAATAATAATTTCAGAACTAACGGTATCGAGTCCATTGGCGATTAGTTGCAGCGGATCGGTTGCTGCAAGTCCTACACGTTTTTGTCCGTAATCGACTGCAAGAATTCGGGCCATCCTGATTTATAAGAATTTGCGAGTATACAAATATTTGTGATTTTTATCAAATAATAAAGGGGATGGTTATACCACCCCCTTCAGTTTTATTTGGTTTAAATTATTGTTTTGAGTATTCCATAGCCGCCAGGCGCCTGTAACTCTCGTATCGCCATTTTGCATTTTCTTCGGCAGAGATAAATAGTTCAGCAGCTTCTTTCGGGAAAGCTTTTTTCAGTGAAGTATAACGTACCTCACCGTTCAGGAAGTTCTGGAATTCTGCCCAGACCGGATCTTTGGAATCGAGTTGGAACGGATTCTTACCCTCTTTTTCTAACTGTGGATTAAAACGATACAGGTGCCAGTAACCGGCTTCAACAGCGCGTTTTTCTTCTTCCTGCGATTTTCCCATACCAGCTCTCAATCCATGGTTGATGCAAGGTGCATAAGCAATGATGAGAGAGGGTCCCGGAAAGGCTTCTGCCTCTTTCAATGTCTTGAAATACTGGTTCATATTGGCTCCTATAGCTACCTGGGCAACATAAACATATCCGTAGGTCATTGCCATGGCTCCAAGGTCCTTCTTTCTGATTTTTTTACCCGATGAAGCAAATTTAGCAACGGCCCCGACCGGTGTCGATTTCGATGCCTGACCTCCTGTGTTTGAATACACTTCGGTATCAAGAACAAGAATATTAATATCTTCTCCTGAAGCAATAACATGATCCAAACCGCCATAACCGATATCATAGGCCCAACCATCGCCACCTATTACCCATACCGATTTTTTAATAAGGTATTGCTCAAGTTCCATAAATTTTTTTACAACAGGATCTTTTTCTGTTTTAAATGCAGCCAGTACTTTGGCTGTGGCTATTTTAGAAGCTTCAGCATTGTCCTTGCCATCGATCCATTCTACAAAGGCTTCCTTGGTCGCCGAATTAATCTTACCGGTTTCGATAGCTGTTTTCATTTTTAGTGTGATTCGCTCACGAAGTTTGTTAACACCGGTTGCTATTCCGAATCCGTATTCAGCGTTATCTTCGAAAAGTGAATTCGCCCATGCAGGACCTTTACCTTCAGCATTTGTACAATAGGGAGTTGATGGAGCAGAACCTCCATAAATTGAGGAACAACCCGTTGCATTGGCAATTATCATACGGTCGCCATAAAGCTGTGTAATGAGTTTAATATAGGGTGTTTCACCACATCCGGCACAGGCTCCCGAGAATTCGAAGAGAGGTTGAGCAAACTGGCTGGTTTTAATCGATTGAGTAATATCGATGCGATCGGATTTATGACTCACCTGACCAAACAGGTAATTCCAGTTAGCAGCTTCATCCATTTGCGTCTCAAGTGCTTTCATCACGAGAGATTTTTCTTTCGAAGGACAAATATTGGCACAAACACCACAACCGGTACAATCGAGCGGACTTACCTGGATGCGAAATTTCAAGCCCTCATAACCTTTCCCTTTAGTTTCCAGCAATGACATGCCTTTAGGTACCTTTGCTGTTTCTTTTTCATCGAGAAGGAAGGGGCGTATGCAGGAGTGAGGGCAAACATAGGCACACTGGTTACACTGGATACAATTCTCAGGTATCCATTCGGGAACATTCACTGCAATACCTCGTTTTTCGTAGGCTGTTGTACCTGAAGGGAAAGAGCCATCTTCACGCCCAACGAATGCACTTACCGGAAGATCGTCCCCTTTCAGTGAATTGATAGGGAATACTACATCTTTAACAAAATCAGGGACATCAGTTTCAGTTGTAAATTTCTTTTTACCATCAAGTTTAGCCCAGTCAGCCGGTATCTCAACTTTTTCAACATTACCACCGCTGTCCACTGCCAAATTATTCATTCTGACAATTTCTTCACCCTTCTTTCCAAAAGACTTCCTGATGGCTTTCTTCATTTCGTCCACTGACTGATCGTAAGGAATAACCTTTGCAATCTTAAAGAATGCAGATTGCATAATAGTATTTGTACGATTACCTAAACCTATTTCAGTGGCAATTTGTGTGGCATTTATAATATAAAAATCAATATCCTTTATAGCCAGTGTTTTCTTGATATGATCAGGTAGTCTTTTTTTAGTTTCCCCGGCATCCCAAATGCTGTTAAGAAGGAATGTACCACCCTTCTTAAGCCCTTTTAGCATATCGTATTTGTCGAGATACGAAGGAACATGACAAGCAACAAAATCAGGAGTATTTACCAGATAGGCTGATTTGATAGATTCATCACCAAACCGGAGATGCGAAGTAGTTATACCTCCCGATTTTTTTGAATCGTAGGCAAAATATGCCTGACAGTATTTATCGGTGGTATCGCCAATAATCTTAATCGAATTTTTATTGGCTGTTACTGTTCCGTCGGAACCGAGGCCATAGAATTTAGCTTCAAAAGTACCCTGATGTTCGAGGCTGATTTCCTCCTTCATGGGCAGGGAGGTGAATGTGACATCGTCGATAATACCAACAGTGAATCGGTTTTTAGGTTCTTTTTGTTCGAGGTTCTCAAATACAGTTATAATTTGAACAGGAGTGGTGTCTTTCGAACTTAGACCATAGCGACCACCTACAATAATGGGCGCATTTTCCTTTCTGTAGAATATCTCACAAATATCGAGGTGAAGAGGTTCACCGTTTGCTCCGAGTTCTTTTGTACGATCAAGAACTGCAATACGCTTTACATTCTTTGGAAGTACATTGAGGAAGTATTTGGCCGAGAAGGGACGATACAGATGAACCGTAATTAATCCAACTTTTTTACCCTGTTTCTTTAAATAATCGATAGTTTCTTTTATGGTAGTGGTAACCGATCCCATGGCAACAATAATATTTTCGGCATCGGGATCGCCATAGTAAGTAAAAGGATGATATTCGCGGCCGGTTAGTTTTGAAATCTCTTTCATGTACTCGTCAACCATGTCGGGGATGGGCAGGTAAAATTTATTGGCAGCTTCCCTCGTTTGAAAATAGATATCGGGATTTTGGGCGGTACCGCGTGTTACAGGATGATCAGGATTAAGTGCCCGCAGCCGGAATTCCTTTAATGCTTTATAATCGACAAGCTGAGCCATTTGTTCAGTAGTTGGGGCTTCAACTTTTTGTATTTCGTGGGAAGTCCGGAAACCATCGAAAAAGTGAAGGAAGGGTATCCTGGACCTGATTGCGGTTAAATGAGCAACTGGTCCAACATCCATGATTTCCTGCACACTGCCCGATGCAAGCATAGCAAATCCGGTTTGGCGCACACTCATCACATCACTATGATCGCCAAAGATAGAAAGCGCCTGAGCGGCAAGGCTGCGGGCAGAAACATGAAATACACCAGGCAATAACTCACCGGATATTTTGTACATATTGGGAATCATGAGCAATAAACCCTGTGATGCTGTATAGGTAGTAGTAAGAGCACCCGATTGTAAGGAACCATGCATTGCACCGGCAGCGCCACCTTCCGATTGCATCTCTGTGACTTTTACAACTTCACCGAATATATTTTTCCGTCCATTTGCCGACCACTCATCGATATATTCAGCCATGGTAGACGAAGGTGTAATGGGATAAATGGCTGCTACTTCACTGAACATATAGGCAATATGCGAAGCTGCATAGTTTCCATCGCAAGTAATAAAAAATTTCTTATTAGTCATACTAATTCACTTATAATTAACACTTTAAGATAAAATTCTAAGAAATAAGATTACAAAATTAATATAAATCGTTATTTCTTGACATTGTACTATTTAAAATACCGCTTATTCATTTTAATTACAAATAAGCAATAAAATAAAAAAAGGGTGTTTGCATGAAACTGAAACACCCTGTATCAAATTCATGAAGGTTGTTATTCCCCATTCATTGAAATGAGAAACTCTTCGTTGGTTTCAGTTTTAGCCAGACGTTCCCGTAAAAATTCCATAGCTTCCACCGAATTCATATCGGTAAGGTATTTACGTAATATCCATATTTTGTTTAATATAACCCTGTTGAGAAGAAGATCCTCACGGCGGGTGCTGGAAGCTGTTATATCAACAGCAGGATATATACGGCGGTTGGAAAGTTTACGATCGAGCTGTAGCTCCATATTACCGGTTCCCTTAAACTCTTCAAATATCACATCGTCCATTTTCGAGCCGGTTTCGGTGAGGGCAGTAGCAATAATTGTAAGTGAGCCTCCATGTTCAATGTTACGGGCAGCACCGAAGAAACGTTTTGGTTTATGTAATGCGTTGGCATCAACACCCCCTGATAATACTTTACCTGAAGCCGGAGCCACTGTATTATAGGCTCTGGCAAGACGAGTGATGGAGTCGAGCAGAATAATAACATCATGTCCGCACTCAACCATCCGTTTTGCTTTTTCCAATACAATATTCGATACGCGAACATGACGTTCGGCAGGTTCGTCGAATGTTGAGGAAATAACCTCACCTTTTACATTACGTGCCATGTCGGTTACTTCTTCCGGTCGTTCATCAATCAGTAATATAATAAGGTAAGCTTCGGGATGATTAGAGGCAATAGCGTTTGCAATATCCTGAAGAAGTATTGTTTTACCTGTTTTAGGTTGGGCAACAATAAGGCCGCGTTGTCCTTTCCCGATAGGTGAAAACATATCGATTACTCTGATTGACATGTTTCCTGGTTCGTCTTTTCGTATTAAGGTGAATTTTTCGTTAGGGAAAAGAGGAGTAAGGAAGTCAAAAGGTACACGATCCCTGATATATCCGGGATCACGGCCATTGATTTCTTCAACTTTAATAAGAGGGAAGTACTTTTCACCTTCTTTTGGAGGACGAATGGTACCTTCAATAGTATCACCCGTCTTTAAACCAAATAATTTGATCTGCGATTGAGAAACATAAATATCGTCGGGTGAGTTCAGATAATTGTAATCGGCTGAGCGAAGAAAACCATATCCGTCGGGCATAATTTCCAATACGCCTGAATTACTGATTATGCCATCAAAGTCAACATTTTTTTCAGGTTTTCGTTCATCGGCAAACCTGATCTTAATATCACTCTCAGTTGTTATTACTTTCGATGTTTCAGGTTCTTTCGATGTTTCAGGTTCTTTCGATACTTCAGTCTCTTTGGGTATTTCAACTTCTTTTGTTTCTATCACCGGGGCATCATCATCAAGGGTATCAGTAAACGGAATATCAAGCAGAGTATCATTTTTCAGTGATGCTTCCACTTCAGCCACTGCAGCATCTATTTTCTCTTTTTCCTTAGAATTTTCATTTTTAACCAAACCGTTTGATTCAGGTACTTTATCAATTCGCCTTCTACGGATCCTGGGCTTACGACTATAATGCTCTTTTGAACCAGCTTCATTTTTATGTTGCTGGATAGGTCTCTTTTCCTGAAGCGGACTCTTTTTTTCCTTATTTTTTTCGGTGGCTGAAATAGCCTGCTGATCAAGTATCTTATAGATCAGGTCCTGTTTACGCAGGGTCTCAGCTCGTTTAATTTTTAAATCTTTAGCTATTTCTTTTAACTCAGAAACAAGCTTCTTATTCAGTTCAAGAATGTCGTACATAATAATAACTATAGGAGATATAATAATTTTACTTTCAAATCGTAACTAACGGTAAAGAAATTTTCACAAGGAGTTTCTTAGAATAAAAAGGACTTTCTTCAGAAGGAAAATCAATGCAATAATAAGTATTTAATGAGAATATCCAAAATAATCTTGAAATTTATTTTGTGAGAAAAAAAAGAATTGGATTTTTTACTATTTTTAGCATGCTTTCGGGGTAACTATCTGACCTGTGAATACGTATGATTAATGTGAAATAATCTGAAAACCCTGATTTCATTATTACATTAGGTCCAAACCACAACACCCTCTCATCATGAGACAATTAAAAATTATTAAGCAGGTCACAAACAGGGATACCCCTTCTCTTGACAAATACCTCCACGAGATAGGCAAAGAGGAATTGATCAACGCTGAAGAAGAAGTAGATCTTGCCCGTCGGATAAAAAGGGGAGATCCGTTGGCATTAAATAAACTTATTAGAGCAAACCTACGCTTTGTTGTCTCTGTATCCAAACAATACCAGAATCAGGGTTTAAGCTTGCCTGATCTAATAAATGAAGGGAATTTGGGTCTTATTAAGGCTGCCCAGCGTTTTGACGAAACAAGGGGTTTTAAATTTATTTCTTATGCCGTTTGGTGGATAAGGCAATCAATTCTTCAAGCTCTGGCTGAACAAGCCAGAATAGTTAGATTACCCTTAAATAAAATTGGTTCAATTAATAAAATTAACCGGACTTTTGCTGATTTGGAGCAAAAATTTGAACGGGAACCTTCGGTACAGGAAATAGCACAAGTCCTCGAAATGGCTCCTGAGGAGGTTAAAGAATCGTTAAAAAGTTCAGGAAGGCATGTATCGATGGATGCACCTATTACGCAGGATGATGAAGGTAATCTTTATGATATTATACTTAGCCACGATACACTGCCTCCCGATAAAGGATTATTAACTGATTCACTCAGGAAAGAAATTGAACGGGCGCTTTCAACACTTACATACCGCGAAGCGAATATTGTCCGGCTTTATTTTGGTTTGAATGGCAAGTACGCTCATACCTTAGAAGAAATAGGCGAAGAATTTAGTTTGACACGCGAGCGCGTCCGACAAATCAAAGAAAAAGCTATCAAACGTCTTAAAAATGTAACCCGGTGTAAAAACCTGAAGGCATATCTGGGCTAAAGCATTCTACCTATAAATTTAAAAGTATCTGTTTCGTTATTTTATACTCTTTCGGGTAATAAGACTATTTTTGGAAAAAAAAGTATGTCACGTCATATTTCACCCTCTATACTTGCAGCCGACTTTGGAAATCTTGAGAGAGAGATCAACCTTATAAATGATAGTGATGCAAGCTGGTTACATTGCGATGTAATGGATGGAGTTTTTGTGCCTAATATCTCATTCGGGATGCCTGTGGTAGAATTGGCAAGTAGAATTTCCAAAAAACCACTTGATGTACATCTAATGATCGTTGAGCCTGAAAAATATATCGATCAGTTTTGTGATTTTGGTATCGATATACTTACTATTCATATTGAGGCATGCCGGCATGCGCAAAATGCCATTAAGCAAATCAGAAAGCAGGGTGTTAAAGCCGGAATTACACTTAAACCTCATACTCCTATTAATGCTCTGAAGGATATTATAACCGAAGTGGATATCGTATTAGTTATGAGTGTAGAACCAGGATTCGGAGGACAAAGTTTTATTGAGCACACCTATCAGAAAGTAAAGGATTTAAGACAACTAATTCAAAATTCAAATTCGAAGGCTCTGATCCAGGTTGACGGTGGTATTACTCTCCAAAATGCCCGAAAACTTTTTGATTCAGGAGTTGATATACTCATTACCGGGACAACTGTCTTTAAATCGAATGATCCTGTTCTGACAATTGAAAAACTATTAACTGTTTAATAATTCCAAAAGAGGTATCACTGAAGAAAACACCTTTTCTCATCTGTAAATGATTAGGAGATTTTGTAAATTTGCTTCGTTTTACTTATCGGGGCTGATTTTGGTTTTGACAGCAAGTTTAATCGTTAAGTAAGCATGCCGGGCTACGCACATTTCCCGTAAAACAGTTGTGCAACAATTATAGTTGGCGAATCTAACTTTGCGCTCGCTGCCTAATCGAAGTATAGTAGATTATGGTAATTTCCTTACCCTAGGTGGTAGGGACGAGCTGTCTCTCCAAAACCTTTCCCTGCGGTTTTGGATCAAGAGGCACACGTGAGTCGGGGATAGTGTGGCAAACTCCCTTAATGCCATGCGAAAATTAAAGGGGATAAGTTTAAACTCGGCTGTCTGTTGCCAGGTTTAAGTCGAAAACCAATAACAGAATAAGCATGTAGAAAGCTTATGGGTTGCTTGTTTGGACCCGGGTTCGACTCCCGGCAGCTCCACCTTCGATCACCGAAGCCTTGGCGTAGGTAAGTTTTGCTTTAATAAAATACGCTTTTTTGGTTGATTTGGATTTTTATTTATAAACTCATTCCAGGCTTTATAGTGAAACATAATTCTTAAATAACTGGAATACAAATTTTTGAATAATTCAAGAGCTTAAAAATTTTAATAATTTTCTCATATTTCGGTATTTTCGTGTATATTGTGCGCTTACCAATAGCTTATACCTATGAAAAGAATCATTTTTTTATCGGCTGCGGTACTGATTTCAGGTATTGCTTTAGCCGGAGGTATTGTAACCAATACCAATCAGAGCGCTATGTTTACAAGGCTTCAGGCAAGAGATGCCACACTGGGTATCGATGCGGTATATTTTAATCCTGCCGGGCTTTCGTTACTGCCAAACAATGGATTATACATTTCACTTAATAACCAAACTCTTGGTCAGACACGTACCATTTCCAGTAACTATGAAAACCTGAACCAATCAGAGTTCATTGGCAATGTTTCTGCTCCTTTCTTTCCTGGATTGTATGTGGCTTATAAAATGAATAAAATTAGTTTGTCAGCAGGTTTTAATCCTATTGGAGGTGGTGGTGGAGGAACTTACGAAGATGGGTTACCTTCATTTGAATATAGTGTAGCAGATCTGGTACCTGCATTAGCCAGTCAGGGTGCAACAGCTTACCGTTCCGATGTTAATTTCGAAGGTTCCTCGACTTATTTCGGTTATCAGGCGAACGTATCGTACAAAATTAACGACATGTTTTCAGTAGCTATAGGTGGTCGACTTGTAACTGCACGCGATGCTTATAATGGTTACCTGCGCGATGTGGAGCTGAATATGGGAGGAACTTGGATGGCTGCTTCAGATGTTTTTACTGGTATCGCAGATCAGTTTCGTCCTGGTTTAACCGGAACAACTGCCATTGTTGATGGGGGCGGAGGCGACTTAACCTTTACTCAGGCTGAAGCAGGTATGGTAATTGATGCTGCAACACGCGCTCAATTGGAAGGAGGCCTACTCGCTCTGGGTATACCCCAGTCTACGATAGATGGATTAACCATTACTCAGGCTCAGACTTATTACCAGGGTGCTGTAAACCAATACGATGCTACGGCTGCTATCTTACAAGATCAGGAAGCCGAAACCGAAAAAACAGCCATGGGTTTCACACCCATTATCAGTGTAAATATTCACCCGAGCGATGCCTTGAATATAGCCATCAAATATGAGCACAGTACTACACTCGAATTTGAAAATAATACTACAAGTGATTTTATAACCGGTTTAAACGATGACGGAACACAAATTACCATGTTTCCCGATGGTGCAAAATCGCGTTATGATATACCGGCTCAACTGACTTTGGGTGCTACTTATCGTCCTATTGATCAATTAATGCTTTCAGGCTCTGTTCATTACTATTTCGATGAACAGGCCGATTGGGCAGGGCGTGAAGAAACACTGGATGGAAACGAAGTTGAACTGGGTATAGGCCTTGAGTATGCCCTTACAGAAAAATTAGCGCTGAGTGCAGGGTACCTGTATACAAAATCTGGTGCAACTGAAGCCTATCAGACCGATTTAAGTTATAGTCTGCCTACAAGTAGTATAGGCGGAGGTTTTGCCTGGACTATCACTCCCAAGCTGGAACTTAACCTGGGAGGATCGTACACCATTTATCAGGACGGAGAAAAGAACTTCGATCATGATGTTGCTGGTTCAGGACTTCTGGTTCCGGTTATGGAAACCTATGATAAAAATGTATGGATAATTGCAGTAGGAGTAAATATAAATCTTAATGCTGGCAAATAGCCAGCAGCATTTTTCAATTAACCTACGTATTACGTTTGAATATTTAATCCGGCTCCGCTTACTATGAAATCTCTCAAAGAGATCAGTATAAGTGGAGTCGTTTTTTTAAGGCTCTTTTTCTTTTGATAATTGCCATCCTCAGTTCTGTAATTCTTCTAAACTAAATTGGTGCTGTATAATGTAAAGGTGCCTTTCGATAGGTGAAAAAATGAAGCATGAAAGACGATAATTATTTAAAATCAAGCGACATTTTAAAGTTGCCTGACAGGAGTATTTAGTTGGCCTAAATCCCTGATTTTATACTAGACTTTCAGAAAAGGGGATTAATTATACGGATTTTTATCTGATAACTTCCTGTTATTTCTAAAATCAAACAATTAAATAGCTTATACCGTCTGCAAAAGGTAAGCGTTTGTGCTAAAATTTTTTTATTTTAGGACACTCAAAGAAAGACAGATAATTGAATCCTCTCTCAAAACAGGAAGAAAAGGAACTGCTTATCAGACTTATCGAAGGCGATGGTGATGCTTTCGAGAAAATATACCATTGCTATGTCGAAAGGGTTTATTATTTCGCTTTTCGTTATATTAAGAATCCGGGGGATACAGAAGAAATAGTTCAGGAAGTCTTTACAAAGATATGGGAAAGCCGCAGGAATATTAATGTTGAAATGTCGTTTAGCGGATACCTACTTACCACGACAAAAAATACAATATTTAATCAGCATAGAAAAAAGGTGAATCATCAGGCATATTGTAATTACATAATTACTTATTTGCAAAAAAACATGCAGAATGTTGAGAATGAAATTATATTTAATGATCTGATGGACTTGTTGAACCAGATTGTTGCCGAATTACCTCCCAAACGACAGGAAATCTTTAAACTTAGCCGGTTTCAGGGTTTACCTTATAAGGAAATTTCGGAACGACTTTCAATCTCGGAAAAAACAATTGAGACACATATGCGCCTCGCTCTACGTGATATAAAAAATGCAATTGAGCCTGTTCTGGATAAAATTATTTAGTAATATCGCACAATTTATTAAATATTTGCCATTAGGGGACAATGTCTCTATTTGAGTATTTAATGAGTATAAACTAAAAAAAGACGAAGACGATGAAGTTTGGTTACTTTGATGATGAGAGAAAAGAATATGTAATTACAAATCCCCGAACCCCTTACCCCTGGATAAACTACCTTGGAAATGAAGATTTTTTCTCAATAATCTCTAACACTGCAGGAGGTTACAGCTTTTTTAAAGATGCACGTTTACGAAGGATAACAAGATACAGGTACAATAATGTTCCGCTCGATAACGGAGGTAAATATTTTTATATAAACGACAACGGAACCATCTGGTCACCCGGATGGAAACCTGTAAAAAAGCAACCCGATGCATATGAATGCCGGCATGGAATGGGGTATACCCTAATTAAAAGTGAACTTAATAAACTTGAAGCAGAGGTGCTGTACTTTGTACCTTTAAAATATTGGGGTGAGGTACAGCGTGTTAGATTAACCAACAAAGATAAAACTACAAAAAAGGTCAGCCTGTATTCCTGTATTGAATGGTGTTTATGGAATGCACTCGACGATATGACAAATTTTCAACGAAACTTTAGTACGGGTGAGGTTGAAGTTATCGGATCGACTATTTACCATAAAACAGAATACCGTGAACGCCGGAATCATTATGCATTTTATACGGTTAACTCTCCGGTCAAAGGATTCGATACCGATCGTGAGAGTTTTCTGGGTATTTACAACGATTTCGACTCTCCGGATGTAGTTGTGCAGGATAAATCTTTTAATACCGAGGCACACGGTTGGTCGCCTGTTGCTTCCCATGCACTTCAAATTGAATTGAATCCCGGCGAAACAAAAGACTTTGTTTTTGTTTTGGGTTACGTTGAAAACGAACAGGATCAAAAATTTGAAAGTCCCGGTGTTATTAATAAAGTAAAAGCACTGGAAATGATAAGTCGTTTTGATACATCCGAAAAAGTTAATACCGGACTGGAGGAATTAAAAACCTTCTGGGATAAGCTGCTGGCTATTTACAATCTGAAATTCGAGGATCCTAAACTGGAGCGTATGGTGAATATCTGGAACCAGTACCAGTGTATGGTTACTTTTAATATGTCGCGCAGTGCTTCTTATTTTGAATCAGGCATAGGGCGTGGAATGGGATTTAGGGATTCAAACCAGGACCTGATAGGATTTGTACACCAGATACCTGAAAAAGCTAAAGAGAGAATAATCGATATTGCTTCCACACAATTTGAAGACGGCGGTGCTTACCATCAGTATCAACCTATGACAAAACGTGGGAATTCCGATGTTGGGGGTAATTTTAACGACGATCCTCTGTGGCTGATCCTTTCTACTACTGCCTATATTAAAGAAACCGGCGATTTTTCCATTCTCGATGAACAGGTTCCTTTTGATCACGATCCTGCGAAAGCAAAACCACTTTACAATCATCTTACTGTATCTTTCGATCATGTTATCAATAACCTGGGACCCCACGGATTACCGCTCATTGGCAGGGCCGATTGGAACGATTGTCTCAACCTGAACTGTTTTTCTACTAATCCTGATGAGTCGTTCCAGACAACTGAAAATAAAAGTGGGGGCAAAGCCGAATCCTTAATGATTGCCGGGCTTTTTGTACTGTACGGAGAGGACTATGCAAAACTATGCGATCGTATTGGAAAAACTGATGAGGCCAGGCGGGTTCGCAAACATATTGCCAAAATGAAGGAGACAGTACTCAAACATGGCTGGGATGGTGAATGGTTCCTAAGGGCCTACGATTTTTCTGGAAATAAAATTGGAAGTAAGGAAAACGACGAAGGGCAGATATTTATCGAATCTCAGGGTTTCTGTATTATGGCAGGTATTGGAATGGAAGATGGAAAAGCTGGTAAAGCGCTTCATTCGGTAGAAGAACGATTGGCATGTGAGTATGGGATTGTATTAAATAATCCTCCTTTTACCGGATATAAACTCAATATAGGAGAAATTACTACCTATCCGGAGGGATATAAAGAAAATGGAGGTATCTTCTGTCATAATAATCCCTGGATCATGATTGCTGAGACTATGCTGGGTAATGGTGATAAAGCCTGGGAATATTTCAGAAGAATATGTCCGTCCTATCTCGAAGAAATAAGTGATTTACACAAGACCGAACCCTATGTGTATGCGCAAATGATTGCAGGTAAGGATGCTTTTCGTCCCGGAGAAGCTAAAAACAGTTGGCTTACGGGTACAGCTGCCTGGAATTTTTATACTATCACTCAATATATCCTTGGTGTTAAGCCTCAGTACAATGGTTTGGAAATATCACCCTGTATACCTAAAAAATGGAGACAATATGTGATTCAGCGGAAATTCAGGGGTGCAGACTATGAGATCACTATTCAAAATCCTGATGGAGTGAATCGTGGAGTTAAAAGTTTGATAG
>Ga0307422_1000391_pt1 | contig 25593 bp, 22 predicted proteins | sample SalMarWE160290MG_FD_202153 | JGI IMG/M metagenome (GOLD analysis project Ga0307422, IMG submission 202153) | Salt marsh sediment microbial communities from the Plum Island Ecosystem LTER, Massachusetts, United States - WE1602-90 | ecosystem: Environmental > Aquatic > Marine > Intertidal zone >...
AAGAATTAATGAAGAAAATGGAATATAATTCAGCATAAAAGAGAAAAACAACCGGAAAAAACTACTATGACCAAAATATGTATAAAGGAATTAAATTTAAAAGTAATTAAGGTTTTGGCACAGTCTCGGGAAAGGTCCAATACTATAATAGTATTCCGTATCTAAAACTTTTATTCTATTATTACCTGTGGTATCAACTATCCACACATCTCTATTTCCCAATCCTTCATTTCTTTCCAAAGCAATCCTTCCTCCATCTGAACTCCAGCAAGGCATTTTATTTAGTGAATCTTCCCAGACCGCATGATCATCCCCCCCATCCCTCTCCATTATCCAAATTCCTTGATTGGGTTTTTCGTAAACAATCTTCGATGCATCAGGAGAAAAATCGGGATAGGTGCCATCACTAATTTCCGCTAAACCAGTACCGTTCCTTCTGACTACAAATATCCTTCCCCATCCAATAACAACCCAATCTCCTGCAGATGATGTGCTGACATTAAAAGGAGAATAGCCTTCGCCCCCCTCTGTTTCATATATCATTCCTATTTGCCTGTAATTACTCCCATCATTATCGATTTCACATAAAGATATTTCCGTTCTCTTAATCTCACTACCCTCTCCAGCCCAACCCTGCCAGTTATGCCATATTATTTTCTCCCTCAAAAAAACTATTTTATTGTCAGATGTCCAATTAGGTCCTCTGTAAGCTATTGTTTCGGTATCCCAACCGCTACTACATCCCTCAACCATACCAATCATTGCTAAAATAACAATTAAACTAACTCCTACCCATATTTTCCTCATATATCCTCCATTTTTTCGTGAGTGGTAAATCGTAAATCGTTAATGGTTCCTCACCACTCCTCCCCTAAATTTTTATTAGCACGCAGATCTTCTCAGATAGCTATCCTTACCTTTTTTTCTTGTAGGAGGGACATCCCTGTCCCGATAATCGTGGCTTGTCCCGTGGAATAGAATCTGTTACCTGATGAACTCCTATTCCACAGGACGAGGAAGCCGCTCCTACAATCGTTAAAACAGATAAAAATAAAATCCTGAAAATCTGCCTGCCCCGTAGGGAAGTATGACTGTATCGGGGTAGGGAGGAACGACCGTACCAGGGCGTTCATCCGCGTCCAATTCCTTTTTTTAGCACGCAGATTTTCGCAGATACACGCAGATTACCACACCCCCCCATTATTTTGTATTTCTTTTTAAATAACAAAGTATTTTTTATCCTGTAAATCTGCGTTCATCCGCGTCCTATTCTTTAATAGCACGCAGATTTTCTCAGATATACGCAGATCCCCCCATCCCCATTATTTTTATTTTTTATTTTTTAACATTTTAATAATATGTTCTGCTAAATAATTATTTATTTCTCTATGTCTGGGAACCGGCTGAGATGCTTTCGTGTTGGAATTTTGGTACCAGTCATGCTTCCCGCCATGTCTTATGAGCACACAACCCATCTTTTCTAATTTCTTTATTAATTCTCTCCGCTTCATCTTACTTCTAATTCGGCAACTCTTCTAATGCAGGGGATATGACCATCAGTTATATCTTTAAAAATATCCCTCAGATTTTCTTTTAGTTCTTCTAATGTTTTTCCTTGAGTCATATAATCCGGAAATTCTTCGAGATATCCGAGCCACATATCCTCATCTTTCCAATAAACATATTTTATTCCTTTCATAGTTACCTCCGTTTGAATTTCTTTATATTACAATAATTATATTCTATAATTATAAATAATCAAGGAAATGTTGATACGTAGAAGCAATAGAATCTGCTCGAATTGAGTCGCCCATTTCCCTGTCGTATACAGGCGCTCCCCAAGTACCCGAACCTGAATTAATCCCGTGTACAAATAAAATCGGATATGGTTTGTAAAGCTCGGCGGATAGAGTTAACATGAAAACAGTAAATAATTGGATAATAAATATTTTTTTAATTATACTGATATTGTCCCTCATTTTAAAAACCTCCTGACTTTTGTACTTTTAACCCTCCATTTTTACAATTTTAATTTTTCAGTCTTTAACTACCAATTAGATTTAAAGACCTTGTTTGCCTCTTATTTTAAACAATATAAACTTTCACATTTTATCATCGTTTTAAGGTACAAGACTAAAAATTTCAGCTCCATTTCTCTGATAAATGGTTTTATTACATATAAAAAGAGCCCCATAGGGAGACCACTTGATTGGCCATTCTCCACTGAGGATCCCTGTTGTGTCTTCATTATGCGTTTCTATATATATAATTACTCCTCTGTCAAGACCATAATGTGTTGCTACTAAGGCGTTTGAATCTGGTGGACCCCAATCAGGATAGTGGCGAAAATTGAAGGAATCTATTACACTACCGCTTGTATTGGAAACCAATAAACCCTTGTAATCCTTATAAAATGCTATCCTTTCACCATCTGGAGACCAAGCTGGATCCTTACCATCCGAAATTATTTGATGATCATTCCCTCCATCTCTATCTATTATCCATATACCTTGATTGGACTTCTCATAAACAATCTTTGAGGCATCAGGAGAAAAATCGGGATTTCTTCCGCTTCCTACTTCCTGTAAACTTGTCCCGTTTCTTCTTACCACCCAGATGCTTCCATCTCCATCTCCAAAGACCACCCAGTCTTCGGCAGAAGAAAGACCGGCACCCCCGAATTCCGCATCATCGAACAAAAGTCCTTTATTCTCTCTTCCACTTCCATCAGCATTTATTTCATATAACCAGGTGCTATCACTTACAAGATCGTATCTTACACCAATATCTTCCTCTACTTTCCATATCTCTTTTTCTTTAATAAAAACTACCTTACCGTCACTCGTCCAGTTGGGAGATTCGACACTTATTACGTCCTCATAAGAGGTTTTTGTACAACAACTGATAAATATAATTGTTAAACTAATAACTACCCATATTTTCCGGCTAAAGATTGTAAATTGTAAATTAGAAGTTGTAAGTTTTAAATTTTTCATTTTTTCTCCTTAACAGTAGGAGGGACTTCTAAGTCCCGATTTTTCGTAGGAGGAAGATCCCTGTTCCTATTATCGCGGTTAGGAAACCTCTCCTACAATTTATTTGTTTAATTGCGGTTAGGAAGCCACTCCTACAATTTATATTTACTTTTCCAATACGGATATTCATTAGGGTCCTCTACCAATCCTTTTCTTACCGGGTTAAACCAGGAATATTTTACCACTTCAAGGAGACTTTCATCCTGCCTTATATAATGATCATAGAAGCCTTCTTGCCATATATTAGTAGTCAGTCCAATATTTTGTTTTATTTTTTTGCCAGTAAATTGTTTTAGACTTTTTATAACCTCTGACAATACTTTATTACCAATAAGCTGTAAGATAAGATGAACATGATCTGGCATAACAATACAAAAATACAAATCTATATATTTGTTCTTTTCTAACCAATCTAATGAATCGAAAACAATCTCAGCGTTCTCTTTTTCGAGAAAGATTTTTTGTTTTTTGGAACAGCAGAAAGTTATAAAATAAAAACCATTCTTAACCGAATATCTACCTTTCCTTAACTGATACAAACCTTTTTCTGGTTTATTTTGCTTTGCCATATTCTCTCTCCACAGGTTGTAGGAGGGACATCCCTGTCCCGATTATCGAGGCTTGTCCCGTGGAATAGAATCTGTTACCTGATGAACTCCTATTCCACAGGACGGGGAAGCCGCTCCTACAATTTCTTATCGCGGCTGGGAAGCCGCTCCTACAATCCCGTATCGCGGCTGGGAAGCCGCTCCTACAACCACTAAAACAGATAAAAATAAAATCCTGATAATCTGCCTGCCCCGTAGGGAAGTATGACTGTATCGGGGTAGGGAGGAACGACCGTACCAGGGCGTTCATCTGCGTCCAATATTCTTTTTTTTAACAACAAAGCATTTTTTCTATCCGCCTGCCCCGTAAGGAAGAATGACTGTATCGGGGTGTCCATCCGTGGCTATTATCTTCTTCGATTTTCCTTTTACAATCAAACCATACCCTAATCATATTTATTATTGTAAGTATATTTTTTACCCATGTCAAGGGTAAAATTGATAATTTTAAATCTCGGAATTCTTGAAAGATGACAATTTTCAATAGTTGACAAACCAGATTGTTCAAATATATCTTTAAACTAAAAGATGGATATTGCAAAATCGAAGAATGGTGTGCCTATGAAGAACCAGAGGCGATTTACAAAGGTAAAACAGGTGAATTTTTAGGGATGAAGGAAGTAAAATCTGGCAAATATATAGTATGGACAACTTACGATAAGGAAGCAGATGTATTATACATTAACTTCAAAAAACCCAGCCATGCGGACGACTCGGAAATAACTGAAAATGACATAATAATTAGATATGAAAAAGAAGAACCGGTGGGGATAACTATACTAAATGCAAGTAAAAGGAAAGAAATAAAATTATAGACTTTTTTTAAAATTAACCACCTCGAGAAAGGTTTTGTTGGGGTAGGCGGGAGAGGAGTCAGGATGAGTATAACTTTTATCTATTTTCCACCACACAATCGCATAAGGATTCATATAATCAAGGAAATGGTCGTAGGTGTGCCCTGATACCAACTTACCCGCATCAATCAAATCCGTATACATATCTGCTTCTATGTGAGCTTCAGCTCCCCATGTTTTTGAACTGGAGCCGAGACCGTGTACGAAGATTACAGGATAGGGTTTATATGGTTCTGCGGATAGAGTAAATACAAAAACAGTAAATAATTGTAAAATGAATACTTTTCTAATTATTTTCTTATTTCCCCTCATTTTAATAACCTTCTACTAAAGATTGTAAATATTAAATTGTAAGTTATAAATTTTAACAATTTCCTCAAAACTCTTTCATTTTCAATTTTATTGCTCTATATTTTCTTTTTTTCAAATTTCCAATTTAGAGTTTACACCTTTCAATCCCCAATTATCCCAGTGCTTGAGTCCACTTATCTACAAAATACCTGCTTACGCCTTCTTTTTTAACTATCGCTCGCTTTGATTTTTTTGTCCATTTTTATTGTTCCCGATTTTAAACATAAAAGCAAGCTTTTAAAGTAGCCTGCTTTCATCTTGCATATAAAAGGTTTGCCCTGCACAAAAAATAAAAACTTTTGACACAATATAGGCGTTAGCGGTTTTACTGCACTGGGTTCTCCCTATCTCTGGGTGAGAATTTATTTCTTGACATAAAATTTTTACGTTTTATATTATTTTTTGATAAACCAATTCAGGCATGGAGGGTAAAAATGAATTTTAAATATATCTTAAAAATATTATGTATAATTTTGACAGTTGTAGTGGTTTCCTGTGATATTGTTAAAGATAATGACAAGGCATCCGGTTATCCTATTACCCCTGTTCCTTTCACTGATGTAACAATAACCGATGATTTCTGGTCGAAACGTATCGAGACCAATAGGACTATAACAATACCTTATGGTTTTGAAAAATGTGAAAAGGAGGGCAGGATCAGAAACTTTGCCAGGGCAGGAGGATTACTGGAAGGAGAATATGAAGGGAAAATGCCTTTTGACGATTCTGATATTTATAAAATAATTGAAGGCGCTTCATATTCCCTAACCGTGCATCCTGACCCTAATCTGGTTGAATACATCGATGACATTATAGAAAAAATCGCCGCGGCACAGGAAGAGGACGGATATCTTTGCACCTGGAAAACAATAAATCCAGACACGACTCCCGCCTGGTGGGTAAAACCGGGGCCGCGATGGTATAATCTGGGAGCAAGCCATGAATTGTACAATGCGGGTCATATGTACGAGGCGGCTGTTGCCCATTACCTGGCGACAGGAAAAACAAATTTTTTGAATGTCGCCCTCAAGAACGCGGATTTGATAGTAGAGACATTTGGACCAGGGAAAAAACTCGAAGTGCCCGGTCATCAGATAATCGAAACCGGTCTGATTAAATTATACCAGGTAACAAAAAACAAAAAATATCTGGATATGGCAAAATTTTTCCTGGACGAGAGAGGTAATAACCAGGGGCATGAACTCTACGGGTCATACAGTCAGGACCATAAACCGGTAATAGAGCAAACGGAACCTGTAGGCCATGCCGTACGGGCTGTTTATATGTACGCGGGAATGACTGATATCGCGGCACTCATGAAAGATTCCGCATATATGAAAGCAGTTGATAAAATCTGGGAAAATATGGTTTCAAAAAAATTATATATAACCGGAGGGATTGGCGCCCGTCATGAGGGAGAATCATTCGGGGATAATTACGAGCTTCCCAATCTAACTGCTTATAATGAAACCTGCGCGGCAATCGGTAATATTTACTGGAATCACAGAATGTTTTTACTACATGGTGAAGCAAAATATATCGATGTTCTGGAACGAACTCTTTATAACGGAATGATTTCCGGCGTTTCGTTAGAAGGTAATACCTTTTTTTATCCGAATTGCCTCGAGTCAGACGGAAAATATAAATTTAATCAGGGTTCTTTAACCAGGAAAGCATGGTTTGACTGTTCTTGCTGTCCTACAAACGCCATGCGTTTTATACCTTCGGTACCAGGCTATGTCTATGCTCACAGGGGTGATTCGCTATATGTCAATCTTTTTGTCGCGAGTGAAGCTGAAGTAAATATGAATGGTATCGGGCTTGAAATTTCTCAGGAAACCGAATATCCCTGGGACGGAAAAATAAAACTAACGATCAATCCGAAAGAGAATAAAATGTTCAGTATAAATATCCGTATCCCGGGGTGGGCTTTAGAAAAAGTTGTACCGGGTGATTTGTACAGATATTTGGAAAAAAACGCACCGCGGGTAACCTTAAAAGTAAACGGAGAACTTTTCGACTACAAGATGAATAAAGGGTTCGCCGTTATCACTCGCAAGTGGTCTAAAGGAGATGGAATCGAGCTCAACCTGACCATGCCAGTTCGCCGTGTTCTTGCAAATGAGAAAGTTAAAGACGATATAAACAAAGTCGCGCTCGTAAGAGGCCCTATCGTTTACTGCGCCGAGTGGGTCGATAACGGGATAAACGTACTGCGGCTCAAGGTACCCGATAATGTAGAATTCGAATACGGATATCGGCAGGATTTATTGAACGGATTGGTTGTGATCAAAGGCGTAGCGCTTAACGAATCGGGGGGAAAAGAAGAATTGAATGCCATACCTTACTATGCGTGGTCGCATCGTGGTCCGGGTGAAATGGCGGTTTGGCTGTTGAGAAAATAAGTATTTTTTAAATAATAATAGTTCGCAGTTAAAGTACTATCCGGCAATTTCGTACATAGCAGATTATATGATATTAGAAAAAACCTCTGTTTTCATTTTGCATTCAGCCTATATTAACCAAATCACTTTTCCTTAATCACGAATGAATTATGGGTAATATAGACCGTAAATTTTTTGTTCTCCGCTGTGTCTTTGAATGAAGAAACTCCCTGAACCGCGTCGATGCCGGGTATTCTTTCTCCGTATTTCATCAACCATCTCCACACCTTTGTCTCTTCTTCGATTTCATAGACACTTCGTACTTTTTCTTTCTCGTCATTGATCGAAACGTAACGTCCGGTTAGCCTGGTAACCTGGTATAATGGTTTCATACCGACCGTTACAAAAAAGTTTTCCCATTTAACTATATGGCCTTCGATGACAAACTGCTGGCCTTTAACCCGATAAAATTTTGCGGGACTATCTTTTTTATCCAGGTCGACAAATTTAAGGACAAAAGAATCATCCTGTTTAAGCGAACACTCTACAGTAAAAATCGGTTTATTATAAGTAAAATGTTGATATCCCCTTAAGCCGGTGTACAAAAGCATAAAGATGGTGGAAATCAAAGCAAAAATAACCACAAAAAGAAAATGGATGAGACATACAAGAACTCTTTTCCTCCGATTTCTCAGTTTCTTTATCAAAAGGAAAAGTAGCAATAAAGCAATTAATCCCGAAACTAGACCGGCGATGGGCACAAAGCTAAGAAAGTCCATACAATAATTATACAAATTTTTAAGAAAAAATCAAGAGCGTAAAAGAATAACCTCTTTTACCTTGACAGAAAGAGAACAGCCATTTATTATCTCAGTATGTTAATAATCAAAAGTTCAAAAGAAATCGAAGGAATCAGGGAGGCTTCAAAGATTCTTGCTGAAACCTTCGAATTCATAGACGAAATTATTAAAGCGAGTATGAAAACGAAAAACCAGACCAGGAAAAATACAATTCGTAATTTGATAATCTTCACGACTGCGGTACTCTCGATCGGATGGATCGGTCATGGCCTGGATGTTCTACTGGATAATCCCTCGTCTGAAAGTCTGGGTATGCTCTTGTGGATTATTACGCCGCTCGGAGCCTGCCTTTTGCTGAGGGGTTTTTCCGGAGACGGCTGGAAAGATTTCGGGATAAGGTTAAACTTCAAAGGGAATTTAATATGGTATGTCGTTTCCATATTAATTTTTCCTGTGGTCACAGGACTTATACTGGCAATCGGTAAAGTTTCATGTTTTATTTTCTTTCCCACTCCTTTATCGGAAACCCTTGTCAGTTTTTTACCGGTTTTTACTCTCGCTCTTATACCGGGTTTTTTTAAAAACATTTTCGAAGAATCCGCCTGGAGGGGGTATCTTACACCCAGGATTTTTTCTCTTGACTTAAACGATTACACGGGACATATAATAGTGGGATTAATCTGGGCTTTATGGCACGTTCCGTATTATCTCTACTTCTTAAATAGAACTATTCTTCGGGACTATACAACACTTAATACGGCGGCTTTCATTCCCCTGGCTCTTCTCACTATCGTTGCCTATTCATTCGCCTTCGGGGAAATTAGATTATTAACCGGTTCTATCTGGCCTGCCGTATTGATGCACGCGGTAGAAGACGCGCTTGTCAATCCGCTTATTACTGAAGATTTTATAAAGATTAAACCGGGCATGGATATTATCTTTTCACCGGGAGTCAGTATTTTAGCCATCTTTTTCTTCGCTTTAAGCGGAATCTCTCTGCGCAAGCTGCGGATAGCACAGTCTCAAAGACAGGGTCTTCCGTAGAAATTTCTCCTCTTAGCAATTTATTTGGAATACGGGATATTAAATGATCCTTAACTCTTTGAGGACAATTTTTAGTTTTTTCTTGTTTTCCCCGCTCATCTCGCACATGGGAAGCCTGAAAGCCTCTTTTATCATTCCCTTCATGGCGAGAGCGGTTTTTATGGGAATTGGATTTGTCTCTATAAACTCGACTTTGAAGAACGGTAAAAGTTCGTAATGCAGTTCTCTCATTTTCTCGAAATTTCCTTCCAGACCTGCTTCAACCATCGCGCTCATTCGGTCCGGAATGATATTACTCGCAACACTTACCACTCCTTTTCCTCCCGCCGCCATTAAAGGAAGAGTCAAATTGTCATCTCCTGAAAGGACGACAAAATCTTCGGGGGTTCTATGTATTACATCCATCATTTGAGGAAGACTACCCGAAGCTTCTTTTACACCCACAATATTGGGATGTTTCGCTAATTTTACTATGGTATCAGTCTCAATATTTTTGCCGGTCCTCCCGGGTATATTGTAAATTATCATGGGGAGGTCTATCTCATCGGCAATTTTTTTAAAATGACGATAAAACCCCTCCTGAGTGGGTTTGTTGTAATAAGGGGCAACCTGGAGACTGGCATCCGCGCCTGAATCTTTCGCTCTCGAAGTCATAAATAAAGCTTCCTTTGTGGAATTCGAGCCTGTCCCCGCTATAACAGACACTCTTCCTTTCACATGTTTACAGACTACTTCTATTACCCGCACGTGCTCATCATGGTTAAGAGTGGGAGACTCTCCGGTTGTACCCACAGGAACTATACCGGAAACCCCGTTTTCAATATTAAAGTCTATTAACTTTTTAAGGTCATCTTCATTTATGGTTTCATCTTGATTAAATGGCGTAACTATCGCTGTAAAAACACCCTTAAACATTTTTAACCTCCTATGATTTCGTTCATCATATCTTCAATGCCGTAAAACCCCTTTTTGCCCTCGACCCATTCGGCGGCTTTTATCGCCCCTTCCGCGAAGCCTTCCCGACTTCTCGCGGTGTGTTTCAATTCGATGGTATCGACTTCACTGTCGAAAGCAACCACATGTGTACCGGGGACGCTACCGCCTCTCACAGAAGCGAGATGTATCTCTTCTCCTGAAATTTTCCGCGTAAGCTTTTCGGTTACTATTTTTTTCTTGTTTTTTAAATTTTCGAGAAGAATCTCTCCGATCATATTCATGGTCCCCGAAGGACTGTCTTTTTTTCTATTATGATGGATTTCATATCCCATCACATCGTAAGCAGTAAAGTTATTTATTACACCGGCACTATGTTCGATCATTCGAAAGAATAAATTCACGCCTATCGAAAAATTAGCTGCCCAGATAAGCCCTATTTCACTCTTCTCGACTTTTTCCTTTACCTGTTCTAAATTTTCATACCAGCCGGTGGTTCCGATTACGGCATCTACACCACAATCTATATATTTGTTAATGTTAGAAAGAACAACACCCGGCAAGGTAAAATCGACGGCAACATCAGCATCACATAAGTTTTCTTTATTCAATTCTTTAAAATTTGCCGTTTCAATTAAGGGATCGATAGTAGAAACGACCTCATGCTTTTTTTCTTCACTCAGCCGCTTTATAATCTGACCCATTTTGCCATATCCGATTATAGCTATCTTCATTTTTTTCTCCACGATTATATTATTATTACACGTAAATTAAGCAAGGCTCACTATAAAGAAAGGTATCTATCAATCTCATAATCGGTTACACAGGTTCTATAATTTTCCCATTCCGCCCTTTTGTTTCTTATGTATTTACTGAAGAATTCTTCACCAAAAAGGTCTTTAACAATTTCGCTTTTCTCGGTTTCTTCTATCGCTGTATAGAGCGAATCGGGAAGAATTTCTATGTTTAGTTTCTTTTTCCGTTCTTCGGACATTGTATAAATATCTTCTTCGACCGGTTCTCCCAGCTTTAATTTGTCTTCTATTCCCTTTAATCCTGCTCCAAGCATCGCGGAGATAGCAAGATAAGGATTTGTTGCCGGGTCCGGCGTCCTGTATTCTACTCTGCACGAGCTTCCACTTTTAAAAGAAGGGACCCGCAACAGGGCAGACCGATTTTGCCTCCCCCATGAGACATAAACTGGTGCTTCATATCCGGGCACAAGCCGTTTATACGAGTTAACCCATTGGTTCGTTATTGAAGTGATTCCCCTGGCGTATTTAAGAAGACCCGCGGAATAATGTTGGGCAATCGAAGAAAGATGGTAGGGATTTTTCTTATCATAGAAAATGTTTTTACCCTTGGAGAAAAAAGATTGGTGAAGATGCAATCCGGAACCATTAAGACCAAAAACGGGCTTCGGCATAAATGTCCCGAAAACCCCATTAGCCCTGGCTGTTTCCTTTATAACATATTTGGCAACCTGAAGATGGTCTGCCATTTTCAGTGCTTCTTCATATCTGAGATCGATTTCATGCTGGTTTTCGGAAACTTCATGATGGGCGACTTCTACTTCCACCCCGACTCCGTTTAAGATATTTACAATTTCTTCCGAGATTTCATCGTACCTGTCATAAGGGAGAACATCGAAATACCCTTTTGTATCACGGATTTTGAGATCTTTCCCGGAAAAATAAAAAAACTCAAGCTCTGAACCGACAAAAAAACTCCACCCATTCTTCTTAGCTTTCTCGAGAACTTTTTTTAGTACATATCTGGGTGACGATTCGACCTGTTCTCCGTTTGGATAATAAATATCACATATAAAAATTACCGTTTTCTTACCATTTTCATCCCCAAAAAAGTAAGTAGAGGAAAGATCAGGCTTCGCGGTTAAATCGGACTCCTCTATTCTTACCAACCCTTCAATTGAAGAACCGTCGAAATTTACACCCTCTTCAAGAGCTCTTTCCACTTCTTTTCGGCTAATTGAAAAACCTTTGACCCGACCAAGAATATCAGTAAACCACAGGCGAATCGCTTTCACTTCATCAGTCCGTAATAAAGAAAGGACATCTTTTTTATTCATTTTACCTCCGATACAAAATTTCGAATTTGTTTGGAACGATCATGGCTCAGAGCCTTAAGAAAATCATCCGCTCTCACTCCTCCTATTTCAGCAACGGCTTTAACAGCCTCAAATCTAAGATCTTCGGGGAATTCGGGTATGCCAAAAACTTTTTTCGCCTCTATTATCTGGATTAAAGCTTCCACGGATTGACTGTTACCCTTATCTGCCAGCACCTTACAAATCTGTCTCTTAATCTCTACACCATCCTCTTTTGAAAATTCGTTTATTAGTAATTTTTTATTCAGAGCAGACACCCCTTCTTCTGAAATAACAGAACCAAGAATAGAAATGGCATATTTTTGCACTTCGGGATAATTTGAATCTAAAAAATATAATAAATAAGGTTCGGCTTTATCTTTCAAAATGTGGCGGAGGTTTCTTATTATTTCCATCTGAACTTTCTCATGGTCATCCTTCAACGCATAAATATCGTCCAAAATCTCCTCGCCGCCTCTACTGCCAAGAATTAAAACAGCGTTTCTCCTAACATACCATCTTTTATCGCCAAGATATTTTTTGACGACTTCGAGAGCCCCGCTGCCTATACCTTGAATTATTTTTAAAAGAGAAAATCTGACTTCTCTGTCCTCAGAATCCTTAAGCAAATCCATTAAATAGGGAATAGACTCCACCCCAAAATCATCGACTTTCTCCACAACGATCTTCCTGAGATCCTCTTCCCACAAAAGAGAAAGCAAAACGTTTATCGCTTCTTTTGTTCTGAATTCTGCTAAACGGGGAATAATAATTTTCGCTTTAGCCGTATTGCTGACTTCACCAGCGAAAAAAGATATGAGAGAATTAACCAGAGAGTCATATCCTACAGCCAGGCTTCTCTGCCCTATCTGACTCAGGAAGTTGATATAATTTGTATAGACTTCCTTGTTTTTTTCCTTTCTTGCGTAATCTATTAAATCATCAACGATTCTGCGGATAACAGCAGCCTTTTCTCCTTTAAAAAGTTGCTCGCTAAGGGCTTCTATGTTCGAAAGAGCATTAAGTTTTACTTCCACAGATTGTGATTCGAGACCTTTATAGATAGTGTCCATTAAAGTCTTTACATCGGATAAATCCATACTTGCCTTTAATTTGTTTTGAAGTCGACCATAAGCTCTTCTGCTTACCCCTCCGCTACTCCTAAGATTTTTAGGAGGAGAGGTTAAATACTTCCATAATTTCAAAAATTCTGAGTCATTAATCCTTAATTTGTCTAAATTTTCTTTTGCGAACTTTTCAACTGCCGACAATTTTTTTTCATCTAAAGAAGACAAAAGTCCTTCCAACATTTCTCTCTCGCCTTCCTCGATTAAAGTACTAAGAGCGAAAAAAATACTTTCCTTATCCATCAACGGTAGAAGAACCTTAGTCATTGGAATCTTCAATTGGCTTTTGCTTTTTATAATTCTGACAAATATTTCTTTTCTTAGTTTGTTTGGAACTTGTTTAAATGTTTTTCTGATTTTTACCGCTTCCTGCAGCAAATTATATTTACCGAACTGGCTAATAAATTCTTTTACAAAATTTTCAAAACCTTCGCTTATCTTGTCGGCTTTATTATTATCTTCTTTTTCAACGAGACAAACAGAACTAAAAAAACGAGAGATTTGTTCCGCTCCGTAGTCTTTTTCGGCTGTCCCGGAAAACTCACTGATAAATGATGGAATATCACCCCCCTTGTTAACCGCTCCTTCCCTCGTTTTCCTTTTTTCAACGATTTTCGATCTCAGTTTTTCTTCAAATCCTGAAATATGCTCATCTTCTATATCCATCGTTTTTAGTTTTTCTTTGATCTCGGGCAAAATTCCATCCAGTCTTTCGGGTGTCAAATTAAGCAGAATATCTTCAGCGTCAAAAATTCCAAGAAGTCGTACCCTGTTTATGAAAATCTCCACAATTTCTTCGTCGGAAAAACTCATTATAATCGACTTTATTATCGAGGAGATTTGTTTGAGTTTCAATTTGTCCTGGAGTATAAAATTCTTAGCTTCAGGGCTTATAGACCCCATAACTTTTTCGAAAACAACCTCTTTCGCTCTTAACTCCTCTTTATCCGTAATCCCTGTCATGTGGTTGTATATCTCAACAAGTCCTCCGGTAATTTTCTCGGCCTCTACCTTTGGAGAATCTCCCGTTTGTAAGCCGCAGGTCTTCTCAAGAAAATTAACCAGGTCAAATTCTTCTTTCTCTTTGGAAACGCCGATGATTCCTTCAGTTTCATTTCCGTAATCTTCCTCTCCTTTCGTTCTTATTTTAAACTCAACAGTATTAAAATATATTTTATCCGCTTTTTTTTCTATTAGTAGTGTGTTAATATCTTCATAAGCTCTAATGTCCTTGGGAGGATTCGCAACTACATCCAAAAACCCTTCGACATCTATCTCGCTACAACCTGTGTCAAAAGTCACACTTTCAATATCTAATTTTTTGAGTCTTTTTACAAATATCTGAATACTTGGATAAGTTAAAATATCAACACTAACATCTTCCACAATAACACTCTCTCCTAAAAAAACAAAAGATACTTCTGTGGTTTCATCGGAGAAAGAATTGATTGTATCGACTATTTTTTTCTGCTGCTCTTTTACAACAGGGTGTCCTCCCGGGTAGGCGATTTTGTGATTGACGCCAAGCGCAAGATCCCTTAAAAGATTTAATAGAACCCCTTTTTCTATAATTTCCTCCTAATAATATTATTATACTTATTTTCTATAATTTTTCAAGTTTTTGCGAGTTTGATCCGGCTTATCGCCGTCTAATTTCTGTCGGCTATGGGAACCAAACTCGCGGGTAATGTAGAATAAAAAACCGTATCTATTAGCATAAGAAAAACACACATCAAATTTTGCAATTCTAATACCCATTCCCGCGCCATAAACCAGAAAATATTTATCTCGCTCGCCGACAGGGAAAAGAGGTAAAGACTCTATACTATCTGATATAGGAAGTGTTATATATTCTTGCATCGAAAAACCCGTTAAACCAATTAAAAAAAACTTTTTAAAGTATTTCCTTGCCACTATTTGGGCTCCCACTTCATTTCTCTCTTTATACTCGGCAAAAAATTCCTCAGGATAATTCAGCGGATTACCCCAGTAATAAAAAGGTATATCATAATGATGGGGCGCATCGGCAGTAAAAGACATAGTGAGTTTCGTTCCAATATTCAAGGTAGGATTAACAGTTTTACCGAAATCTATAGAAAAGGTGAAAGCATCGTTAGGTCCATAAAGACCACCAATTCCACCACCAAAGAAAAACTGTACAATTATGAAGATTGCCATCTGGTCATCTTTTAACTTTATGTCTTACCAGAAGATTTTTTGTATATAACCGGTAGTATATATCCATCGTACAAACGGGAACAAATGAAGGGTATTAATAGAAATAAACTCCTATTAAAAACGAAACGAGCTTAACGGTTTTTCTTTTTATGACGGTCCGCCCTTCTTTTCTTTTTTCTTTTATGTCTTTTAATTTTCTTTAACTTTCTTTTTCTCCCGCTCGGCATAAAAATTTTTCCTCCTTTTATACTTATCTTGCGAATGCAATGAAGATAAATAGAATCTTAGTTATGTCAAGTCTCTATGGTGAAATTAATGTCCAAAATCTTGAAACAATAAATACAAGAAGAGAGAAGCCATAGAGCAAGTCAAATGGCAAAATTGTTGAATGGTTAAATCGGCCACCCCACGCACCTTTTTTATCTTTTACTATTTTACCATTTTACAGTTTAACTATTTGACTTATATTTTGACTTCCCAACTCTCCCCAGATACATCATTGACACCTATCTCAACAATCGTTATAATTATACAAATCCATTAAAAAACAGGAGGAACAAATGAAAAAAATATCATTTTTAGCCGCGTATATACTACTTTTTATTTTATTGACAGGAACTTCCTGCGAGGAAGAAGACATCTTTGATTTCTCGGGGAAAACGATAGACCATCACTGTACTGACATAACTCAAATACCTCAGGAATGGATAGAAGACGCAAAAAACACCCTTCATATAGGCTATGGTCATACCTCTCATGGCAGCCAGATAACTTCCGGCATGCGGGGACTTGTGGAATTTGCTAACAATGGCGGCAAGGGACTCTCATTGCCAGAAGACATCTTTGAGTTTAACAACGGAGGCGCTGGTGGTGTTCTTGACCTCGAGGAAGGCGATGGTTACGGCGACGGCTGGCTTGACCACGACTGCGGATATTATCCGGCTTGGGTGGAGGAAACCAGGGAATATCTCAACGATCCCTCTCATTCGGATGTAAATGTTATTATGTGGTCGTGGTGCGGTCAGGTAAGCGGCAAATATTCTTCAGGGGTTCTCTGGGACGAATACCTTGGTCCAATGACACAGTTAGAAGAAGATTATCCCCATGTAACATTTATATATATGACAGGGCACGTTGATATTAACGATGATGCCAATAATAAAGCGGCGAATGATTCAATAAGATCTTACTGCCTTAATAACAACAAATGGCTCTTTGATTTCGCCGATCTTGATAGACATGACCCAGACGGAACCCATTATGAATTTTGCCACGACAACTGTAATTATTATGGTGCTGCGGGCAGCCCCATAATGGGCAACTGGGCAACCGAGTGGCAAAACACTCACGAAGAAGGAGTCGATTGGTACTTTTGTGGCTCAGCGCACAGTAAACCATTGAATGCAAACCAGAAAGCTTACGCTGCCTGGTGGATGTGGACCACGCTTGTTGGTTGGGACGGAGAATAAAAAAACTAAAAGAATTTAAAAATTTAAAATATTGTTTTCGAAAAGTTTCATACAGGCGTCGACAACATCGGGATCGTATTGTGTCCCTCTACCTTTCGAAATTTCTTCCATGGTTTCCTTGAGATCGCGAGAAAACCTGTAAGGTTGGGATGAAGTCATGGCCCCTAAAACATCTGCTACCGCAAGGATTTTCGCACCAATATCAATTTTGTCTCCCTTAAGTCCCAGTGGATACCCGGAACCATCAATTCTCTCATGATGTTGAAGAACCATCCTGGCCGCGCCTTCCATGACTCTAATTCTTGAAAGAACCTTAAAGCTGATATATGAATGAAATCGGGCTATATCATACTCTAACCGAGTTAAGCTTCCGGGCTTATTAAGGATTTCTGGAGGTATACATATTTTACCCACATCGTGAAGCTTACTGGCAACTTTCAATGATAATTTATCACGAAGATTCAACTTCATCTGTTCAGCTAAAGCTTCGCTGATTTTAGCCACTTTCTTTTGGTGCTGCACGACACGCTTTTCTACCTTTTCCACGTATTTCTCTACGGCGGGAAGTGAGTCTGTTATTGCTTCCTTAAGGAATTCAAAACGCCTGTGTAACTCATCGGCGCTATTTTCGCAACCGGGATTCTCCTTTTCCCAATCTCTTAATTTGTCACGAAATTCTGCAAATTCATGCATTTCATACACCTCTTAATTAAAGCAATTATCTACACCTCAATAAACAATTGCTTTAACATTATACCGTTTTTTTACCATTTGTCAAGGTTTTTTGGGATTTCCCAATGATTTTTCTTTGCTTTACGTTTTAGTCGTCTTTACATGGAACATTTCACACTCTAAAACGTCTCCTTTTATTGTAAGATACCTCTTGACTTATATAGAATATAATTTATGTTATCAGAAAAAAGATGGAGGGACGATATGTTGTTTTTTGTTTTAATTTTGGTTTTTTCTTCTGTCTCTGAGAAAAAGCCCATTGCAATAGTTGCAGATAAAACAATCTTTGAGGAAGATATCCCCGAAAATATAAGTTTGGATCAATATCTGCAAAATACCGTTTTTTTTGAACTGGCCAAAGAAAAAGGCTATGATGATTCAATAAGAACGAGAGTGGATCGGAATTTCGATCAGCAAATAATAAGTAGAACATTGAAAAGATTTTCGAAAGAAGCTTCTGAGCCTACTTTATACGATCGCATTCTTTTTTACCAGAACTCGAAAAAGAAATTAGAGGTACAGTTGATTCAGACAAAAAGCTTCCTTCAGGCTTTGCAGGCTTACATTGAAATTCTTAAAGGGGAAGACTTTGGATCCGTATCGGAAAAATACTCTTTTAGTCCTGCACTTAAAAAATCAAAAGGACTGCTGGAGCGTCCTCTTTCCTGGTCATTTGGTTTCCCCCGTTCTTTTAGATTGTTGTTTAGTATGGATAAAGGCTACGTATCGATCCCTTTAAAATATGGTATAACCTGGAATATTGTCAAAATAATTGAGGTTGAAGAACATGAGAGAAACAATATCGTAGATAGAAATAAAATGCTGGAAGAAATTTCGCAGCCGGGTTTTGTGTTCCAGGTTAACCGTGATAAAAGTACACGCTTTATGTATAAATTTAAGAATTTTATTCCCTGGATTGCAAATCCCCGCATCAATTCGGAAGGGCTTTCTCTTTTTGGAAAAAGGATGAACGAGTTCGAAGAAAGCTCCCGGCGAAGAGGAAATCCTTTTAACGAAGAAGACATGGATGTTGTGCTGGGAAAAGGCGCTATAGGAGAATATACTATCCGGGATTTCATAGAGGATGCCGCTCAGATAGGGAATATTAGCGTTTTCAAAAGTAAAGAAGCAGCAATTCAATTTATAAAGGATAACATCTATAGAAGAACCTTAGTGGCGATCTGCAAAAGATTCGGCACTCATAGAGAACCTTCTCTTGCAGAAGCTTATGAAAGGAGTCTTAGAAATGCCACATTGGACTTCTTTAAAATGAAAGAAATACTTCCTGTAACAAAAGAAAACGAAGATGTTTTGAGGTTATTTTATGAAAAAAATAAAGAAAAATACAGAGTAGATGAAAGAAGAAAAGTTTCTTTAATCGAGGTGAAAGAAGAGCGTGAAGCACAAGAAATAAGAAGAAGGCTTTTATGGGGAGAAAACTTCGGGGTTATCGCACAAGAACTTTCAACAGGAGCGGGAAAAAAGAAAGGAGGCGATATCGGTTACTTAAAAAAAGAGCAGAGAGGTGCTATCGGACGAGAAGCATTTCTCTTGAAAAAAGGTGAGGTTTCGAAAGCTTTTAAGACGGACAGAGGCTGGGCTATTATAAAAGTAACCAATATAAAAGAGAGCTATTTGCCTGATTATTCAGATGTTAAATCTTCCGTGAGAATCGATTATAGAGAAAATCAGGCAAAAGAGATTGGAAAGGAAATTTTCGATCAGAATAAGGAAAAATTTGGGCTCAAGATATTGGGCTAAAAAAAACAATTAATTGCTAAGGAGGTAATTTTAATGTTTAAGAGGAAAGTTTTTTGCGTACTTTTTATAATTGGCAGTATTTTACTGTTAAGTGGATGCGAAAAAGAAAGTAGCGAAAAAGTAATAGCTGCAGTCGGTAAAAAGTCTTTAACCGTCGACGATTTTATCGGTCAGGTCCCCCCCCAAGTCCTGGTGCAGACTTCAGCGGAAAACAGAAAACTTCTACTGGAAAATTGGGTGGTTAATGAAATAGTATATCAAGAAGCTTTGAAAAAAGATTTTTTGAAAAAACCCGAAATACAGGAAAAAATAGAACAGTTCAAGAAGCAATTACTCACAAACGCTTATATGCAGGAAGTTCTCTCGGAAGTTCAGTTTGTTTCCGATTTAGAAGCAAGAAGCTATTTTGAACACCATAAAAAAGATTATAACTCTACAGTAGAAGTTTCTCATATATCTTCGAACTCGAAAAAACAGGCTGAGGAAATCCTTGCCAGATTGAAAAAAGGTGAAAGTTTTACTAAACTCGCGAAAGAATATTCGAGTGATAGTGAAACGGCGAACAACGGCGGGTATCTCGGAACTTTCAGAAGAGGCGAGCTCGCCGCTTACCCCCTTTTTGAAGAAGCAATTTTCAGCCTTAAAAAAGCAGGTGAAATCTCCGATGTGGTAGAAACCGAGTTTAATTATGACATAATAAAATTGCATTCCATAAAAAAATCACCGGTGAACTATGATGACGTTTCTAAATCGGTAGCAAGAGAAATCAGAACGAAAAGATTCCAAGAAAGATCCGAAGCTGTGATAGATTCACTGAAAGAAGTATATTCTTATAACATCTATCCGGAGGTCTTAGAAAAGGAAATGGGTATTCCTTCGGTTTCACCCGGTTTCCCTTCTTTACCCGGGGAATAAATAATAATGCTTATACTTTTCTTATTTCTGGCATTCGATGAACTCATTTGTGTGGTCGACAGAGAACCTATAACCAGAAGCGAGTTGCATTATGTTTCCATGTTTTACCCGGGAGTCGGTTATAATGAACTGCTCGAGAAAATGATAAACGATAAGGTTATCATGCTTGTCGCGGAAGAAGAAACTCTGAGAGTAAGCGAAGAAGAAATCTCACAAATGAGAAACGAATTGATTTCAAATACCCCCGGTCTTGCAGCAATGCTTGAGGAAAACCAATATCTGAACGGAGTTTATAATCAGCAAATCAGAGTCCAGGTTTACACTAATAAAATTCTGGGGCTTAAATTCAAAAACAGATTAAGCTTTTCTCCTGCCGAGACTCATGACTTTTATCAAAGCTATAAGGATTCGCTTGTCACACCGGAAACTGTGACTATTGAAAAAATACAAATCCCTGTGCTACCGTTCGAGGATAATCGTTTACTGAAAAAAGCGGAAAAAATATTGACAGAATATAAAAAAGGGGGGGATTTTTCTTCTCTTGTAAGTAAATATTCGGATGATGTAACAACCGTACCATACGGTGGAAAGTTAGGAGTGTTTTCACCGGGAGATATACCACCTCATCTTGTGAGAGTGCTGGAACTTGAAAAAGGAGAAGCGGAAATCTTTGATTCCCCCGCCGGTTATCACATTATCAGGTTAGATGAAAGAAGGGGCATTAACATTTTGATTTCGCAGATATTGCTAAAGTTTAACTTTACGGAGAGAGAGGTCGAAACAGCTGAAGAAAGAGCTCTAAAAATAAAAAAACAATGGAGCAATGAAGATTCGACATTTCCCGATAAGATAGAAATTGTAGGCCCTTTACCGATTCGAGCTTTACCTCCGGCGTTTCTTTCGTTAATAGACACCATGAATATCGGTCAGATAAGCGATCCACTTTTAGAAGGAATGTATTTTCATCTTTTCAGGGTTAAAGATAAAGAAAAAAGCAGAATACCCGAGTATTCGGAAATAAAAAATAGGTTAAGTAACGTTATGATGCAGCAAAAGATGATGAAGTTATTGAATGAATGGCTTGAAGCGAAGAAAAAACGGATATTTATTAAGAAAATATAAACCTGAGTCTGAATTAAATGATCGGAATTACTCTCGGAGATCCTGGTGGGATTGGAATTGAGGTTACACTTAAAGTTCTTGCCGATTATAAAAGAGAATTTACTCTTTTCGGAAATCAGAAGTCAATCCAATATTACTCGCATGAATTAAATCTTGAAGTTTCCCAAACAGTTAAGATAATAGATATTAAGGGGAATTTTCTACCCGGAAAAACATGTAAAGAGAATGGCGCAATTGCCTACAAATCTATTTTAGAAGCCATAAAAGCTGCTAAAGAAGGAGTATGCGAAGGAATTGTTACAGCTCCGATAAATAAAAAAGCTCTCCATCTTGCCGGTTTTGAGTATCCCGGGCATACCGAAATATTCGCGAAGCATTTTTCCATCAGGAACTTCGCTATGATGATGGTTTCTCCTGAGATGAAGATAGTTTTCTTGACCACTCATGTCCCTTTGGCTTCTATACCTTCATTATTATCAAAAGAACTGATTGTGGAAAAAGTTCTTCTTACGAAAAAACATCTTAAATATTATTGGAATTTAGAGGAACCTTCTTTCGGAATTCTGGGACTGAATCCCCATGCGGGGGATGACGGTCTTTTTGGAGACGAGGAAGAAAAGATAATTAGACCCGCAATAAGAGATTTACAGAAAAAAAATGTTGATATAGAGGGACCTTTCCCCGCAGATTCATACTGGAATTTCCAGAGTAAAGATTGTACAATTGCCCTGTATCACGATCAAGGGATGATTCCTTTTAAAATTAAGAGTTACGGAAGTGGTGTTAATGTTACATTAGGATTGCCCATCCCTCGAACCTCTCCCGATCATGGAACCGCTTTTGACATAGCCGGAAAAGGTATTGCTAAATCGAGCAGCATGAAAGAAGCTATTAAAACCGCAATTAGAATGGCGGATGCTGGAACTTTTAATATTAATTTCTTATCTTAATCTTTCGTTCTTTCCTGACGACATATACTATCGGGAAGAAATCAATCAGTATCCCTCTTTATCGGATGGCTTTCTTATGGTCAATTCCTTTTATAACGGATATTTTTTATATTCGGAACCTCAAAAAAATCTGAAAGATTGGAGTGATGAGGTCTTCAACGATAATTTCAGGATTCTCCTCTCTAAAGAAATGCGTAAAATCACAGAAGGAACCGGTGATAGAACAAAGGATGGGCTTATCCCCGATATAGAACTCGACTTAAAAATGCCCAGAGGTTTGACTTACATATTGGGAGAGGGGGGGCGATTAACAGTTGACGGATTTCAAGAAATAAATTTAGAGGTAAAACAGAACAATCAGACTTACGGGCAGTATGGTTCTTATTCTTCCTTTCCTCAAATTATACTAAAAGAGAGACTTAAGGCTAAGATAAACGGCACGATAGGAGAAAAATTGCATGTCAATATAGATCACGATTCAGATATGCCAGAACAGGATAATTTGATGAAAATATGGTACGGTAGTGGTAGTAGTAGAACATCGGATACCGAAGATGATATAATACAGGAATTACATCTGGGACGAATTTCCGAGATCGGGAGCGAAAAACTATTCGGTATAGCAACAAGAGGAAAAATAGGCTCGACTTCATTCGATCTTAGTGCGGGTAAGCTGGAAAGTGACGAAGTATCTGGAAGCGCTGCCATAAATATAAGCAGCAAAGTCGATAGCATTTATGAAAAAGATTTTTTGAGAAATGAATACTTTCACACAGGTTTACCTCATCCTTCGGATTCTTTATTGGCTTATGGTCTCTTTATTGATTACACCGGTCAGGTACCGCCATATAATCTATTGAAGTTCAACGGCGACACAATTGGGGACGTTTTTTTTCTGGAACTTGTTGAAGGAGAAGATTACGAATTAGGACAATTTTTACAGGAGGGTAAATCCCCATTGCCATATTTTCATATATTAAAACCGCACAGAATAAGTAATAGGAGATTAGGCGTTTACTTGATTTTTGCCGACTCCACGGGAAAAATAGACACTCTCGGAGACTTAACCGGGGCGAAACACACCCTTTATCAGTTAAAATCTACCAATCCCGACCCGGGCGATCCCTCATGGAATTACCTGATGCGGAACATATATTATCTCGGGAACTGGGAGCCTTCAAACGTTGACGTTGAGATTTACAAGATTGTGGCTGGCGGGAACAATAGTCAAACGAATAGCAAAGGAGAAGAGTATACCGAAATTCTTGGAATTACGACAGGAGAAGGTAATATAATATCATCTCAAATACTCTGGAAAAACGGTCATCTTGTTTTCCCGGATCGGTTTCCCTTCTTAAATCCCGGTTTAGACGCGGATACGGTTCCGGAAATATACAGACAAAAGACACTCTACGAAGATGATGGAAAACATTATTATATTGTAATTAAAACAACATCTTCAATGCCGGAAAGTTTCAGATTGAAAAGCAGCGGAGAAATTATTAAAGACTCGGAAAAATTAACAATGGAAGGGAGAACATTACAACGTAATATTGATTACACAATCGATTATTTGACGGGGGAAGTTAAATTTCTAAAAAAAGAGAAGTTGCCTCCCGACGCTAAAATAACTTACGAGTTCAAAAGCAAACCTTTCTTTTCTTTCGATTCGAAATACAAAACCCATTTTAATATTAAAGCGATTCCCATTGAAGACAGTCGACTTAATCTCGATCTCGGGTTTCTTTCTCGTTCAAATAAGGGTATTTACCACCCCACTGTGGGTCACGAACCCTCAAACATTACACTGGGTAAAGTGGATTTTTCCCTGAATAAAGAACCCGAATTCCTGAGTAATTTATTCGCCAATTTGCCTTTTGTTGACGGTGAAAGCAAATCCGGTTTTAATATCGACGCTTCTTACGGATTTTCCAAACCAAATCCGGCGACAAACGGAAAAAGTTATCTGGATAATATGGAATTTATTGAGCAAGCGGTTGGTGTGGGATTAGCGGATATATCCTCCTGGCATTATTGCAGTCAGCCGGATAATTCAATCAGGGTAGATAGGCTTGCCAAATTGGATTGGTTTGTTAATGCCAATTATTCCAAAAGCAAAATATTCAGCGAATATGCGACTACTTCTTATACCGAAAACAAAATCGCCGTAATGGTGCTTTATTTCCAACCTGAAAATACATCCAACTGGGGCGGCATTATGCGAGCTCTTAATTCGGAGTATGATTTTTCACAGAAAAATTTTCTGGAAATTTGGGTTAAAGCGGAAGAGGGAGAAATAATATTCGAAATGGGGAATAAAATAGATGAGGATCAGATAAGATGGGGGAAAAGCTCAATCGGAGCCGATTCAATTATAGCTCCTAATGGAAAGTGGGATACGGAAGATAAAAACATGGACGGCGATTTGCAACAAAAGGAAGAAGATACAGGTCTCGATGGAATCAAAATGAACGACAGCGATTGGGTATATGATACAGATAATTATGATTACGGTATTGATGACTGTGTTCCTCTTCCCAAAACTTTTGCCGATTCATTAAAAACGCATAATAAAGAAGGAAACCAAAGATTAGATTCAGAAGACTTAAATGGGGATTATACTTTCAATCGAGAAAACAGTTTTTTCAGGTATAAAATAGATCTTTCCTCCCCGGATTATTTATCAAAGGAGGGATTAAACGGATGGAAAGTTTATGCCCTGCCCCTTAAAGATTCATCCGCTTTTGAGAAAATAGGGAATCCTTCTTTTGAAAGCATTGAGTATACAAGATTATGGCTCCGAGGCATGAATGGCAACACAAGAATCATCCTGGGAAAGATAGATATTGTCGGTAACAAGTGGAGAGATAAGGGTGTACGGCTTGTTTCTAATAACTCGAGAAATTCATCCGGTGGTTCCTTTGAAGTTGGTTTTCGAAACACTCGTGAAGATAAGGATTATATAAATCCGGTAGAGTTGATAAGAGAACCCGGAAGCTACACTTACCAAAAGGAACAATCGATATCTTTACAAATCGATTCCTTGCTCACGGATAATTATTGTCTTATAGAAAATTATCTCGAGTTGCCTCTACCGGGTAGCGGAAGAGGTTATGATTTTCGTCTGTATAAAGAATTAAATCTTTATACCACTTTATTTAAAGAAAATACGAGTGATTCCGCCGAAGTATTTATCAGACTTCTCACCGACTCTCTAAATTAT
>Ga0307422_1000392_pt1 | contig 25592 bp, 19 predicted proteins | sample SalMarWE160290MG_FD_202153 | JGI IMG/M metagenome (GOLD analysis project Ga0307422, IMG submission 202153) | Salt marsh sediment microbial communities from the Plum Island Ecosystem LTER, Massachusetts, United States - WE1602-90 | ecosystem: Environmental > Aquatic > Marine > Intertidal zone >...
AGCCGCGAAAAGATTCGATGAAACACGGGGGTTCAAGTTTATATCTTACGCTGTGTGGTGGATCCGTCAGTCTATCATTCAGGCCATCTCGAACCAGACCCGCATTGTCCGTTTGCCTTTAAACAGATTATCTGCCATCAATAAGATAACCAGGGCCATCCCCTATCTGGAACAGGAATTTGAGAGAGAGCCTACAGATACCGAAATTGCCGAATATCTCGATTTGACTAATGATGAAGTCAAACTGTCAAACGACATGAAGAAGCGGCAAATCTCATTTGATATGCCTCTTTCCCGGGATGGTGATGATGAATTTAATCTGTATGACCTTATCCAGACAGGTAATATTCCTTCGCCTGATAACAATTTAATGAAAGAATCTGTTTCTACCAATATACTCAGGGCACTGAACAAGTTAACAAAAAGAGAAGCAGCTATATTAACAATGTCTTTCGGGTTGCACAACTCCCCTACCTATTCTCTTCAGGATATTGCAAGGAAATTTGATATGTCTTCCGAGCGTGTCCGGCAGATCAAAAGTAAGGGATTGTTCAAATTAAGGAATATTCTGAAAGGAAAATATGCACTCCTGGATCATTGAAATACCAAAAAAGTGAAATTTAAAACAAAAAAATAAGTAAAGTAATTATTCATTTATGGGAAGATCACAAGAAACATTCAACAAGAAAGAAGTAAGAAATAAAAAACTTAAGAAAAAGGTAGAAAAGGAAAAAAGAAGACTGGCTAAAAGAGAAAAGGATAAAAAGAGCAGTCTTGATGATATGATCGCATATGTGGATGAGAACGGAATGATCACTTCAACCCCGCCTGATCCTGATGACAAAGAAGAAATTAAAGCTGAAGACATTGAAATCGGTGTGCCCCAGAACGATACCTCAGATGATGCGGATCCCTTCAGAAAGGGAATATTATCTTTTTATAACGAATCAAAAGGTTATGGTTTTATTAAGGAACCAAACAGCAAGATTAGTATTTTTGTCCATGTCAATGATATGATTGATGATCTGCGTGAGGGTAACGTGGTTATATATGAAGTAGAAAAAGGAAAAAAAGGGCCCGTTGCCAAACAGGTAAAACTTTTCAAATAGCTCCATACCCTCCGATGCTGTGAGTCGACGGACTTGTGGCCCTGAAAAAAATCTTAACACTTAATATCACTATTACTCTTTGTTTACAAGCTGATAATTTATATCTTGTTACCGGCTTTTTGAAGTCATTTTTAAATGCACAATCCCAGCTTTAGGGCATGGGATTTAATTTTAGTTACTTTTCCCTTAAGATATGGATTACTCTGTTTTTGATTTGCTTAAGCTATTAGGATCACTTACTCTTTTCCTTTTTGGGATGAAACTGATGAGTGAATCGCTTCAAAAAGTGGCAGGTGACAGGATGCGCAATATCCTGTCAGCAATGACCTCAAACAGATTTAAAGGTATTTTCACGGGATTTCTGATAACAGCCCTCATTCAGTCATCATCGGCCACAACAGTAATGTTGGTAAGTTTTGTAAATGCGGGTCTGGTAAGCTTCATTGAATCCATAGGAGTTATCATGGGTTCAAATATCGGGACCACTGTTACTGCCTGGCTCATCTCCATATTAGGTTTTAAAGTCGAAATAAGTTTACTGGTATTACCATTAATGGCCCTGGCTTTACCCCTGATCTTTTCAAAAAATATTAATCGCAGTAACTGGGGAGGTGTAATAATCGGATTTGCTATTATCTTCATTGGTCTTGATTTTCTTAATCATTCAACTCCCGATATTCACAATAATCCCCAAATGCTCAGCTTTTTGGTTAAATATTCCGACTTCGGTTATTTGTCCGTTTTAATATTTCTTTTGCTGGGTGCAATATTAACTATGATCATTCAATCTTCAAGTGCCATGATGGCATTGACCCTGGTTATGTGCTATAATGGCTGGATCTCTTTCGAAATGGCTGCAGCAATGGTATTGGGTCAGAATATTGGTACCACGGTTACAGCAAACCTGGCTGCCCTGGTTGCCAACACATCAGCCAAGAGAACCGCACTTGCACATTTAATCTTTAATACATTAGGAGTATTAATACTGCTTCCTCTTTTCTATCCATTTTTACATTTAATGGGTAATATAGCTGTAAATTCAGGATTTCATTCCCCGTTTATCACAAGCGGTCAGTCGGCCAGGGAAACAGCAGAAGCCATACCAGTAGCATTATCTATATTCCATACTGTATTCAATGTCCTGAATACCTTAATTTTAGTCTGGTTTGTAAAACCATTGGAAAAGATCATTATTAAGATAGTTAAACAAAAAGAGGATGAAGAGGAATTTAAACTGCAGTTTATCACTACCGGCCTTCTGTCAACAGCTGAACTATCTATCCTTCAGGCAAGAGAAGAAATGAAGGTATACGCGCAACGGGTTGAAAGAATGTTTTTCAATACACGTGAAATGATAAAACCTCAATCTGCAAAGAAAATTTCAAAGCTTCAGCAAAAAGTTAAAAAAAGTGAAGAAATTTCCGATCATCTGGAACTTGAGATATCCGCATACCTGGCAAAGGTTTCCGAACAGACCATAAGTCATCAGACAACAGAAAAGATCAATAAAATGTTGCTTATTACTACAAATATTGAAAGTATTGCCGATTCATGCAATACAATATCAAATGCCATAGACCGCAAAAAATCAAATAAAATAGCATTTACCGAAACAATGCAAAAGAATCTTATTCAATACGCGGAAAAAATTTCAGATCTCTTTTGCCTTATGATAGGTGGAATCAATAATGCTAAATTGGAACTTGATAAAAAGGAAATAAAACACCTCATGCAGAATATTTATAAAACTCACAATAAATTACAGTCTGAACATTTTAAATGTCTGAGGAAAGGCATATATAAAACAAAGGCCGGGATTATCTATGCTGATATCTATTCGGAATTAACGAAAATGGGCGGATATGCACACAAATCAATTGAGTTATTATATAGCCTTCCATAATATATATCATATCATTCATTACAAAATACCGTATGCTGAAACTTAAACGGTTAAACCGGGTTATAACGATATATAGGATATTCGCAATATACAAATGAACATAGAAACATTACGTAATTACTGTTTGTCGTTGAAAGGTGCAAATGAAAAAATGCCCTTTGATGAAAATACACTGGTATTTACAGTGAAGGATAAAATGTTTTGTCTTACAGATCTTGAAACTTTTGAATCAATTAATTTAAAATGCAATCCTGAAAAAGCCGTATTTCTTCGCGAACAATATGAAGAGGTTACGCCAGGTTACCATATGAACAAAAGGCATTGGAACAGTGTAAGAATGAACGGAAGATTACCCGACAAGCTAATAAAGGAATGGATTAAAAATTCATACGAGCTAGTAATTGCCGGGCTTCCAAAAAAAATACAGGATGAGCTATACAATCAACACTAAAGCAGGGTCTGATGAAAAACGAAATAAATTTTTTATGATTATGATACGGAGATTAACTATTTGTAAAGTGCAAGGAGTTTGACCAATATTTGCAAAACCCTTACATTTTAAGGCCAATATTTCGTGTTTTTAAACAGACTCTGTTTAGCCAAAGATATCAGATAATAAGACGGAAATAAAAAACAGGAATTGATTCACAGGAAGGAATCCCTTAAAAACATAAGGTGAGTTAAGACAAACCGGTAATATAATAAGCAGTGAATGAACAGTCTATACATGGTACTTCCTCAGATAATATCTTTTCCCGTCATGCTTTACCTCTCTTAGCAGATTTTGTGCAACAAGTGAACGAACAACTGCAATATCTGACTTATCATGTTTCAGGAGCTCATCCAAAGTATCCTCCCTGAGGGGATGAACGGCTGATATATTAAGAATATCTTCATATGCATTCCCGGTATAACCTGCATCAGTACCCTCAAAACCCGTCAGAGTTTCGGCGGCAATCCCTTCATGCTGAAAGATCTGCCAGGCTTCAGCTATCTTTTGCTCAGAACCGGGTCTTACATCCTTCCATGCCGGCGGTCTTGTAGGGACAGACAAATATGCTGTCTTCGGTTTCAATAGTGAAATAAACCCGGCTATTCGTTTTAGCTCTTCTGAAGTATCATTGTAACCTTCAATCAACATTGTTTCAGTATTCAGATCGCCCCCGTACGAAGACGCAAATGATTTCATTCCTTCAAGGATCTTCTGATGATCAATCTGCCTCACCGGGCGATTGATCTTTTTCCATATCTCCGGCGAAACAGCATCAACCTTAAGAGATACCCAGTCAGCTTTCATAAGGTCTTCCTGAACCTGTTGATTATCAATTAATGATGAATTGGTAATAACAGCTACAGGAAAGCCTAACTCTTTTATACTTACTATCGTTTTTCCAAGATTGATGTCGAGTGTAGGCTCACCATTGGGTACAAAAGTAAGGTAGTCAGGTTTGTGGGATCTATCCAGTTTATTCAGATGCTTTTTCACCTCCCCCACCAAAATCTCTGGCTTATAAAACTCTACCCTTTCAGCCGACATAGTCAGGGTTTTCCCTATCTGGCAGTATATACAACTATACGAACATACTTTATGCGAAATAATATTGTTAATACCCAGGCTTTTACCAAGTCTTCTTGATGATATGGGGCCAAATGCAATCATATTAATGAGTTGAAAATATAAAATTTTGAACTGTTACCAGGGTAAAAGTACAAATTTAAATGAACATATGTTCTTTACGCTGGATGTTTTTTGCATTTATTTCCTGATTGCCTTTCATTAAAATTAAAAACCCTATTACTTATACAGTAACAGGGTCAATATTTTAATAGTTTTGACAGATATTACCTGAAGCGGGCAGATTCTAACATAGTGAGAAATCGCTTTGCCCGGATATGATCATGGCTGGCAAATTAATCTGTCCGGTTATCTATAGGAATAAAACTTAGTTGACGGATCTTTTCAATTGAAGAATAATCATACTGGTACAGGCCGTCAGTTCCGATCATTACAAGTACTTCACCCAGGGGAATAACATCAAAAGCATTAATATTATCATACTGGATAATCTTGTTTTCAGCAATCTTTAACGGATCAGTCGCATCATAAATCTTTAACCCTGCATTACCGTCACATATAAAAAGAATTTTATTGTCGATCCCCAGTCCGTATGGTTCCTCCATCGGATAGGTCTTGAGCAGTTCCGGGTTTTTAATATCCGAAATATCAAGGACATCCAGCTGACTCGAAATTGCCCCACAAAGATTACCTCCACGCAATGTCACAAAGGCCAGATTACCTTCCACAACAACAGGATCACATGCTGATGCATGAATAAAAGCAGAAATTTGTTGAGGTTCCGCCGGATTGCTGAGGCTGTATATATACATGCCTGAACGGCTTCCTATAAACAATTTGTTATTGTTCGGGAAAATAGTTTCTATATCCCAACCAATATATATGTCATTAGCAAATACAGGATTACCGGCCTGTGAAACATCAAAAAGTTTCAATGAACTATTGTTAACGGTGTATAAATAATCATCATACAGGGTAAACCTTGCCATAGATCCCCCCACGCCAAAATCATTGGAGCCGCCGGAAGTATTTGATTTAACCGGTGAAGCACTGTAAGCCATGTCTTCGGTTTTCCTTCCCCCGAATCGTATGAAATTACGATTTTCGATTTCCACCTTTTCAGTTTTTTCTGTCACATTATAACGGACTATTACCCCCCTGCTTTCATCAACGGGTTCCAATATTCCCGATTCATATTCGGGAATTATATAAGGAAAAACACCGGTATCACGATCAACCTCAGTAATGTTTTGAATATCGCTTATATCAATGGTCAGTAAATCCACGTAACTGTCGGCATAAAGCGTATTATCTTTTACCGATATATCAATATTACCGGGGATTTCAATAAACCTGATAACTTCAGGGTTTTCGGGGTCAGTATTGTCAATAACATGTATCCCTTTTTTATATTCATTTACAAAAATAAGATCATCTTTGAAATAGATCTTACCAGGCTGAATTATATCTTCACCTTCATCCACATTAAATGAAGACCGCAGCTCATCATAACTCATGTATACAGGCTCGTTTACAAGATAAGTATCTTCAATCGTATCCCGACAGGAGAATACAAACATTGCAGCTAATAATAAAGTTGACAGATTTCGTATTGTTTTCATAATCGATAGTTTTTTTTGTTATCTGTATAGATGATACCCTGTGAAAAAAGTTGCGTCGGTTATGAAAATATTTCAATTAGTGTTATCACGCAACCTATCGGCTATTGCTTTCATCATTAATCCAAATAGCATATGTCCATAAAGTCCCATTTGCCGCGTTACGCTTGTCCGAAAATTGTTCATTTACGACAAGTAAACTCCGCGTTTCCGGACCGCGCGAGCCTTGCAAATGAAACTTCATGAACAGACACATGACCAATTAAACATTTTACCAACATTCTAAACAAACACTACGGGTTTATTAACAGACCCTAAATAAAATGACCATGTATAAAAAATTACTGATTATTATTCTTATGACCGTATCCCTTGCAGGATTAACCCAAGAAAACATTGATGTAATACATTTTAATAACGGTAGTATTGTTAAAGGAAAACTTATTGAGCAGGACAGTGAATTCATAAAAATAGAAACCCTGTGTGAAAACGTTCTTGTCTTTCCCTTAGTTGAAGTATCGCAAGTATCGAATGAATTGTATAAGCCGCCAAATTCGCTTAAGAACGAAGGATATTATAATTTTACTTCATTCGGCGTTTTGATGAGCACATTGGAAAATGACAGGGTAGCCCCACTCAGTGTGTTAATGGAACACAATTACAGGTTGTTTAATTATTTTGCACCGGGAATAGTGACCGGTATTGAATTGCTGAATGAAACAGTATATCCTGCAGGTATGAATATTAAAATCATGTTACCGCTAAATAAAGGGTCAAATTTGTTTTTCGGAATATCAGGAGGATATACTTTTTCACCAAAGGAACCTGTCAATAACATAAATTATGAGATAACAAGTAGTTATGGTGGCTCTATGATTTATTCCGAGATAGGAATGATCATGCCTTCATATACAAACACTAGTTTTTTTATTGCAATAGGTTTCCGTTATAATGAACTGCATTATAAAAGAGAAGACTGGTGGCTCACCGAAGTTGACCAGACAATATATTATAACAGGCTCATGATACGTCTGGGATTAGCTGTTCACTGAAACGGGAACCTCATCTGTTATAGTGTCATTTTGCAGTTTAAAATTTTCGCGCGCCTTGACCCCGAACATTCCGAACAAACACGAATTAAATATAACAGCAACAATTAGTTCCGCATCTTTAATCACTAAGCTGTTCGTATTCGTATATAAGGCTTTTAATGGCATTCTCAATATTTTCGAATTTCTCTTCTTCTATCCATCCCCGTTTAAAAATGCTCGCACCAAAAGCTACCCCGCTGGCACCATTTTCAAAATATTCGGCTATATTATCAGCATTAACACCTCCAACTGCTATCGTCTTAATATCATCAAACGGACCCCGCAGATCTTTAAAATATCCCGGGCCATAGACTGAAGCAGGAAATACTTTCACCATTGACGCACCCATATGCCATGCTTTGTGCACTTCTGTAGGGGTAAGAGCGCCCGGAAAAACAGGGATCGTATTCTTAACACAATAATTTATCACCTCATCAATGATACAAGGAGTAACAATGAATGAAGCACCGGCAGTCAGGGCCTTTTGCAGGTCCTTCATTGAAACAACTGTTCCGGCACCTATTGCAAGCCGGTCACCAGTATGCTTGTTAAGCTGGTAAAGCAATTTATCAGCTCCCGGTGTATTCATAGTTATCTCGATCGTCTTTAACCCTGAAGAAATAATAGTATCCGCAAGTGGTATTACGACTGATTCATCTATACCTCTCAATATTCCTATTATGGGTAAGGCTCTGAAATTTCCATTCATTTTACTATCGTTATTTAGTGTTCTGTCTATAAAAAAGATGTTAAAATGTTTAATCGGTCACGTGTCCGAATAATGAAACACAAAATAAATCTTATTTTATTTGAATTTTGAATATTTTTGATTTTTTTTATTAAGAACAGGATAATTTATAATAAACATATATATGAAAAGACCAAAAAATTATGTAAGATGAAAAAAACAACATGTTTCGAGACAAATGCTATACACAGTCAAATGAAGAGGTCCCCGCTAAATGAACACAGCACTCCCATCTATCCCACTTCAAGCTTTTTATTCAATACTGCAGAAGAAGCTCAGTCGGTTTTTGCTGATGAACAGCAAACATATATATACAGCCGGCTTGCACATCCAAACAATGATGAATTCATTGAAAAACTTTGCCTGCTTGAAAAAGCCGGTGACGGGATTGCAACAGCCTCCGGTATGGCCGCTGTATTTCTTTCACTGGCTGCCCATCTTCGTGCCGGTGACCATGTACTGGCATCAAGATCAATTTTTGGCTCCACCCATTTGCTGTTTACTCAATTCCTGCCTCGATGGGGCATCACCCATACCTATGTGGATGTTGACGACAAAAACGGCTGGAAGAAAAACCTGCTTCCTTCCACAAAAATGATTTTTACTGAAACCCCCTCTAATCCGGGGCTTGATATTATTAACCTGGAATATCTGGGACAGCTTTCCAGGGAAAACGATCTTTATTTTGTGGTCGATAATAGTTTTTCCACTCCTTATTTACAAAGGCCAATTGATTTCGGTGCCGACCTGGTAATACATTCCACAACAAAATTTATTGACGGGCAGGGCCGTACAATAGGTGGCGCCATAATCGGAAATAAAGAGGCTATGGAAGAAGTGCATATGCTGGCCAGGCAGACAGGTCCTACTCTTTCACCCTTTAACAGCTGGATTCTTTCCAAAAGTCTTGAAACCCTGGCAGTACGGCTGGACCGCCACTGCAGCAATGCTTTTCAGCTTGCTGAATTCCTCGAAAAACACAAGGAGGTGAGATCGGTTCGTTATCCCCTTCTCCCCTCCCACCCTCAATATGAACTTGCCTGCAGGCAAATGAACCAGGGTGGCGGATTGGTTTCTTTTGAAGTTAACGGAGGAGTTGACCGTTGTATGAAATTTGAAAATGCATTACAACTTTTCAACATTACAGCCAATCTGGGAGACACAAGATCCTGCATTACACATCCTTCAACCACAACTCATTCAAAACTCACTTCCGAAGAAAAACAGGCTGTTAATATTACCGACAGTTTGCTGAGAGTGTCAGTGGGCCTTGAACACATCAATGATCTGTTGGAAGATATGGAACAAGCACTGGTTAAATCAAAAAAATAAGGCATCATTTATTTTGTTTTACTATTTGTGCCAGTCTTCGCTGATTAACATAGGCCATCACAGATACAAAAGCAATAATAATGAGTATATAATAAACCACAGGAGGAACGGGCACGGGGTCTCCCTGTGCATAAGAATGCAATCCCGAAAGGTAATAATTAACACCAAAATATGTCATGATCACTGAACTAAAGCCCAGTAAAGCAGCCAAATTAAAACCAAACCTGCTTTTAAGTCCCGGCACCAGCCGCATATGAAGAATAAATGCATATACCAGTACGGTTACCAGCGCCCAGGTTTCCTTGGGGTCCCAGCCCCAATAACGGCCCCAGGATTCATTTGCCCAAACTCCCCCAAGAAATGTACCGATAGTAAGCATATATAATCCAACGATCATGGTCATCTCAATAGTATTAGTCAACTCTTTTATTATTAAATCAACACGCTCAATTTTATGAGGCCTCTCAAAGATCATGATCAGCAGATTCATAAATCCCAAGATAGCGGCCATGGAAAGAAATCCATAGCTGCCTGTTATAACTGCCACATGAATTATCAACCAGTATGACCTGAGTACAGGAACAAGATTGGTTATCTGGGGATCCATCCAGCTCAGGTGGGCAATCTGCAATATCAATGCAGCGAGAACCGCGGTGGACGAAAGTGTTATTGATGATCCGCGTGAAAAAACAATACCTGCCAGAACAGTAGCCCAGGCAATATATATCATAGCTTCATATCCATTGCTCCACGGTGCATGTCCGGCTATTTTCCATCGAATTATCAATCCTGCCGTATGTAAAACAAATCCGGCAAAAATTACTGCCGAAGCTATAAACACAGGTATTCTAAAACATATCTTTGTATTAAAAACAGTAATGAACTGAATAATGATCAGGAGGAACCCAACCAATCCATACACTGATATCAGTCTTTTGAATATATCCGATCTATTATAAAATATTTCAAGCTTAACTTCTGATTTTAAGGGAACTATATCTGCGCCATATTCCTTTTGATATTGATTTAAGGTCTGCAGATAATGATCTGCCTCACTCCAGTCACCCGATCGCACTGACTTTTCAACACTCTGAAAATAAACAGGTAGTATATTATTTACAAAAACGCTGTCTTTTGTTTGAACAGCATCTGTCACGGTTGCCGGTGAATACCATGTCAAGTTCTCCTCATCAGGATGCGGAAATATTCTCAACAACCTCCATGTATACACTAAATATGCAATATTAACACGCTCATCCACCCGTATTAACTCACTATCAAACTTTGTACGGTATGCCGGTTTCTTTCTGAAAGCATCCTCCACCTGATTTTTCAGAATGTAATCGAACGACCTTCCGGCGGTAAAAAAATTTTTAAAAGGGACATACTTATCATCGGTGCCCAACAGATCATTGATATCGTCATGCCCGACCCTGATCATTGGCTGGGATTGCCAAAACCCGGGATCAACCATCATACCCAGCAATACCTGATCACTGCTTAAGCCCGAGTATGTATTTTTCCTTGCAATCTTTCGTAAAACTTCAGATGAAAGCGTATTGACAGGTTTAATCCTTCCCCCGTTATCCTGAACCAATAAACTGCCAAACGATGCTGCATGCCGGGGATTCACTGCCTGTGATTCAGGAACCCGTATTGTTTGTGCATATGAACTGAAGGATGTAAATACGAATAAAATTAACACCAAAACGAAGGAGGACAGTTTCGACCGTTTGACTTCTGATGATTGCCTTACTAAAAAACGGAAACGGCTTCTTCGGTTTATCAGGCTCAAAAACATCCCAAGGCTTAATAGAAAATAGCCGGTATAAGTTACAAATGTTCCGGCAGTATCCTGATTCACCGAAAAAACCGTTCCTTTTTCATCCTGATCATAAGATGACTGATAAAAACGGTATCCACGGTATTTAAGTATTTTGTTCATATAAACCCGATAATCTTCCCGTATATTACGTTCACGGTCAATAAGTGTGACCTTACTTTCATACGAGGACGGACTGTTTGAACCGGGATAACGTTCAATAATAAAATCTTTCAGGTAAATCTCAAAAGGCAATTGAACAGGCTTTGATCCGTAATCAGCCTGAACAAGTATGCCGTTGAAATCTGCAAAACCGTGACTCTCCTGGTTACCATCATGTCTCCACAAAATCATTTCTTCAGGCTTATCTTTATAAATAACCTCCATGATCAGGGCATCCTGCCCTCCCCCCTGCTCCATATCCTCCGCCGGCCGCGGGTACAACCCGGCTCCAGGCAACCAGCTCCGCAATACTATTAGCATATCACCGAATTTATACAACTTACGGGGATGAAATTCATGCAGGGTACGCGCCTCCAATACATACTTTTTTTGATCCGTCATATCTGATACACGGACCTCAACCGGGGAATAAAAAAACAAGCAGTCTTCCTTATATAAGAATGTCACCGCATCTTTATGAATAATTTCCCTGCTAAAATGGAATAATCGATTCCCCAGCCAATGTTGTTCATCCGCTTGCATAATAACCTGCTCTCTTCCATTTATGCCGGTGGTAACCATCTCTATCACAGGTTGGCCGTTTTCATCGGGTACCAGGGCAAGTACAGCATCGGGTATAAATTGTTTCAGCTCCAAATAAACTTTTTCTCCGTCCAGTGATATGGTTTTCCTGAACTTGTTTACTGCTGCAGTTGAAAAGAGCACCTTAAAATCAAAACTTTTTTTCAATTCCCCTTTCTGTAATTCAATACTAACATAATCATCATTCAGAATTACAGTATTTGAGCTTTCACCTTCACGAATATACATCATCCCTTCAGAACCAAAATAGCGGGTAATTCCAGCGCCAATTATAATAACAGCAAATGCAATATGAAAAATAAACATGGGTATTTTTCCGGGACGATATAATCTTTGTTTTATTATCACTGCAATCAGATTTACAACCCCCAGAAAAAGAAGAACCTCAAACCAGGTGGCATTGTAAACCAGTGCGCGTGCCGCGGCTGTTCCGTAATCATTCTCAATAAAGGTAGCAATAGCTATACTAATGGCAAAAACAGCGAGTATTGCAGCCATCATCCGTGTGGAAACAAAATAAGATAAAAGTCTTTTCATCGGTAGGATATGTTTTAATAACGTGGTAAAACTGTTCCCCCAGTCCAAAAATAAGCAAAATATTTAACCTGAATTATTTCGGGAACACCCTCTTCCTCCTTTTTTCAAAATATTAATATTTATTATGTAACTATTTTTATGCCTACAAGTATATTAAGTTTATATAGTGTCTGTCCATAAAGTCCCAATTGCTGCGTTACGCTTGTCCGAAAATTGCTCATTTACGACTGGTAAACTACGCATTTTCGGACTGCGCAAGCCTTGCAAATGGAACCTTCTGAACAGACACATGTACGGTTAAACATTTTGACTACTTTATAGACGGACTCTATATAGCCTGTATTATAATGAAGAATAAATTATATGCATCTTTTAAGTTACTAAACTTTTTGTGTTGAAATTATGAAAATACCGGTTCTCAGTATAGTTATTTTTATTGTTTACAGTAATTTGATTTTATTCGGACAAATCCCCAAATTTGAACTTCATAAAATAGGTGACGCTGATGGTCAGTTACTTGGCCAGTCATCGCTGACGGATATAGATCATGACGGTGACTTTGACTGGATTGTAGGTTCCAGCGGCAGGTCGGTATGGTGGTTTGAATATCAGGCACCGGATAAATGGGTAAAACATCTTATCGGGGAAGATAATTTAACCGACCGGGGCGGTGTGGCATTTGATGTTGATGGTGACGGAGAGATCGACCAGGTATCAGGAGGAACATGGTATCGTAACCTGGGTTCAGGAGAAAACTTTGAAAGATTTGAAAACAAGGCTGTTTTTGCCTATGACAATATTACCGGTGACCTCAATGGCGACGGCAAACCCGACCTGGTAGCAATGAGTGAGCAGGAAGGACTGTTCTGGTATGAAATCCGTCCGGGTAAATCCCATAAAAAATGGAAAGAAACAAAAATTGGTGACGGTGTAGCCGGAGGAATTTTCCCTCATTCTATAGCGGATATTGATAATGACGGAGATAATGATATTCTAAGGTCAAACGTATGGTATGAGAATACCAAAGGTGACGGGTCTGACTGGCTGCCACACCGTACTATCAGCTTCGTGGAAAGTACAGGTAAATTTGCCAATTCATCACGTGTATGGATGATTGATATGGATGGCGACGGTTACGTTGATATTGTTCAGGCAGAATCAAATAATCCGTCGGGAAAAATAGCCTGGCATGAGAATAAGGACGGCCGTGGAATCAACTGGTTCACTCATAAAATAGATTATTCAACTGATCAGGACCTGCATTCATTATGTGTCGCCGATTTTGACAATGACGGCGATCCTGATGTATTTTCAGGAGGTGGCCCCATAACGGGTGACCTGCACAAACGCTTATTCATTTGGGAGAACCTTGACGGTAAAGGTGAAGAGTGGAAACGCCATGAAATACTGACAGATAAAGAATGCCACGATGCAATAGCTGCAGATGTTGACGGTGACGGTGATACAGATATATGTTTCAAACCATGGAAGGGAACAACCAGCTATTATCTCAGGAATATGCTAATAGAATCTTCAAAGTGAACGGAAATTAATATCGGTTCATCAGTTTCTTTCTGATAATGGCTTTACATTATGTAAACAACAGATTTTCTGATTTTCAACAAAAACTTGTAAAAAAATATCTTCCCAATACGAAAGTATTCTTTTAATTATTGTAATTTAAAACTTTATATTGCCAGAAATGAAGGGCAAAAATAATCATTTCACAAAAATAGGTTGGATAGGGACCGGCGTAATGGGCTCTTCTATGTTCAGCCATATACTGAAAGCCGGGTATACAGGTATGGTATACAACCGCACAAAAGAAAAAGCAGGTGAAGTGATCAGGTTGGGTGCTGAATGGACCGAAAAACCGGCGATCCTTGCCGCACAATGTGACATTATCTTTACCATAGTAGGCTATCCTGAAGATGTCAGGGAACTTTATTTCGGTGAGGAAGGACTTATTAACAGTGCAGGATCAGGGAGCATACTGGTGGATATGACAACCAGCAGTCCCGGTCTGGCAAAAGAAATCTATACTTATGCCATGACAAAAGGGATCCATACCCTGGATGCCCCTGTATCAGGAGGAGACACAGGCGCTATAAATGCTTCATTATCCATTATGACAGGTGGTAATAAAGAAGTATTTGAAACTATATTGCCGCTTTTTAAACTAATGGGTGATAAAATCACTTACCAGGGTGTGGAAGGCTCCGGTCAAAATACCAAAATGTGTAATCAGATTGCCATAGCCGGTACCATGATCGGTGTATGCGAAAGTCTGCTTTATGGTTATCAGTCAGGACTTGATATGAAAACCATGCTCAAAGCCATTAGCGGCGGAGCTGCAGCCTGCTGGACACTTGATAATCTCGCTCCCCGTATATTGAAACAGGATTATGATCCCGGATTTTATGTTGAACACTTCATTAAAGATATGAGCATTGCACTTGAAGAAGCACGGAAAATGAATATTGTTTTGCCCGGGCTGGCTTTGGTGCAACAATTGTATATTTCATTAGTAGCTTCAGGTCATGGCAAAAAAGGCACACAAGCACTTATGCTTGCCCTGAAAAAAATATCCGATACAAATGGTTGAAAAAGCAAAATTAAAAAATCAAATGAGCAAGTTTATTGGCATTCTAACTGCCGGCGGTGACAGTCCCGGACTTAACGCTGCCATACGGGGCATTGGAAAAACCGCACAAGGTGTATATGACATGGAGGTTATTGGTTTCCGTGACGGATTCCGTGGTTTAATGGAAAACCGTACCATCCGTCTCGAGGGAAATACCCTATCCGGCATACTTACACAGGGAGGGACCATCCTGGGCACAAGCCGTGACAAACCTCACAAAATGATGATCGGCGGAAAAAAAGTTGACATGACCCAGGTTATTGTAGAAAACTATTACAAACATCACCTGGATGCCCTTGTATGCATTGGTGGCGGAGGAACACAAAAAAACGCCTTTCATCTCGTGGAAAAAGGGCTGAACATTATCACATTGCCAAAAACCATTGATAATGATGTTGAAGGTACGGATGTGACTTTCGGATTTGATACTGCTCTAAGTGTAGCTGTTGAAGCGATTGACCGCCTTCACAGTACAGCCCACAGTCACCACCGCATCATTATAGTTGAGATAATGGGCCATAATACCGGCTGGCTGGCCCTGGGAGCCGGAGTTTCCGGAGGTGCCGATGTTATCCTGATCCCTGAAATACCTTATGATATCAACATAATAGCCGAAAGTATACTGAACAGACAGCGTGCAGGAAAACATTTCAGTATTGTAGCCATTGCCGAAGGGGCTGTATCCAAAGAAGCGCATAAAAAAATTGAAATCCTTAGTAATAAGATTGATAAAACAAAAGAAGATGAAGAGCGCAAAAAGCTGAAATCAGACCTTAAAACCTTTAAGGAAAATGCCATCGGTAACACTATGCAGCTGGCTAAGGACCTCGAAAAGCTTACCAGGGTTGAATCCCGTGTAACCATTTTGGGACATTTGCAGCGGGGGGGTGTACCTTCTGCCGGTGACCGGCTGCTGGCAACACGTCTGGGCACAGCCTGTACCAAACTGATCAGTGAAGGTAAATTCGGGATTATGGTTGCTGCCCGGGGTGAAGGTATTGAACCGGTACCACTGAAAGATATTGTCGGAAAGAAAAAAGTCGTTCCCGTTGATCATCCGTGGGTAGAAGCTGCCCGCAACCTGGGTACCTGTCTTGGGTGATTGGTATCTTAAAAAAGCTTATGCAAAATTTTCGAAAGTTTGCATTTATTTATAACTTGTCAATAATTAGATTTTGTCTATAAAATCCTAGTGTTTGTTCAGAATGTTCGAGATCAAGGCGCGTGAACATTTTAAACCGGAGAATACTAAAGTATTTGAGGATTTAAAATGTGAGCAGCAACGCGGATATCGGTCATTATGGACAAACACTAATTTGAGTTTGTCTATAAAGTCCTAGTGTTTGTTCAGAATGTTCGAGATCAAGGCGCGTGAACATTTTAAACCGGAGAATACTAAAGTATTTGAGGATTTAAAATGTGAGCAGCAACGCGGATATCGGACATTATGGACAAACACTAATTAATAATTTACATAAATGCAGAAGAGTCTTGCAATCATTCTTCTACTTGCCATAAGTTGCTGTTCCCGGTCACAAACCAGTAACAAATCAACCATGCAATCAACAAATCATATTAATCGTGAACCGGCAGTTGCCGGCCAGTTTTATCCCGGAACAAAAGACGCTCTTACAACCGAACTGATCAAATTGTTTGCAGAAGTAACGGGGGAAAATGAAATAACCGGCCCATCCGGCAACAATAATGAAATACGGGCACTTATCGTTCCGCATGCAGGATATGTGTTTTCAGGGACAGTAGCTGCATCTGCCTATAACCTCCTTGATCCGGGGAAAAATTATAAAACCGTTTTTCTTATCGGATCAAGTCACAGGACCTATTTCAAGGGAGCATCAATATATAACACGGGTAATTATATCACTCCCCTGGGTGAGGTTGAAGTTGATAAGGAAATCGCGAATAATCTGATCAAACAGTATCCGGATATCTTCTGCTTTAATGATGAAGCCCACCGGCAGGAACATAGTCTCGAAGTACAACTGCCTTTTTTGCAGTATCACCTTGAGAAAGACTTTAATATTGTACCAGTCATTATCGGGGGTCAAAATATAAAGGAGTCAGAAAAAATCGCCAATGCCCTGCGTCCTTATTTTTCAAGTGACAACCTTTTTGTTATCAGCAGTGATTTTTCTCATTATACTGATCATGAACAGGCCATACAGGTTGATAAGCATACTGCCAATGCTATAATCAACAACAAACCTTCAAACCTGGTTAAGCAGTTAAAAGAAAATGAAGAAAAAAATATCCCGGGCCTGGTGACAAGCTTATGCGGATGGAGTTCCGTACTCGTCTTAATGAATATTACCGGTGAACTGCAGGATATCAAATATATACCCGTATTATATAAAAACTCGGGTGATCATCCCCTTTATGGTGAAAAATCCAGGGTAGTAGGATATTACTCAATAGTTATTTCTCAAGCGGTAGCCGGCGAAAAAAAAAAAGAATATAAACTAAGTGCACGCGATAAAAAAAATCTTTTATCAATTGCACGTCGAACACTGAATAGTTACCTGACCGGGAAAAAGATCCCGTCTCTTAATGCCGCAGATTTTTCTCATGAACTCTTGATACATACCGGTACATTTGTTACATTACATAAGGATGGTAAGCTCAGAGGATGTATCGGGTCTCTTAACTCCAACAAACCCCTGATCGATCTGGTTCAGGAAATGGTTATTACATCAGCAATGCATGATATAAGATTCAGTCCGGTTAAGGCAGATGAGCTGGATGACATTGAGATAGAGATTTCCGTGCTTACACCACTAAGGAAGATCTCTTCTGTCAACGAGATAACCCTGGGAAAACATGGGATATATTTAAAAAAAGGACCAAATGCCGGAACATTCTTACCCCAGGTAGCCACACAAACAAACTGGACCCTGGAAGAATTTCTTGGCCATTGTGCCCGCGACAAAGCCGGATTGGCCTGGGACGGCTGGCTTGATGCCAATATCTGTACCTTTGAGGCTATTGTTTTTCATGAATAGGTAATAATGATAATGATCTCCGTATATCCTGTTTTACCGATCGCCATAATATCCCTGATCTTGTACATGCTTACATGGCTGCTTGCTCATATGTCTGTTATAAAAAAACGACTGCACCTGAAAATATGGAACGTGGTCTTACTTGTCACTTTTCTTACAACAGCAATTCTTGGCCTTATCCTGGCCATTCAGGTAAATTACAAATTAAGCATTCCGGGTATTAAAAAAATGCTTATATGGCATGTTGATTTTGGTATCGGAATGACAATGACGGGTATATTTCATTTACTTTGGAACTGGCTATTCTATGCAAAGTTGTTTCATCGTTCATCAGAGAAAATCATACCCCGTAAGGATACTACTTCTGAAAATAATACCATTACCGATACTTCACCAGGATTTTTACAGATAATGCCTGTTATGGCACTTGGATTTTGTACTGTAATTACCCAGATCGTTTTAATGCGTGAATTTATCGCTGTTTTTAATGGTAATGAGCTGACCACGGGTATGATTCTTACCTCATGGATGATACTGACAGCTGCAGGAGCCTGGGCCGGCAGATCATCCGGGCGTCAAAGACTGACAACCGGATCCAAATTCTTCCTTCTGCTTGCTATGGGAATACTGCCCATCGTTTTGGTTTTTTTGTTGAATTATCTTAAAAATATTGTTTTTGTCCATGGTATTGCCATCGGTCCTTTGTCCATCCTGGCCGGTACACTGGTTATACTCACCCCTTTTTGCATTATCTCAGGATATTTTTTTTCTTTTTATATTCATTATTGCCGGTTCCATCATATACAATTACCGGTGGCCAGGCTTTATGCCTGGGAATCTACAGGCAGCATTGCAGGAGGTGTTGTTATTAGTTTTATTCTGCTGTATTTTTTATCCAACATGCAAATTCTCAGCATCCTTCTCCTTGTTATGATCCTGATTAACCTGGCCGGTGTAATTAAGGAAAATCACCATAATAAATTCAAAAGGATCATAATTATCATTCTTATATTCCTTATCGTGCCTTTATCCTTTATTTTTAAAGCAGACCTGTTTGTAAAACAGTTTCTCTATCCCAACCAGGAAATTTGTTATACCAATGAAACCCTGTATGGTCATTTAACGGTGACACATACTGCCGGGCAATACAATTTCTATGAAAATAATGTTTTATTATTCACATCCGAAAGCTTTATCGCGCATGAAGAAAAAGCACATTATGCAATGGTCCAGCACAAGGATCCCCGGGATGTTCTGCTTTTATCCGGCGGAATCACGGGAACCATTGATGAGATACTCAAATATAAAATAAAAAGTATTGATTATGTTGAGCTGAATCCCTGGTTATTGAAAACAGCTGAAATGTATTCGGATCTGCCGGATGATAAGAGGGTAAATACAATTATCGATGATGGCAGGCGCTATGTTAAATCAGGACAAAAAACCTATGATGTTATTATAATGGATATTCCGGATCCCCAAACAGTTCAACTGAACCGGTATTATACCATTGAATTCTTCATGGAACTAAAAGCTATCATGAATAAAGATGCTGTGGGATCATTAAACATACCTGCCATCAGTAATTATATGAATGAATCGGAAATCGAGGTGAATTCGATCATTTATAAATCATTAAGTTCCGTATTCGATCATGTACTTATTATTACAGGTGAGAATAATTATTATCTTTTTTCCAATCACACACTTAACATCCATATTCCCTCACTGATTGAGGAAAAGAATATTGAAAGCAATTACGTTAACTCATATTACCTTGATGAATCTTCTATGTACGAAAGAAGTGAATACATACGCGGTAATCTGAAAGAAGATGCCCCTGTTAACACGGATTTTAAGCCTGTAGCCTATTTTCGAACCGTATTACAATGGCTGAATAAATATGATAAGAATAACATAATGTTATACACCGGCCTGATTGTCCTTGTTTTTGTTTCCATACTTATCATACGACTGCATCCCGTGAACCTGTGTATGTTTACTGCCGGCTTTTCCGGCAGTACTGTCGAGATAATCCTGCTTATTGCCATACAGATACTTTATGGTTATGTTTATTATATGATCAGCATTATAATTACCCTTTTCATGGCAGGATTAGCTTTGGGGGTATTTATCGGTCAAAAGGTCATCAGCAATTACTCAATTTCCGGTATGAAAAAACTTATATTTACAATGATGCTCTTTCTGTTTTTAACCGGATCGATACTTATCATTTTAAAAAACACATCCCTTCCGGTAATACTTCTTCAAATAATCATTGGCTTGTTAATGATAATTTCTGCAGGCATTACAGGACTTATTTTTCTGTATGCCTCCAAACTCCGGCCTGACCTGCCTTCCATGGGAGCCGGGATTTACAGTTTGGATCTGCTTGGATCTGCAACGGGTGCTTTTCTTTCTACCATTTTTATTATTCCTGTTTTGGGGCTTATCTCAACAGCCATGGTACTTGCCGCATTAGCTGCCATTACATGGTCCGTTTTACTGATAAAAGCGCATAAGTATTAACACTATATTTTTTTGTAAATTTGACATAAATCCGGCGTTCACTATGAAAAAAAGGGAATTTCTAAAAACAGGAATATTAGGATGTGCAGGTTTATATTGTGGTTTACCGAAAGTATCCGGCATACATAATGGCCCGTCAGCACATTCCCCGGTATTTTCATCAGATGAGCCGTGGAAATGGAGCAAAGAAGCATCATATTATGTGGTTACTCCCAGGGGAGCGCGTTGTACATTATGCCCCAATGATTGTACATTGAAAGAAGGCGAGACAGGCGACTGCAGGAACAGGATAGTTGTAGACGGGAAATTATATACAATAGCTTATGGCAATCCCTGTGCAGTGCATATTGATCCTGTTGAGAAAAAGCCCCTATATCATTTTTTGCCTACAAGTAAAGCGCTTTCTGTTGCTACCGCGGGTTGCAACATGGCCTGCCTGAATTGCCAAAACTGGTCGATATCACAATCAAGCCCCAAAGAAACACGCAATTACGATCTGATGCCTGATGCGCTTGTTAAAAAAGCCCTTGACAACAAGTGCAGTTCCATTGCTTATACCTATGGCGAGCCCGTGGTTTTTTACGAGTATATGATTGATTCAGCAAAAATAGCTCATAAGAAAGGGATACGGAATATTATGGTTTCCAACGGATATATTAATGAAAAACCCTTGCGTGAACTTAGCCGGTACATCGACGCTGTCAATATCGACCTGAAATCATTCAGCAACAGCATATATTTAAAGCTGAACGCCGGTGAACTGCAACCTGTCCTGGATACTTTACTTACCCTGAAGGAAGAGAAGGTATGGATCGAGATCACCAATCTGGTTATTCCAGGCTGGACAGATGATTTTGATATGATAAAAAAAATGTGTACCTGGATATACAATAATGATCTGCATAACTATCCACTGCACTTCAGTCGTTTTCATCCTCAGTATAAACTCACCCGCCTGCCGGCAACACCGGTTTCAACATTGATAAAAGCCAGGGAAATTGCACTTGAAGCCGGTTTGAAGTATGTATATATAGGAAATGTTCCCGGCACCGGTGCTGAAAACACGTATTGCCCGAAATGCGGCAAAATAGTAATTGAGCGAAAAGGATTTAAAGTATTAAAAACCAATTTATCAGATACGAACTGTTGTGCTCACTGTGGCGAACCTATAGCCGGGGTATGGGAATGAGATCATTCGCGCAAGCCTTGCAAATGAAACTTTCTGAACAGACACATGACCAATTAAACATTTTGACGAATATAGAATCAGTGATATATACACCTATGTACAATACAAAATACCTGTCATCATTAATTATTCCTGTTCTGTCTTTGATTTTTTATAAATGTCCGGGGCAGATCGGTTTTATTATTGAAGATACAATCTGCATAGGTGATCCGGTGCATATAACAAACACATCACGAAATGCTGCATCCTATTACTGGAATTTCTGCGCGGGTAATCTATTGTACACGCCGCAAGGCGAAAATCTCAATGATCAGGGCACTTTGAGTGATCCGGCTTTTCTCACAATGTTAAAAACGGATGAAGGTTACTACACATTCATAACCAATCAGGATAACGGACACCTTACCCGTAATTTTTATGGCGAAAATCCTTTTGTCACACCAGTTTCAGATGATCTGGGTAATTTTGGGGGCATTATCCCTGATCAGGCAAAAGGGATACAGGTTAAAGAAGATAATGGTGAATGGTATGCTCTTATAACAGGTGGCACTGGAAATGAATCCCGCCTTGTACGCCTGTCATTTGGGAATTCCCCAGGCAATGAACCTGCAGCCGAGAACCTAGGTAATACAGGTGGTCTGAATAGTCCTTCCGACCTTTATATACATAATGAAGCAGGAATATGGACTGGTATTATTACGAACTATGCAGGCAACAGCATCAGCCGCGTAAATTTTGGCAACTCACTGGCCAATACTCCCGGCGAAACCAATCTGGGTAATGTAGGAAACATTGATAAGCCGGGTGGGTTATTCCCGGTATTCAGTAGCGGCTCATGGTATTTTTTTATAACCAACAGAAACTCACGGAGCATCTCACGCGTCGATTTTGGTAATTCACTGAATAATTCCCCTTCCGGTATGAATTACGTATATGATGAAAGCCTTGATTCACCATATGACATGACTATTATTGAAGACTGCGGTAGCATGTTCGGTTTTGTTGTAAACAGTAATTCAAACAACATTGTGCGATTCGAATTTACCGATGAATATAATATCGTTGCCGAATATACGGATTTAGGAAATATAGGAGAGCTGGACCGGCCACATGGTATATCTGAGGTTTTTCGTGAAAATGATACACTTTTCATGCTGATCGCCAATGCCGGCAGTAACAGCTTATCCCGTTTGTATTTCACAAGTTGTGACAATTCTTCACTATCATCCTCAACTGATCGTGAACCACCGGTATATTCATATGATCAGGCCGGGAATTATAACATTTCATTAGTTCTTGATGAAGGCCTACCCTCGCGGGAGATATTGTGCATGAATTTGGAAGTAATGGAAAGTCCGCCTGTTGAGCTGGGAAATGATACTATAATTCAACCCGGACAAACCATGGAACTCAATGCAGGTGAAGGGTATACACAATATGAATGGTCAACTGGAGAAAGCAGTCAGGTTATCCGTGTTTCCGAACCCGGAATTTACCGGGTTACGGTAAGCAATGCATACGGTTGCATCACGACCGATGAAATTGAAGTGATCACAGACTTGCATATTCCAAATTTCTTCACACCTAATGGCGACGGGATCAATGACCGCTGGGAAATTAATCCCGCCGGCCGGTATCCGGAAGCAAAAATTTCCATTTTCGACCGGCAGGGAAAATTACTGATCTCATACAGGGGAAGTGATCCGGGATGGGACGGCAAATATAAAAATGTACCGGTGAAATCAGATTCATACTGGTATGTTATTGACCTGAATGACGGTTCTTCTGTACACACTGGTCATGTAACCCTTATCCGATAAAATTATGTGCAAAATTCTCCTGTCCCTCCTTATCACAATAACAGTATGTAATATATATGCACAACATATACCCGTTTTCGATCATTATATTTTTTCACCGGTTTATGTAAACCCTGCTGCAACAGGAAGTCGCCCATGCCCATCGGTCCGGATCACATCCCGGAATCAGTGGACTGGAATACAAGGTGCACCGGCAACTCAATCGTTGCTTGCCTCTGCCCGTTTGCGGACTGATGAACGTTCGACAAATTTTCATGCCATCAGCCTGATGCTTTTGAATGACCACAATGCCGATTTCCGTTTATTCAACACACAGGGAAATTATGCTTTTCATTTTATGCTTGATGATCATACCGGTACCTGGCTGGGAATGGGACTTGGTTTTTCATATGGCCAATATACACTGGACCAGACCGGTTTTACAGATTACGGACCGGACCCGGCAGTTAACCGCGGCAAACAATCCGCGTGGAAGTTTGATGCTGCCACCGGCCTCTTCCTTTATAATAAGAGATTCTTTGCCGGCATTTCTGCATTACAGCTACTCCCTTCCTGGTCACCCCTAAGCAATGATATTGAGGCAAAGTCTTTAACTCGTCAATATATTCTTCAGGCAGGTATCAACATATTTACTGCAGATAAGAAAACAGTTTTTCAGCCGGGGATTGCATTTAAAACAAACGAACAGTGGAATAAACAACTTGACTTGAATCTGAAGGTTATTCTAAGTGAAAAATTCCTGGGCGGGTTCTCCTATCATCATACTATAGATGACATTCCGGGAAATGCATTAGCATTGGTTCCTTTTGCAGGTATAATTTTAGATAGCTTCAGTTTTACTTACGCGTATGAACTTGGATTGACACAACTTCAAGGCTACCATTACGGAACCCATCAGGTAATGGCTGCATATCGCTTCTGTAGCCAGCGCGGAAAGATCAGAAAAAGCAGAGGGATAACAGATTGTCCTGCTTACCGTTAAATATGTGAGTAAAATTATCAATTCCCAATCTGCCCCAAATCTGACACATGAAACCCTCACCATTAAAAGAGTTTAAACTATGAGGCCCAAAGATAATCGAGCGAAGCGAGTTCATGAACTCATTGTTACTTTCGCTTACTGCTTGCCATAAAAAAGGTGCCTGCTGTTACAACAGGCACCTTTCATATTCTTTGCCAAACCGGTGATTTATTTCACTATCACCAGATCTTCAATAGCAATGATCCTCTTATCCTGCATAACGCGGATAAAATACTGTCCGTCAGCCAGGTCAGTCAGGTCCATCTCAATATTTCCTGCAACCACTTCATGCCGGTTGTCGTAGACCAGCTTGCCGGTAATATCCAGTACCCTGACATATACTACTCCCTCAACTGCATGTTCAAAACGAATATGAACATCACCAGCCGAAGGATTGGGATAAAGATTTATTGACTCATAATCCGAAGCATCGATACCGGAAATATGATTTACGGTCACTGTAAACTCATCACTTGCAAAACCACGGTTTTCATCTTCGGCAGTCAGGGTTACCGTGGTTTCTCCCACACCTTGTTCGGTAAGGGTGATCACATTCCCGTCGATGGCTGCAGTAACAACCGTTTCATCTGCACTTTCCACGGTCATTGTCAGGTCGTCGCTATCGGCATCGCTGAACACCGCGGATACATCAATGGTGTGTGTGCCAAATCCTTCATCCACGCTCACATCTGCCACAGCCTGATCAACAACCGGCAAGGCATTGACTACAAAGCTGAAAGTATCGCTTGCCACAAGACCATGTGGATCTTCTGCAGTCACGACAAAATTTGCCGATCCTGTACCGGCTTCAGTAACAGTAAGTGTTGAAGCGGTGACAGAAGCGGTTACCACGCCTGTTTCAGAAGAGAC
>Ga0307422_1000393_pt1 | contig 25560 bp, 16 predicted proteins | sample SalMarWE160290MG_FD_202153 | JGI IMG/M metagenome (GOLD analysis project Ga0307422, IMG submission 202153) | Salt marsh sediment microbial communities from the Plum Island Ecosystem LTER, Massachusetts, United States - WE1602-90 | ecosystem: Environmental > Aquatic > Marine > Intertidal zone >...
AGGCCAAGCTGGTGTTCCCCGGGTCTCAGGAAAAGAGTCTGCGGGATTTCTTTGTCCGTTCTACCTTTTATGTCTTGGAAGCGGAGCGGGTGAAGGATATCGAGTTGGCGGAGATCACCAGACTCATCATGGTGGACACCAGACAGCGGTCCCGCATTGGGCGATTTGCCGAGATCGTGGATAAACCGGGCCTGGAGATCCATATCTACGACCACCACCCCCCCTCAGCGGACGATGTAAAGGGGACCGTAGAGGTCGTCGAAGAGAAGGGGGCCACTATTACCATCCTCCTCAGGCAATTGCGGGAGCGCGGTATCTCCCTTACCCCTGATGAGGCAACGGTCATGATGTTGGGGATCTATGAGGATACAGGGTCTCTTTCCTTTAGTTCAACTACCGAGGAGGACTTTCATGCCGCTGCCTACCTCCTCGCGCAGGGGGCGAGCCTCAATATGATCTCCGATATGATCACCAGGGAGTTGAGCGCCGAGCAGGTTTTTTTGCTCAACGACCTCATCAGCTCTGCGGAGCGGTATGACATCCGGGGGGTGGAGGTGGTGGTGACCACCGGCTCGTCCGATAGCTATATCGGAGATGTAGCGGTCTTGGTTCATAAACTAAAGGACATGGAGAATCTCAACTGCGTCTTCGCCTTGATCAGCATGGAAGATCGGATCTATCTCATCGCCAGGAGCAGGGTGGCGGAGGTAAATGTGGCCGAGGTGGCCGTAGAGTTCGGCGGAGGAGGACACCCCACCGCGGCCTCGGCCACCATCAGGGATTTGACCATGGTCGAGGTCAAGGAGAAACTGCTGGGCATCGTGCATGAGATAGTGAGACCGCGTATCCGGGCCAGGGACATCATGATCCATCCCCTCAAGGTCATCCAGGAGGATGATACCCTCACCGAGACCCACGGCATCTTGAGCAAATATTATAACATCCACGTGCTGCCGGTTTTGCAAGGGGGACAATTGGCGGGGTTGATCTCCAGGCCGATTGTGGAACGGGCCGTGCTCCATGGTCTCGGAGACCTGACGGTAGGGGACTATATGACGACGGATTTTGCGACCGTACAGGCCGACACCCCCCTGCGGGAGGTGCAGGGCTACCTGGTGGGGGAGCACCAACGTTTTTTGCCGGTGGTGGAGGATCGGAGGATCATCGGAGGCATCACCAGGACGGACTTCTTGCGGGCCCTGCACGATACCCTCGCCCCGTCACCGCTCGCCTCCTTCTCGACGAGAAAAAAGGCCGTTGCCAAGCTCATGGGTGAGCGGTTGTCCCCTGACCTCGTCTCCCTCCTGCGCGCGTTAGGCCAGGTGGGCGAAGAGCTGGGGCACCGCGTGTATGCGGTGGGCGGGTTTGTCAGGGATCTGCTCGTGAGGCGGGAGAACTACGATATCGATGTGGTGGTGGAGGGAGACGGCGTCCGCTTCGCCCAGGTCTTCGGTGCTCAAAGCAAGTGTCGCGTGAAGGTACATAAGAGGATGAAGACCGCCACCCTCGTGTTCCCCGACGGGTACAAGATCGATGTGGCCACGGCACGGATGGAATACTACGAACGCCCCGCCGCCCCGCCGACCGTAGAGCTCAGTTCCATTAAGATGGATCTCTTTCGCAGGGACTTTACCATTAATACCTTGGCCGTCGAGCTGAGGCCGGGCGCCTTTGGGCAGCTGCTCGACTTCTTCGGCGGGCAGCGGGATTTGAAAGAGGGGGTGGTCAATGTTCTGCACAACCTCAGTTTCGTGGAGGATCCTTCGCGCATCTTCAGGGCCATCCGTTTTGAGCAGCGGTTCGGCTTTCATATGGGAAAACAGACCCAGAATTTGATGAAGAACGCCGTCTCCAAGGGGTTTTTGGAGCGATTGAGCGGGACGAGGCTCTTTACGGAGCTGGAGCTGATATTGCGCGAGGAAAATCCCCTGCCCATGGTGGAGCGGATGGCCGAATTCGATCTCCTGCGATTCCTCCACCCCCGCTTGAAGTATGACGATCACACCAAGGCCCTCCTGACCGGGGTCTATGAGGTGATCACCTGGTTCGACCTCCTCTTTTTAGAGGAGAGTTACGCGAAATGGATGGTCTATCTCCTGGGGTTGACCGACCAGTTGTCGCTGAAGGGTGCGGAAGAGTTGGCCCGGAGGCTTTTCCTTCCTCCTCGACATCGAGAGAGATTGATCGAGGGAAGGGGGGAGGGGCGCAAGGTCCTGCAACGGGCGCGGCGAAAACGGATGGACCCGAAAGACATCTATACCCTCTTCAAGCCCCTTTCCATCGAGGTCCTCCTGTATATCATGGCCAAGACTCAGGAGAAGGGGGTAAAGAAGGCGATCTCCCTCTTTTTTACTCAGCTCAATACCGTGAAGGTGACCCTGCGGGGGAAGGACCTGCAGGAGTTGGGCATTCAACCGGGTCCCCTCTACCGTGAGATCCTCGATTCCCTCCTCTCGGCCCGTCTCGAAGGCGCGGTCAAGACCAAAGAGGAGGAGCTCCAGTATGTAAGATCCCATTACCTGGCTCGGTGAGTTTGACTTTATCACACCGCTCTGATAATTTAAGAATCAACTTTTCATGAGGCGAGGGACGTGTGGTGGTTTGTGCCCCTGATCATCGTCCGGGTATCGGGTGTCTCGTTTTTCCCGGTGACGGGTGAGCAGTCTCGTTCGCGTTGAAAACCTTGTTTGCGGAGGAACCGGTGTATGGAAAAGAGGCGGGTATTGAGTGGCATGCGTCCCACGGGAAAGACCCACTTAGGGCATCTCCATGGTATTCTGGAGAACTGGCGTGATCTGCAGGAGAAATATGAATGCTTTTACTTCGCCGCTGATTGGCATGCCCTGACCTCCGAGTACAAAAACGCCGCCGTCATCAAGGAGAGCTTAACCGAGATGATCATCGACTGGTTGAGTGTAGGGCTCGATCCCCAGCTCAGTACCCTCTTCGTCCAGTCGTGGGTGAAGGACCATGCAGAGCTCCACCTCCTCCTCTCCATGATTACCCCCCTCGGCTGGCTGGAGCGAAACCCCACCTACAAAGAGCAACAAGAGGAGCTGGCGGATAAGGATATAGGGACGTACGGTTTTCTCGGCTATCCGGTACTGCAGGCCGCCGACATCCTCATCTATAAGGGAAATTATGTCCCCGTGGGGAAGGACCAGCTCCCTCATTTGGAGATCACCAGGGAGATAGCCCGTCGGTTTAACTATCTCTATCGAGAGGTGTTTCCCCCTCCCGAGGCGTTATTGACGGAGGTTCCTAATTTGGAGGGGACCGACGGGAGAAAGATGAGCAAGAGCTACGACAACGCCATCTTCATCTCCGACCCCCCGGAGGTCATCGCCGCCAAGATCGAACAGATGATCACCGACCCCCAGCGGGGATACCGGAAGGACCCGGGAGACCCGGATGTATGCGGTCTGTTTCCCTATCACCGCATCTATACCGAGCCCGATGTCGTCGCTGAGATCGACCGGGAGTGTCGTCGGGCCGGCATAGGGTGTCGGGAGTGCAAGCAGATCTTGATCAAACGGATACAGGGATACCTGGCTCCCATTCAAGAGCGGCGTCAGCACTACCTCACTCACCTGGGGGAGGTGGATGAGGTCATCCACGAGGGGACCAGGCGGGCGCAGGAGGTGGCGCGGGGGACGATGGCCGAGGTGCGGGAGGCTATGGGGATGTAGCTATGGAAGGCTATACGGTCAAAGTGGATGTCTTTGAGGGGCCCTTGGACCTCTTGTTGCATCTCATCAAGCAGCATCAACTCGATATTTACGATATCCCTATTGCGCTGGTCACCGAGCAATATTTGGAATACATCAGGATCATGAAGGCCCTCGACCTCACCATCGCCGGGGAATTCTTGGTGATGGCGGCGACCCTCATGTATATCAAGTCTCGGATGCTCCTCCCCGCCCCCCTCGAAGAAGAAGAGGAGGAGGAAGAGGACCCCCGGGCGGAACTGGTCCAGCGCCTGGTAGAGTATAAACGATTCAAGGAAGCGGCCGTCCATCTTTCCCAGCAGGCATTATTGGAGCGGGATGTCTTCATCAGGCCTGTTCAAGAGATCGAGGCGGAAGAAGGGGAGATAGAGGCGGATCTCTTTCACCTGATCGATGCGCTGCGCGAATTCCTCGAGCGCCAGGAGGTGGAGGACTTTCATGAGGTCACCCTTGAGCGGGTGACCCTGCGGGAGCGGATGAGGGAGCTCTATGAGAGGCTCCAAGGGGTGCGGGAGGCGGTGCCCTTTTCCTCCCTGTTTCTCCCCGTTGCCTCACGGCTGGAGTTGATCGTGACGTTCCTTGCCCTCTTGGAACTGATCAGATCGGGGATGTTGCGGGCCTTTCAGAGGGAAAGCTTCGGTCCCCTGTGGGTCACCCATGCGGCAGCTGCGTGAGGGATGAGCAATGAAGCGGATTGTTACGATTGTCGGTGTAGTCTTTTTGATATGTTGTGTCTGTGACCTCGGGTGGGGGGGGAAGCCCTTTACGGTTTTGGGTCAGAGTGAGCAGACGGAGGCAGTGCCAAATCCCACCCTGGAGATGGCGATTCAGGATGGTTTGATGAAGGCGGTGGAGGAAGTGGTGGGGGATATGGTCGCGCCCCAGACTATGCAAAGGAGGCAGGAGACCTTGTCTCAGGCGTTTTACGAGCAGCCTGGGGCGTTTATCCTGAGCTACAAGATCTTGGAAAAGACGAGGCTCGCCACCGGATATCAGGTCTTGCTCGAATGCGTCGTTGATACCCAGGGGATCAAGAAGCGGTTGACTGCGCTGGGGCTGTTGGACAGGGAAAAACGTCCCCGTCTGAGAACGGTTCAGGTGGTGGTGTCGGGGATCAGGAGTTATGATGTCTATTTGGCGATCGAGCAATTGTTGCGGGAAGATACAGAGGTCCATGACTTTTCCCTCTCCGAGATCAAGCCGACCATTTTTACCTGGGTGGTGACCATGCAGGGTGAGACAGGGAGGTTGGCCAGCACGCTCCTCTATCATGACTACGGCGGCCTCAAGGCCAGGGTTCTGGCCTTGAGGCCTGAACGCTTGGAGATAGCCTTATCACGCTGAGTTTCTTGCGGTAACAGGGAGGTGGATGGTGAAAAAAAGCCCGGTCCTCATAGGGGTTGTCGTCATTGGGGTCATCATGGTGGTCTTTATCGGTGCTGTTCTCCTGTTGACCCTGATGTTTCGGCGTGAGGCCCCCTCTTTCGCCCTGGGTGCAAAGGTGGGGGTGGTGGAGATCACCGGGGTCATAGCCGACTCCAAAGAGGTTATTCGAGAGATCAAATACTTTGTCGAGGATGGGGGGGTGAAGGCCATTGTCCTGCGTGTCGACTCACCCGGTGGAGGGGTGGGGGCGTCCCAGGAGATCCATCAGGAGGTGGTCAAGGCGAGGGGTGTGAAGCCGGTGGTCGCCTCTTTCGGGGGGATAGCCGCCTCAGGGGGGTACTATGTGGCTTGCGGGGCCGACAAGATCGTGGCCAACCCGGGGACCATCACCGGGAGCATCGGGGTGGTGATGCAATTTGCCAACCTCGAGGAGTTATTCAAAAAGATCGGCTACAAGGGGTACGTGATCAAGAGCGGCCCCCACAAGGATGTCGGGTCTCCCTTTCGGGAGATGACCCCCGAAGAGCGGGAATTGCTCCAGGGGGTGATCGATACGGTTCACCGACAGTTCGTCAGGGCGGTAGCCGAGGGGAGAAAAATCCCCGTCGAACAGATCATGCCCTTCGCCGATGGGAGAATTTTTACAGGAGAGCAGGCCCAGGCCATGGGTTTGGTGGATCAATTGGGCAACCTGGAAGATACCATAGATCTGGCAGCCACCATGGCCGGCATCAAGGGTAAGCCCTCGGTGATCTATCCCCGCCGGAGGAAACCGTCGCTGTTTGATTACCTCGCGGAGGGCATCGCCCAGCGCCTGAAGGATGAGGTCCAAGAGACCACCCGCCCCGGCTTAGATTATATATGGCAACAGTGATTTAACAGGGGTCCCCCCTCCGGGCCAGGGTGAGAAAGCCCGTATGGCCCACCATCCGATGCTCAGGGCGTACGCTGAGCCCCTCAATGTGCCAATCCCTGAACAGGGACTCAAAGGCCTGAATGGAAGTAAACCTCTTTTCCTCCCGCAGGGTATCCACCAAGGTCTTGACCTGGATGATGGTGGGGAGATAGCCCACGAAGACCCCGCCAGGCAGCAGGCCTTCTGCCGCATCCTTGACCACTCGCCAGGGCTCCGGGATGTCGAGGATGATCCGGTCGAGCCCCGCTTCTTCGATCCCCTCATAGATATCGCGCAGTTTTATCTCCAGATTAGGGGGATCCCCCATAAAGCGCTGGACGTTCTTCGTGGCTCGTTGGATGAACTCCTCGCGCCGCTCATAGGAGATGACCCTGCCCTCTGCTCCAACGGCACGCAGCAGGGCGAGGGTGAGGGAGCCGGAGCCGATACCTGCTTCGAGAACCGTACACCCGGGGTGGATATCGGCATAGAGGAGGATGAGGGCGAGGTCCTTGGGGTAGATAATCGCGGTATCCCGCTTCATGTGCATGATGTACTGGGAGAGGGTCGGCCTGAAGACGAGGAAGGGGTCTCCCTTGGAGGTGTGTACTACTGTCCCCTCGGGTTTGCCGATGATCTCGGTGTGGAGGATCTTCCCTTTGTGGAGGTTGATGTGCCCCTTTTCCCGCATCCGGTAGAAGAACTCCTTATCGTCCTCCACATCCAGGAGTATGACGCATTCGCCTTCGGCAATGGGTTGGGTCATATTATCTCTCTACGCTCCCAGGAGCAGGGTCTCTGGAAAGATTCAGCGCTAATTTGGTTTTCCTCTTTATCAACGGCTTTTTTTACTTTGGTTTAATCTACTTAAGAATCTCATTCCAGAGCTGATGGGAAATTTTCATCTTAATTTTGGTACTCACTATGGATTCGAGGTAAGAATTGACAATCTCATCAGTCCTGGCCTTTAGTTTTTCTAATTCCGGCAGGATGGTTTTTAAGTATCTATTATCATTTGGCATTTTTACCTCTTCAAGCCCTGATTCAAGAAATATCTTGAGATAACGGGCCTCTTCTTCAGAAGGACACACAATATATTTCTTATCAGAATAATAGAGTCGCCAGCCGTACATTTCTGGTTCGATCTTGGCCGTGCCGGATGCCTTAGGTAGATTTTTTGTCGCTAAAGATCTTCGGGTGAGTATCCTTTCTCTATAAAATTTGCCAAGCGGCTCGTCACCGACTTTACCCATTACCGTTGCAACCAGTGCATCTATATCTATCCCTTCTTTTGTCTTTTTCTGTTTTCCAAAACTCTTTGCTTTTTCAATTCGAGATTTTACCAGATCCAGAACTGCCCTATAAACATCAAGTTGTTCGACTTCAGTTAATCCTAAAATGTCACCCATTATGATTTTGTCCAGCTCGCGCCGGTCCGGCATGATCTTGTCGAGAGAAACTTCATCAGGTGATGAGGCACCAAACTCTTTATAAATATTCTCAATTTTCCTTATGCGCATTTTTTTTAGAATAGCAGTTATCATCTGTGAATTTTTTTCAGTAATATACTGCGGATGAAGAGTAATCAGATTAGAAATTTCAGGGCCATAAATATACATGACTCCTATTCCATAAGTTTTTCTTGCAATAACATCCATCATCAAAAAGATAAGCGTAGAGTTAAGAAGTCCTATTACATTAGCTTTATAGGTTTTTTCTTTAAGATAACCGACAAAAAAAACGTCACAAACAGCGACATCTTTAACTTCAGCAAATAAAAATCTTTCGCCTATGAATCTATTTGAGGCAAAATCAGGTAATTTTTGTTCATCTATCCCATACCAAAATCGTCTTCCCTTAACACTTGGCCTTTTTGAGAATCCTTTACTCTCTCCCCACTTGATATAATTTAATACGTTCTTATTTTTTATCTTATTTTTCGGAACGTTGCAGTAAAATAAATAATTAGCAAGTTTATCTTTTTCAACTATTATCGAATTTATTTCTTTTTGAGAAAAGAGTAGTGGCTTAAAGAATTTTTTCTCGATCCCGCTTCTACTTATTTCCTCCTCTGTAAAGTAGAAAAAATCATTGGCACCGGTCTTGATACCAAAACGAACATCTGCTATTTCCTTCAGCGGTACTAATTTTCCTTTACCCTTTTTCATAATCGTAAAGAAGATATCTGGTGCTCTTAGGTACTTACCCCACTTTGCGCCGCCGTATTTCCCAGTCTCTGTATCAAAACCCTCATTCCATAGCTCACACTGACTTTTAGGATATATCCGCAAATCTTCATTTTCATACAGTTCACTGTGGGCAAGGATAGTCTTTTCGAGCTTGTCGATGGCATTTATCCTCTCAACCTGTTTTTCCCACATATCTTGGGCAGGGGGGATAAAGCTCCTGAGGGGTTTTTTGAGATAGACAAACCGAACGAGATTTTCATCACGTTCTTTCTTGTCCTTGCACTTCTGAAGGATGACAATGCAGGTGTTTATGTCTGCCTCTTCAAACCAGCGTTCGACCTTAGACTCTATGATGGCGATAATCTTGTAGTTGTTAAGGAAGAATTCCTGTAGCCCTTTGCCATAATCAACGTCAAGCCATGAATTGGAGACGATAAAGCCGAAGTATCCTTTGTCTTTTAGAAATTTTGTTCCGTGGACGAAGAAGTAAGCATGGATGCCAGCCCTTTTGCCAATCTCAGCAATCTTCTTGCCCCCTAAATCCAAGAGGGCTTTACTGATAAGTTCCTTTTTATAGTCAGCATCCTCAGGAGAGATTTCGCTTATTTCCTCCTGCCTGGTATAAGGTGGATTGCCTACCACAGCGTTAAACCACCGGGGATAGATGACCTGCCGCTCTTCCAGTCTAAGCGTCCTTGCCCTCGCTCTTCTCCACTTTTGGGGATCAAACCCTTCATCCCCGACAAGCAGCGTAAAAAAATCCTCTTGAAGGACATTAGGATAATTCTTATCCACTCCCAGATCGTTGATGGCCAAATTAATGGTAGCAAGGTGGGCTGGAAATTTGGCGATGTCATTCCCCCAGAGGGTGTCTAGTATTTCCTCATGCCTCTTGTATTGATTCATCAGTTTTTTATGCTGGTAGGCTCTCACTAGAAAGGTCCCTGCCCCGCAGGCAGGGTCGAGGATCTTATCGTCTTCATGCTGGAGGCAAAATCTAAGGATTAAATCCACTATATCGGGGTTTGTAAAGTACTGTCCCAAGTTGTGGCGTTCATCCTGGGGGATGAGGCGTTCAAATATTCTGCCGATGATGTCGTAACCAAGCTTGGAAAAGTCATATCTCTTGAGGACAGTAACAAGCTCTCTTATTTCTTTGACGACTTCCTTCGCATCAGGAAATGCAATAGCGTCTATGAAATCCGTAGTGTAGATGGTCTCATAGTCAATTTTTAGGACCTGGTTGAAATAGCCCTGAAGGGTTGTCTGAAGTACTGCACCTTTTGTCAGCCCTTCGGGAACGTCGAGAGGATCAAGGGCTTCCGGTCTTTTTGCCTGAAGGAGGTTATAGAAGAGAATCTTGTTGACAAGGAGATAGGCGGTCTGTCTTGCTGCTTTGTCAAAATCCTGAGGCTGCCAGGCAAAACTCCAACCCTGATCTACAAACCAAATTTTGAGTTGCTTGGCGAAAGAGGGGTCTTTGTGGCATTGATCATCAATCACCCTTCTATAGTAAGTGGAAAGGGTTCTTATTTTTTCTTGGAGCCGGAAGATCAAGAAGTCATCAATTGCCTGTTTTGGTTCTGGCTCTTTGCCCGAATAAACAGAATAAAGTTTGATGAGAAAATCTTCAAGACCCCTCTTTATGGGTTCACGGTACCTGGTCTGTTCGATATCATCCAAGTCTTCAAGTTCCGAAAGCTGATATTTATCAACTATTTGTTCTTCTTCTGGTTTTAAGGCATTTACCTTTTCAGTGTTGAACCAGATGAGCCTTTTAAAATTGTAGGTCGCAAAGTATTGAGCCTTTCTATGCGTTGCCTTTAACCTTGCAGGTTCTTTCAATTCTTCTTCGTCAAAGACATCGTAGTATGGAGGCTTTGCTTCAATAACGCATAGGACATCCTGGCTTCTCCTGGATTCGTAAATAATCGTATCTGGCATTTTTCTATCATCGCCTGAAGTTTCAACATCGGGCAGTCCTAAATCGAGATTCTTCTCCGTGATAATCTCCCTCATCCAGTGCATCAGGATAGCAACGGCGGTACGCTCCGTTTTGTGAGTACTGGTATCAAATACGGAAGCCTTAAAAATCTCTGTTTTGGTCTTGCTTGAGATTCTTCCTAGTTTTTTACTTTTCATGGTCCTTCAATATTTGATTTACTATCCTTCGTGCTATCTCAAAAGCGGCGGCAACCCTTATGATCTTTACGTCCCCTAAGCCTTTTATTTCTAAGAATTTGTGTAGAGGCTGGTTAGCCATGCCCTTAAAAGAGCCGAATTTTTGAAGGATTTCAGCGGCGATTTTTTCCGCGGGTTTTCCCCTGATACCTGAGGAAACCAAGATGGCGAGGAGCTCGGCATCAGAAAGCGCCTCCGGCCCCAGTTCTCTCAGCTTCCCCCCAGGGTGTCGCCACGGTGGCCCTGATGATGTGTCCATCTTTTTACCCCCCTACTTTATCGGAATGTGGCAATTTTTTTTCGAACTCCTTTTTCAGGTTCTTCCACCTTTCCCGCCATTCTTTTTCTTTTTTATTTGTACCAAAGGTCTTTATGAGCCTTTCATCCTCTCGAGACTTTCCCGCACTTTTAAGACTGTTGTATAAAAGTCCTCGACAATCTTAACTCTTTCTGTAGGAGTAAGTTTTTTGAGCTTTTCTCTCGTATACCTCCTTTCCCAGTCGTGGAATTTTGCCCAATCGGGTTTTGTTCTTTTTGTTCTCATGCCGCAGACAACTTCCTTCCCCCCATATTTTTCGTCCAGTATATGGTAAACTATGAAAGAAGGCAAGGAGCTTGCGCAGGCCAACTGCCCGAGGGGAAAGGGCATTCGGACCCCCCGTTTCCTTTGATTGACAGCAACGGGGTCCTTTTGCTATAGTGCCGTTAACGTATTTACTGAGACAGGAGCGGATGTATGACAGATCTGCCAGGGCTGGCAGGGATAGAGGAGGCCCTTACCTTTGACGATGTCCTCTTGCTCCCCGCGGAGTCTGAGGTCCTTCCTCATGAAGTGGATATCGGCACGAAGCTCACCAACGCCATCAGCCTCAATACCCCCTTGTTGAGCGCGGCCATGGACACGGTCACCGAGGCCAGGACGGCCATCAGCATGGCCCAGACAGGGGGGATCGGTATCATCCACCGCAACCTCCCCGTCGACGTCCAGGCGGCCGAGGTGGACAAGGTCAAAAAGTACGAGAGCGGCATGATCGTTGATCCCATCACCATGGAACCCGAACAGCGGGTATATGAGGCCCTGGCGGTCATGCAGAAATACGGTATCTCAGGGGTCCCGGTCACCAAGAACGGCAAATTGGTGGGAATCCTGACCAACCGCGACCTGCGGTTTGAAAAGAGGCTGGATGCGAAGATCGCCACGGTGATGACTAAAGAGAACTTGATCACCGTTCCCGAGGGGATCGCCCTCGAGGAGTCAAAAGAGATCCTCCACAAACACCGCATCGAGAAGTTGCTTGTCGTGGATAAGGCGAACAACCTCAAGGGGCTGATCACCATCAAGGACATCGAAAAGATGGAGAGCTACCCCTTTTCCTGCAAGGATTACCTGGGGCGTCTCAGGGTGGGCGCCGCCGTCGGGGTGGGGAAGGACATGGAGAACAGGGCCCCGGTCCTCATCGAGGCGGGGGCGGATTGCCTCGCCGTCGATTCCGCCCATGGGCACTCCCGCGGGGTGATCGAGGCGGTGCGGTGGCTTCGCAAGGAGTTTCCGGCGAGTCAGATCATCGCTGGCAATGTGGCCACTGAGGAGGGTGCGGCCGCCCTTATAGATGCCGGGGCCGACGCCATCAAGGTAGGGGTAGGTCCGGGGTCTATCTGTACGACGAGGGTAATTGCGGGCATCGGCGTGCCCCAGATAACGGCGATTATGAAAGTCACCAAGGTAGCTCGCAAGCACGCTATCCCCGTTATTGCCGACGGCGGGGTGAAGTACTCCGGTGACATCACGAAGGCCCTCGCCGCCGGGGCGGATGCAGTGATGATCGGCAACCTCTTCGCCGGCACGGATGAAAGCCCCGGGGAGATGGTCCTGTATCAAGGGCGCAGTTACAAGGTCTACCGCGGCATGGGCTCCCTCGAGGCCATGCGAGAGGGGAGCAGAGACAGATACTCCCAGGGTGAGATAGAGGACGAGAAGTTGGTCCCCGAGGGGATCGAGGGGAGGGTGCCGTATCGAGGGGCCCTCTCCTTTTGCGTCCACCAATTGATCGGGGGTTTAAAGGCGGGGATGGGGTATGTCGGCTGCGGAACGATTCCTGATCTCCACGCCAAGGCCAGTTTTATCAAGATAACGAGCGCAGCTCTGCGCGAAGGCCACGTCCACGATGTCATTATTACCAAAGAGGCGCCGAATTATCGCCTTGAATAGGGTATAAGGGGGCAGTGATGGATAGAAGCCTCACATCTTGGTGCCTGATGATTTTCCTCGTATGCCTTTTTCTTATCGGCGCAGGCGGGAGTCTGAGCGCAGAGGAAGGAGGGGAAGAAGAGGGCGTATTGTCCGCTCCCACCCCCCACGAAGCGGTGCTCCAGAGACTGTGGACCGAGCGGCGAGAGGCTATAGCCGCAGGAGATACCGGTGATCGGTACTTGGATGAGATCATCCAACAAAAGCTCGACCTGGGGATTATAAACCTATGGGAATATGCCATCCTCGTGATGAGGGAGGGCATGACGCTGAGGGACGAAGAGGAGGCACTGAAGCTGGGGAATTTTGCGCAACGGATGGCGCCTGATCTCCCCGCAGTCTATTTCTACAAGGCACATACCACCTTACAAAAGAATACATTGGGATTCCATGCGGCCCTCGAGAACTATGCTGAGGGGGTGAGGGCATACCCCCGCAATCTATTCATGGCCTCCGGCAAGGCCCTCACCAACCTGTATATCATAGGGTTCGGAGCGTTGTTGGCCATCCTGGCCTTTTGTGTGATGGTGTTCTTTAAGCGCATGCCGATATTTTTTCAGATCGTGAGAGAGGAATTGGAAGGGGATATACAAGAGATGCTCAGGGGGGTGGGGCGCATTTTCCTCCTCTTCCTCCCCTTGCTTTTGCACCTGAATATCCTGTGGTGCGCCCTCGTGTGGTGCCTTGTCCTGTGGCGATACCTTACCAGAGGGGAGAAGGGGGTAGTGGTGTTTTCCTTTTTGCTTGTCTTGTATGTATTTCCCGTTGGAGGGGCGTTGTTTCAATTTATGGAAGGGTCTCGGCCCCAGGTGGTCTTTGATATGTACGAGGCGTCCTATGGGACTCGGAGGCCCCGGGCGATGGAGAGACTTCGGCTCTGGGTCCAGGATCATCCGGAGGATCGAGAGGCCCTGTTCACTATGGCCTTGGCCCTCAAGCGGGACGGTAATTATACCGAGGCGAAGGCATATTACCAGCAGGTTTTGCGCCTCAACCCTTCAGATGCACAAGCCATCTCAAATCTCGGAAACCTCTATGTCGCCCTTGATGATCCCGCACAGGCGAGTACGTTATATCGTCAGGCCATCGAGTTGGATCCCCGCAACGGTGTCTATTATTTTAATCTGAGCAAGGCCCTTTCCCAGGAATCGATGCTCGTCTTGCGAGATGCCGATCAATACTTCCAAAAGGCCAAAGAATTGAGTCCCCAGATAATAGGGGCCCATTTAGAGATCGATTCCCCTCACCCCAATCGCAGCGTGATAGATATCGTTATCCCCCTCGAGCGTCTCCGAGGGAGATTTTTGAGTGAGTTTTGGCGCGTTACCGGCCCCTCTTATTTTATATTGGATGTCTGGCTCAACGATCTCTCTCCTCGTTTTCCTTTTGTTGTGCCCGTTTTGTTCGTTGTCGCCTTGATTATTGCGTTTTTCCTCGGCGCGGGGAGAGGGGGGTGGTGGAGGTGCTCCCTGTGCGGGATGATCAGCAACCAAACCTTGGGTAGAAAAGAGGGGCGGAAGAACATCTGCGTCAGATGCTTTCGGATCTTGAAGGGTAAGGAGATGGATCAAGATCTCAAGGAGAGCAAGCTGAGGGATATCAAAGGCTTTCAGATGAGAATGGAGATCTACGACAAAGTATTCCCCTTTCTCATCCCCGGTGTCGGCCATATCTGGAAGGGATATAATACGCGGGGATTTTGCTATCTGTGGATATTTTTTATTTTTTTGGGGGAATTGTTCTATCGGAAAGGAATCGTTCCACCGGCCATTCCCTCTTCCACCTATGGTATCTTCGGCGGCGTCCCCCTGCTCCTGGCGGCCTTGTGCCTATTTTATCTGGTGGTGCTCAGGGGGGGGTATAAGAAAGAGGGATTGGAGATCGTTAGGCCTTCCTTTTCATTGGAGGGGATCAGGAAGTGAGGTAAGCGATGGCATTAGAAGGGGAACTGCGGGATTTTAACATTCTGGAGGTAATTCAGCTGCTGGGCCAGCAGGGCAAGACAGGGGTCCTGCAGGTGTGGGAGCTAGGGAAGAAGGGCGAAGAGGCCGGCATATTCTTTCTTGAAGGAAGGATAACCCACGCGACATCCACCCAAAGGACCAAGGGGGACCTCTTAGGTGAGCGGCTGGCCAAGACAGGCGTCATTTCACGGGATGACCTCTTGAACTTTCTGCGGACTCAGAAGAAGTCGGGCCGTTTCCTGGGGGAGATCGTTGTTGAGTCGGGGATGGCTGAAGAACAGGCCGTCCTCAACGCCCTCTACACCCAAATTCATGAGCTCGTCTACGAGGTGTTTCGACTGGAGACGGGGAAATTCAAGTTCGAGCCCCTCTCGGCGGCAGAATTTCCCAAGGTTTCCGTTCAGTTACATGCCGATGAAGTGATGCTGAATATCCTCAAAATGGTGGATGAGTGGCCGGAGATAGAGAAAAAAGTCCCCCCCCCGACGATGATTCTCCACACGACAAAGACCCTCCAGGAACACGGTATTACCCTATCGGAGGATCACGACGCAATCTACCGCCTGGTGGACGGCAAACGCAGCGTCCAAGAGATCGTCGAGGTGAGCCTCTTGGGGAAATTCGCTACCTTAGAGATCTTGGCGAGTCTCTTAGAGGGGGGAGATATCAAGGAGGTGGGCATCAAGAGGACGGGTGAGGCCCCCCCCACGATGAGACCGATGTTCAAAAAGGTATTACCGGAGAAGCCCGCCTCTGTGGGGTATGGAGTGGGACTGGGCGTCTCCCTCATCCTTCTCATCCTTTCCGTGGTGCCATTTAGCTTTGGTTTTTTATGGGGTGGTCCGCAGAGTGAGATATCTTCCATGCAAGGCTATATCACCAAGGTGAGACAGGAGAGGGCGGAGTGGGGCACCAGGATCTTTTTTCTGGAACGGGGGAGCTATCCCGAGAATCGCGGAGAGCTGGTCGATGCCGGTATCGTGACTGAAAGGGATGTGCAGGCGCAGGATGTCCGCCGAGAAGATAATCGTCCTTGATTTTGGTTCCCAATATACCCAACTCATTGTCCGACGGATCAGGGAACAGAACGTCTATTGCGAGATTCACCCCTATAGCCATTATCGAGAGGTGAGCACGGGCAATGGGACCAAGGGGATCGTTCTCTCGGGGGGGCCTGCCAGTGTCTACGGCGAAGGCGCCCCTCGGGTAGGCGCGGAGCTCTTCGGCCTCGGGATCCCCATATTGGGGATCTGTTACGGCATGCAACTAATGGCCTTCCTATTGGGAGGAGACGTGGTCCCTTCCAGGGAGCGAGAGTATGGCAGCGCGGATCTGAAGATAGATGACCCTCATCAGGTCTTCGTCGGATTTCAGAAGGGTAAGGCGTACCACGTATGGATGAGCCACGGTGATCGGGTGGAAAAACTCCCCCCTGGATTTCGGGCCCTGGCCCATTCCTCCAACTCTCCCATAGCGGCCATGGGAGATGCGAAGCGGAGTCTGGTCGGCCTCCAGTTTCATCCTGAGGTCGCCCATACCGAGATCGGCGGCGAGACCTTGCGTAATTTCCTCTTCCATATCTGCCGGTGCCGCGGAGACTGGGATATGAGGTCTTTTGTGGAGACCTCGGTGCAGCGGATTAGAGAGGAGGTGGGGGAGGAGCGGGTCATTTGTGCCTTAAGCGGAGGGGTTGATTCGTCGGTGGCGGCCGCCCTCATGCATAAGGCCATCGGCGATAGGCTCACCTGTATCTTTGTCGATAACGGTCTCTTACGTAAAGATGAGGCCCAGGAGGTGTTGACAAGCCTCGGTGATTCCCTCCATCTGAATCTCCGCTTCGTTGACGCCCGCAGGAAGTTTCTGAACCGTCTCCGAGGGATAGAGGACCCCGAGCAGAAGCGGAAGATAATCGGCGAGCTCTTCATCGCGATCTTCGAGCGGGAGGCCGCGAAGGTGGGCCGGGTAAGGTATTTGGCTCAGGGGACCTTGTACCCTGATGTTATCGAGAGCGTATCCTTCAAAGGCCCCTCGGTTACCATTAAGAGCCATCACAACGTGGGGGGACTGCCGAAGAAGATGAACCTGCGACTCATCGAGCCCCTCCGTGAGCTCTTCAAAGATGAGGTGAGAGAGGTAGGGATAGAGTTGGGTTTTCCGGATCTGATCGTCCAGCGACATCCCTTTCCCGGCCCAGGGTTGGCGGTACGGGTGATCGGGGAGGTGACTGAGGAGAGATTGGCTATCTTGCGCGAGGCAGATGCCATTATGCACGAGGAGATCGTCAAGGCCGGCCTGTACCGTGAGATTTGGCAGTCCTTTGCGGTACTGCTTCCCATCAGGACGGTCGGGGTGATGGGGGATGAGAGGACCTATGAACACGTCATCGCCCTGCGCGCCGTCTCCAGCCTCGACGGTATGACGGCGGATTGGGTAAAGCTTCCGTATGAGCTGCTCAGTACGATGGCCAACCGGATCATCAATGAGGTGCACGGGGTGAACCGGGTGGTCTACGATATTAGCTCCAAACCCCCCAGCACCATAGAGTGGGAATGAAGGTCTTGGAGGAGAATTCCCTTTTTGATAAGTTCAATGCTAGGGGCCTCCACCGATTACGCCGCCGTGTTCGGCAAACCACGTATGTGATCGTGAGGAATGAAATATGAGAGAGTTCGTTCATCTTCATCTCCATAGTCAATACAGTCTCTTGGACGGCGCCATACGTTTTGAAGAGCTCTTCCCCCTCGTTCGTCAGTATGGGATGCGTTCCGTGGCCTTGACCGACCATGGGAATATGTTTGGGACCATCGAGTTCTATCAGGGGGCCATCAACCATGGGATAAAGCCGCTGATTGGGTGTGAGGTCTACGTGGCCCCTGAGTCTCGTTTGAAGAAAGAGCCGGGGCGGTTTAAAGATGCCGCGTACCATCTGGTACTCTTGGTCCAAAACCAAGAGGGTTACGGCAACCTCATCCGTTTGGTAAGCCTTGCCCACCTGGAGGGGTTTTATTATAAGCCTCGGGTGGACAAGGAACTCCTCGCGAAATACCATAAGGGTTTAATTGCCCTCAGCGCTTGTCTGAAGGGTGAGATTCCCGTTCTTTTGATCGAAGGCAAGAGGGCGGAGGCCCGGGCAGTGGCAGGGTGGTATAAGGAGATCTTTGATGAAGGGCGTTTCTACTTAGAGGTCCAGGATACCGGCCTCGAAGAGCAGAAGGTCGTCAACCAAGGACTGGTGGAGTTGAGCCGGGAGTTGGGGATACCGTTGGTTGCCACCAATGATTGCCACTACCTGCGGCGTGAGGATGCCGTAGCGCATGACGTCTTGCTCTGCATTCAGACCGGCAAGACCCTCAAGGACCCTAAGCGCATGAAGTTTTCCACCGATCAATTCTACCTGCGTAATGCGGAGGAGATGGAGCAGTTGTTCGGGCATTATCCTGAGGCCTTGGATAACACCCTGGAGATAGCCGAGCGGTGCAACCTGGAGTTGCGGTTCGACGAGTATCACTTCCCTCGATTTAAGCCCCCTAGCGGGGAGTCGTTGGACCATTACCTCGAACGGACTGCCCAGGAAGGTTTGGAACGGCGTTTCGCGTATGCCTCACCCCCGCCGGAGGAGCGCGAGCGGTATGTGAAACGGCTGCAGGAAGAGCTCTCTATGATCAAATCCATGGGTTTTTCCGGCTACTTTCTCATCGTGGCTGATTTCATCAATTATGCCAAAGAGCAGGGGATCCCCGTAGGACCTGGCAGGGGGTCTGCGGCGGGGAGTTTGGCGGCCTATTCCCTGGGGATAACCGATATCGACCCTCTGCCATACGATCTCCTCTTCGAACGGTTCCTCAATCCCGAGCGCATCAGTCTCCCCGACATCGATGTGGACTTCTGCATTGAAGGCAGAGACGAGGTGATCAGGTACGTGACGGAGAAGTACGGTACGGAAAACGTGGCCCAGATCATCACTTTCGGCAAGATGCAGGCCAAGGCGGTGGTGAGGGATGTGGGACGGGTCCTGGATCTTCCCTATAAAGAGGTGGACGTCATCGCCAAGCTCATCCCCAACACCCTCAACATCACCTTGGACCAGGCCCTGGAGCAGGAGCCGAGGCTCAAGGAATTGGCCGCCCGTGATGAAACAGTAGGCCGTCTTCTCTCCCTGGCCCGTTCCTTAGAGGGGATGGTCCGCCATGCCTCCACCCACGCGGCGGGCGTGGTCATATCCCATCGTCCCCTGATGGAGTACATTCCCCTCTATCGGGGCGGGAATGGGGAGGCGATCACCCAATATGCCATGAAGGACGTGGAGCGGGTCGGCTTGGTAAAATTCGACTTTTTGGGTCTCAAGACCCTGACGGTCTTGCAAAAGGCGGTCGAATTGATCGAGCGCACGAGGGGGGAGAAGATTGATCTTCCCCGTATCCCCCTGGACGATCAGGAGACCTTCGGGCTCCTCGGTTCCGGTGATACCACGGGGATATTCCAGTTGGAGAGCTCCGGGATGAGGGATCTGCTGGTAAAGCTGCGTCCGGAGACCTTTACGGACCTCATCGCCTTGGTGGCCCTCTATCGCCCCGGACCCCTTGGCAGCGGCATGGTGGATGACTTTATCAAACGGAGGCATCGCAAGGCGGCGGTCAAGTACGAGGTGCCCGCGTTGCGGGAGGTTCTTGAAGATACCTATGGGGTGATCGTCTATCAAGAACAGGTGATGCGGATCGCCAGCACGTTGGGCAATTTTTCTCTCGGGGATGCCGACATCCTGCGCCGGGCCATGAGCAAGAAGGACCCGGCGGAAATGGAACGGCTCAAGGAGAAGTTTATTGAGGGAACCCGTCGCAACGGTATCGAGGGGAGGAAGGCCGAGCGCATTTTTGAGATGATGATCAAGTTCGCCGAGTATGGTTTTAATAAGTCTCACAGCGCCGCCTATGCCTTGATTGCGTATCAGACGGCCTACCTCAAGGTACATTACCCCCTTGAGTTTATGGCGGCGCTGCTCACCTGTGACATGGACAATACCGATAAGGTGATGCGGTATGTGGCGGAGTGCCGGGAACGGGGTATTGAAATTCTTCCCCCTGATGTCAATGAGAGCGACTGGGGTTTCACGGTCTCCGAGGGGAGGATCAGATACGGTCTCGGGGCGGTCAAGAACGTGGGACTGGGGGCTGTCGAAGAAATACTGCACCTCCGAGAAGGGGGAGTGCAGGTCTCATCCCTCTTCGATTTTTGTGAGTCGGTGGACCTGCGCAAGGCGAACCGTCGGGTGATTGAGAGCCTTATTAAAGCGGGGGCCTTTGATGCCATTGGCGCACACCGGTCCCAACTCATGCTCGTCGTGGACGAGGCCTTGGAACAGGGGCAGGCGAGACAAAAAGAGCTCCGGGGGGGACAACCGGCCCTCTTTGATGGGCTGATCACCCCCCATGGTCATACCCCTCTGCCCGAGATAGAGGAGTGGCATGAAAATCAACTCTTGAGCTTTGAGAAAGAGGTGCTCGGTTTTTACTTGACCAGCCACCCCCTGATGCGATTTGAGGCCGATATCCTCGAGCTCGCCACCGCCGATACTGAGACCCTGGGTGAGACGCCCAGTGGGACGCAGGTAAGCATCGGGGGGGTGGTCTCAGAGGTCAAGGAGATCAGTACCAAAAAGGGTGATCAGATGGCCTTCCTCTCCCTGGAGGATATGAAGGGAAGGGCGGAGGTGATCGTCTTCCCCGACCTCTTTCGCACGGTCCGTCCATACCTCAAGTCGGACATGCCCGTCCTGATTCGAGGGATAGTGGACAAGGGAGAGGAGCGGCCGAAGGTGAAGGCGTCGTCCTTGGTGCCCCTCGATGAGGCCAAAAGAGAGAAGGTATCGCGGGTCCATTTTCGCCTCCGCACCCCGGGGCTTTCCAAAGAGCAGTTGTTGAGACTGAAGGAGATCTTGGAGGAGAACAAGGGAGAGTGTGAGGCCTTATTACACCTTATCGTACCCCATCGCTCAGAGGTGATCATGGAGTTACCCCCTGCGTTCATGGTTGCCCCCTCCGAGAAGATGAGGAAATCGGTGGAGGGGTTATTCGGGGAGAAGGCGGTGGAGATGGAATGAGCGCGGATCGCCTCGAAAGAGGATCTGAATGTTATCGAAAGGGATATGGGAGGTGGTGTGAGACACTATCTCGATTTTGAGAGACCGCTCATGGAACTGGAGCGGGAATTAGAGGAGCTTCAGCGCTTTGCACCCCGCAGTGATTCCAAGGTCCACGGGCGGACAACATGGCTTGAGCGGCGGATAGCCAAGGTTAAAGAAGAAATCTTTTCTCAGCTTACCCCCTGGCAGAGGACACAGCTGTCCCGCCACATCGACCGACCCCATACCTTGGACTATATTCACCTCATCTTCGAGGACTTCGTAGAACTCCACGGTGATCGGGGTTTTATGGATGATCCGGCCCTGGTAGGAGGGCTTGCCCGTCTCGATGGAGAGGGGGTGGTGGTGGTAGGGCATCAAAAGGGGAGGGATATGAAGGAGATGGGATATCGAAACTTCGGGATGTCCCATCCCGAGGGCTACCGCAAGGCCCTCAGGGTTATGGAGTTGGGGGTGAGGTTTAACAAGCCCATTATCACCATGATCGACACGCCAGGGGCCTATCCGGGGGTGGGCGCAGAAGAGCGTGGACAGGCCGAGGCCATTGCTCGCAACCTCAGGGAGATGGCGGCCTTTCCCGTCCCCATCATCGTGGTGGTCATCGGTGAGGGGGGCAGTGGAGGTGCCTTGGCCATTGGGGTGGGGGACAGGGTGTTGATGCTGGAAAATGCCATCTATTCGGTTATATCCCCTGAGGGATGCGCTGCCATCCTGTGGCGGGACGGTGCGAAGGGCCCGCTGGCAGCGGAGGCCCTCAAATTGACGGCGGAGGACCTCCTGACATTGCAGGTCATCGATGAGATCATTCCCGAACCAAGAGGCGGCGCCCATCGCAATTATCAAGAGGCCGCGGCCACGGTGAAAGAGGCGGTAGCGCGTCATTTCGGGGAGCTGAAGGATGTCCCGGAGGAACGGTTGCTGTCCGAGCGGTATCAACGGTTCCGCCGCATGGGGGCCTTTTTAGAGGGATGAGGAAGTAGCTGGACAGCAAGAAGGGATATTTCTGTATCCTTTCACGTTACCGTCCTCCTCGATGCAGGGGAGGGGGTTGTATCCTGGAGTCCCGCCGTTGGCGGGATCGTTTGTTTTTCCGAGGTGAAGGATGGGAACTAAAATACGGGTCCTTCCCGCTGAGGTGGCGGACAAGATAGCAGCGGGGGAGGTGATTGAGAGACCGGCCTCTGTGGTAAAGGAGTTGATGGAGAACTCCCTGGATGCCGGAAGCCGCCTCATTACGGTGGAGATAGAAGAGGGGGGTAAGCGGCGCATTGCGGTGATGGATGAGGGGGAGGGGATGGCGAAGGAGGACGCCCTCCTCGCCCTTCGGAGACACGCCACCAGTAAGATCTCTGAGGAGGGGGATCTAGCGACGATCAGGACCCTCGGCTTTAGGGGTGAGGCACTTCCCTCGATCGCTGCGGTATCCCGGTTGAGCCTGACCACCAGGACCCAGGAAGCGCTCTCAGGGACGCAGGTCCTGGTGGAGGGTGGCCAGGTAAAAACGGTGGGAGAAATCGGGGGCCCTGCGGGGACGCGGGTAGAGGTAGCGGATCTCTTCTATAATCTACCGGCCAGGAGAAAGTTCCTCAGGGGGGTGAGGAGCGAGTTGGCCCATGTCATTGAGGCGGTCACCAGAATGGCCTTTGTCCATAGTGCGGTAGGATTTGTCCTGAAACACAACAACCGGGTCCTCTTCAATCTCCCCCCCGCTCAGGAGGGACATTCGCGCATCAGGGCCATCCTGGGTAAAGAGGTTGTTTCTCGATTGCTCAGCATCGAGGGAAGCACAGGATTTGGTGAGGTGCGGGGATGGGCCACCGTGCCCACCTATTGCCGTGGTTCTGGCAAAGGGATCTATTTTTACGTGAATGGTCGTTATATCAGGGACAAGCTGATCTCCCACGCCGTCTCAGAGGCATACCGCAGGTTTATCCCCGCCCGTATGTATCCGGTGGTCGTCCTGTCCCTCTCCGTTCCGTTGTCGGAGGTGGATGTCAACTGCCATCCAACGAAGATGGAGGTTCGATTCAGGAGGGGTCATGAAATACACCAATTGGTCTGCGATACCCTCAAGGCCGCCCTCACATCCCCCGTCGAGCAAAGGGGCGGTGAGGTGTTGGAGATCAGAGAAGAGCTAACCCCGTACGCCGCGTCGCCTGCCCACCCCTCGGACACCGAGCTGATCCCTTCCCCCACGTGGCGGATGGTGGGACAGATCAAGGGGACCTATCTCGTGGTGGAAGGCGATGAAGGGGTGATGATCTTCGACCACCATGCGGCCCATGAACGGATCCTCTATGAGAGGTTGAAGCGGTCGCTGCACGGCGAGCGGATTGCTCAACAGCCCTTTCTCATCCCCCAGCCCATTGAGGTGAAGAGAGCGGAAAAGGAATTGCTCGTCGAATATCGAGCGGAGTTGGCCGCATTCGGGCTGGAATTGGAGGAATTTGGGGAGCGGGCCGTAGTAGTTACCTCCATCCCCGCTTTTCTGCAGGGGGAGGACCTGTTTGCGCTCCTGGAGGCCTTGAGCGCGGAGTTGTCGTCAAGAGGGGAGGGTGAAAGCGTAGCGCACGTCCTAGATCGAATCTGTGTGTTTCTTTCTTGCAGGGGGGCCATCAAGGCGAATCGTCGACTGCAGGAGGAGGAGGCGCAGGCCCTCCTGAGTGAGTGGGAGGCGCTTGCACGACCCACCACCTGTCCCCATGGCAGACCTCTGTGCCTCCACTGGAGTTGGCGGGAGTTCGAGGGGTGGTTTAAGAGGGGTTAAAGGCCGTACTTTGCCAGCTTATATCGCATCGCCCGGAAGTTCATCCCCAAGATCTCGGCGGCCTTCTTCTTGACCCCCCCTGTATGTTCCAAGGCCTTGAGGATGAAGGCCTTTTCCAAGTCCTCCACCACCTGGTTGAGGTCCATCCCTTCATCGGGGATTTCCAAGGAAGGGGGGATACTCTTGGAGATCATCCGTTCATTGAGATAGGAACGGATGTGCCGCTCCGCAATCGTCGGCGAGGTCTCCAAGGTGATGCTCCGCTCGATGATATTCTCCAGTTCCCTCACATTGCCGGGGAAGTCGTAGCCGAGCAGCAGCTCCAGTGCCTCGGGCGATACCCCCTCTATCTCCTTTCCCGTGTCAGCGCTGTATTTTCGGACAAAGTGATTGACGAGCAAGGGAATATCCTCCTTGCGTTCCCTCAAGGGGGGGATCTTGATTTGAATGACGTTGAGGCGGTAGAAAAGGTCTTCGCGAAAAGTGCCCAGGGCGACCTTCTGTTGCAGGTCTTGATTACTGGCCGAGATAATTCTGACATCCACCTTGATATCTTCGGTCCCCCCCACTCGCTTAAACTCACGCTCTTGGATTACCCGCAACATTTTTACCTGGAGGGGAAGGGGGAGTTCCCCGATTTCATCCATAAAGAGGGTCCCGTTCTCGGCCATCTCCAGCAGTCCCCTCTTGTTGGCGATGGCCCCAGTGAAGGATCCTTTCATGTGCCCGAAGAGCTCGCTCTCCAAGAGATTTTCCGGGATGGCGCCGCAGTTCAGGGTGACAAAGGAACGATCTTTCCTGGTGCTGTTATAGTGGACGGCCTTGGCCACCAGCTCTTTACCCGTCCCGCTCTCGCCGGTAATCAAGACATTGGCCTTGGTTTGGGAGACCTTTTCTACCAGGTCATAGACACGCTGCATGGGGGGGCTTTTGCCGATGAGGTTCCAGAATTTGTACCGCTCCTCTACCGCTTGACGCAGGCGGATATTTTCCCTGATGAGGTTGCTCCGTTCCAGGGACTTTTTGATGGTGAGCTTCACCTCTTCTACCCGGAAGGGCTTGGTGATGTAGTCATAGGCCCCCTCTTTTATGGCGGTGACCGCCCCTTCGGGTGAACCATAGGCGGTGATCATGATCACCACGGTGTCAGGGCTTACCTCTTTGCTCTTGCGCAAGACCTCAAATCCATCCGTCCCCGGCATCCGGACATCGGTGAGGACCATACTGTAAAAATTATTGTCCAAGAGCTCCAGGGCCTTTTCCCCGCTGGTAGTACTCGCCACCTCATACCCCTCTTTTTGCAACATGATTTCCAAAAAATCGCACATGCTCCTTTCGTCGTCGACTACCAGTATCTTTTGTTTCGTCATATCAGTTCCTCCGGCATGGCATTGTTAAACCGTTACGCGGCTGGGAAGGTAAGGGTAAACGAGGTGCCGCGATGGGGCCTGCTCTCCACAGCGATGTTCCCTCCATGGATTTCCACAATCTTATGCACGATGGAGAGCCCCAGCCCTGACCCCCCCGCTTTCGTGGTGAAGAAGGGATCGAAGATTTTATCGATATCCTTTGGTGAGATTCCCCTACCCGTGTCCGCCACAACGAGTGTTACCGTTTGCCCCGTTCCGTCCTTGTGAACCTTGACTTCCAGTGTCCCTTTGTCCTCCATGGCGTCGACGGCGTTGATGAGGAGGTTCCACAGGATCTGTTCGAGTTGTTGGGGATCGGCGGAAATGGTGATATTCGGTTCCATGATCTTGGCCAGCTTGATCCCCTTGGTCCATTGGGGAGAGCGGGAGAAGACCTCCAGGGTACTATCCATGAGGGCACCGACATCCACCTTCTTCTTGTTGAGCTTCGGGGGGTGGGCATAGAGGAGGAAATCGGTGATGAGGCGATTCAGACGGCCGGACTCAGCGAGGATGATCTCCATCAGTCGTTGGGTACTCTCACTCTCACCCTCCCTCTGCTCCTCCCTGAGCAGCTGGATGGCCCCACTGATGGAGGCCAGGGGGTTGCGGATCTCGTGGGCGATGCCCGCGGCCAGTTGTCCGATAGTGGCC
>Ga0307422_1000395_pt1 | contig 25527 bp, 20 predicted proteins | sample SalMarWE160290MG_FD_202153 | JGI IMG/M metagenome (GOLD analysis project Ga0307422, IMG submission 202153) | Salt marsh sediment microbial communities from the Plum Island Ecosystem LTER, Massachusetts, United States - WE1602-90 | ecosystem: Environmental > Aquatic > Marine > Intertidal zone >...
TCATCTATACCGCCGGCTCCGTGGGGAAGCCCAAGGGGATTCTCCACGTCCATCAAGACATGGTTGGATATCTCATCACGGCACGGTGGGTCTTGGACCTCAAGGATGGCGATTGCCTGTGGACCACCGCGGACCCGGGATGGATTACGGGGACGGTCTATGGTGTCTTCGCCCCTTGGCTCTGCGGGGTGGACAATTTTGTTCGGGGTGGGAGGTTTGAGCTCGAACGGTGGTGTCGTTCCATCGAGGAGCATCGCATAACGGTGTGGTACACGGCCCCCACCGTCTTTGTGAGGATCAAGCAGCACGAAAAGGAGTTCACAAAACGCTGTGACCTCAGCAGCCTGCGCCATATCCTCAGCGTGGGGGAACCCTTGCCCTCGGAGATCGTGTACTGGGCGCGCAGGTATTTCAAGACCCCTGTTCATGACACCTGGTGGATGACCGAGACGGGGATGATCATGATCGCCAATTATCCCAGTATGCCGATCAAACCGGGGTCCATCGGGAAACCCTTCCCCGGCGTAAAGGCGTCTGTAGTCGATGCCGAGGGAAATGAAGTGCCACCGTTGACCTTGGGAGACCTGGCCATAGAAAAGGGATGGCCCGCCATGATGCGGGGGATCTGGCGCGATGAAGAGAGATACCAGGCGTATTTCACCCGAGAGCCCTGGTATATCTCCGGCGACCTCGCCTATATGGATGACGACGGCTATTTTTATTTTCAGGGGAGGGAGGATTATCAGATCAAGATAGATGGGGTCCTGATCGGCACCGCCGAGGTAGAAGAGGCCCTGCGGAAGCATCCAGCGGTGGCGGATGCCGGGGTCGTCGGCACACCGGACGCCGCCCGAGGAAATGTCATCAAGGCATTCATCGTCCTGAAACCGGAGGTTTCCCCCTCGGAGGAGCTCCGAGAAGAGATACAAGATTTTATGAGGAAGTATTTTTCCCCTCGCACCGTTCCCAAGGAGATAGAATTTCGTCCCGAGATCCCCCGGGGGGAGGACGGACAGGTGATCAGGAGGACGTTGAAGGCATGGGAATTGGGGTTGCCTGTCTAACAGGCTGTTGAAAAACGCCCATCTGTCCCGCTTGCTGCGGGATTTCCCTTATTTATCGTCGTTGCTGCGTACGCCCAGGTACGCCTCACTCCTCAGGATGTTGTATATAGTTTAATTCCTGATAGAAAAGATTTGATTTTATTATGATTAATTGAAACGCAAATTAACAGAATTGGCAGCTTTATAGAAATGCGGAAACATCTTGAATTATGCAGAGTAACGTTCGGCATAAGCGGGAGTGGCCCGACAGGGCTACGAACCGCTTCATGCCGTTGTTATGTTTCTCGTATCAATTTACCAATTTCGATTACTGGTTTTGGGAAATCTGGCCATCGATTCTCCCAACAGACAACATAGTCCAAATCATCAAAAGGATGATTCCAACTTCCCTTTGAAAGAATGTATTTCAGTTCAACTTGAATTTCTTTATTCTCCGTTTCATCAAAACAAGTAGCATCTATTCCCTTACCAGCGCTGATATCAAGAATTTGCCAAGGCAGGATATGTTCTGAACACAGAATAGTAAACAGGGCAAGGACTCCTTGCTCCTCCTGTGGTGCATACGGAAATCCAGCTAGCCCTGTACGTTCCCATTTTGTTCGTTTGGTGTTGAGTGGAATAGGGGGAACTGGGCGCTCTTGCTGTCCACTTTTATGAAGTGCATTCTTTATGAGCTTGACAATCTCCGGCGGCGATTCGGCATCCTTAGATTTTGATATTTTTTGAACTTTGCCTTCTCGCAAATCATCCACATAACCAAACTCGATTGCTTTCTCAATGAAAGATGTAAAAGTAGGATATCGACGCTTGCTCATGTTGAGGCGATACTTTTTTCTTTCTGAAGCCTTCGGGTATCGCCCAAGAGCTTCGGTCGCCTTAGCAAGACGATGAAAATAGGTATCATCTGAAACTGGTTGCTTTGTTTCTGGATTAATTCCTGCCATCTCGCAAAGATCAGTCCAATTTCGGCCACCGTCATAAATCTGATAATGATTAAACTTGCCCTGCTGATAATATTCACTTCGGCTGAGTGTTGTCTTTCCCAAACGCTTGGCAACGCGTTTAATATCTTCGACTATTGCTTGTGTGATATCTGATTCCATTTATCTATTTCTGAAACATAACAATGAATATATGGTTTCTCTATAATACCCCTAGCTCGAAAAGTTGCAGTATAAAACCCCACGGTCTAAATTGCCATAATCCTTGTGAAAATCCATTTTTCTACAACCGTCTAAAGATCGAGGATCATGGCGATCTCGTCGCAGTTGGGGAACTTGACGCACCTGATGCAATCGGCCCAGATCTTGTGAGGGAGGGTGGATTTGTCCACCGTGTGAAAGCCGGCCCGTTCAAAATAAGGGGGAATGTAGGTGAGGAGGAAGACCTGTGTGACCCCAAGCTGCTTCGCCTCCTTTAGGCACGCCTTGACCAATTTCATCCCAATTCCATTTTTTCTCGCTTCTGTAGCCACGGCAAGGGACCGGATCTCCGCCAGGTCCTCCCAGCAGATGTGCAGGGCGCATACACCCTCTATGGTGTGGTCTTGGCTCTCATAGATATGGAAGTCGCGCAGGTGGTCGTAGATCTCACTCAAGGAACGAGGCAGAAGCCTTCCTTGCTCGGCAAACTGGTTTATCAGCCGCTGGATCTGTTCTGCGTCAGCGATCGTGGCCCGGCGGATCATTATTCTTCCAGCCTCGCTTTTTGCAACATCTCGTTGGCGTGGGTCCGGGTGGCATCGGTGATCCCCTTCCCGCCCAACATCCTGGCGATCTCCTCCGCCACCATGTCACCCTGAAGCCTCTCCACCGACGTTATGGTTCTCCCCTCGGCCTCTCGTTTGGATACCTGGTAATGGGTATTCCCGAAGGCGGCGATCTGGGGGAGGTGGGTGACACAGAGGATTTGATTGTAGCGGGCTAGGTCCCGCAGCTTGTACCCTACCACTTTCGCCGTCTGCCCCCCTATCCCCGCATCTACCTCATCGAAGACCAGGGTCTGGCCTTCCGCCCCTGTGGTCAAGATTTTTTTGATGGCCAACATGATGCGGGATAGTTCCCCGCCGGAGGCGATCTTGGACAGCGGCCGTGGTTCTTCGCCGACATTGGGGGAGATGAGAAACTCCACCTCCTCCGCCCCCCGAGGTCCGACGACCGTGCCTTCCACCTCCAATGCATCGCCAGAGGGGGCCAGCTCCCTCATCTGGACCTCGAAGGTCGTGCGCTCCATGGCAAGGGTGGCCAGTTCGCTTTCAATCTCCTTTTTCAGCTGGCGTGCCGCCTCGGTGCGTCCCTGAGACAACCGGTCAGCCAGTTCCCGGACCTTCCCCTCCCCCTCCTTTTTTCGCCGCTCCAATTGCGCTATCTCCGCCTCCAGATCTGCGGTTCCCTGTACCCCCCGCTCGATCTGTCCCTTGTAGGTGAGGATTTCCTCCACCGTGGCGGCTTTATACTTCCGCTTGAGCCTCTGCAACTCGTCGAACCTCGACTCTATTTCTTCCAAGCGGTTCGGGTCCATATCGATCTTCGCGAGATACCCCTTGAGATCCCCTGCAGCCTCTTGCAGTTGCAGCAGGGCGGAGGAGATGGCCCCCTTGAGGGCGGCGGCGGAGGGGTCCAATTCAGCGAGGGCCTCGACATCACGCTCGACCGTGCCCAGCTTCTCCACGATAGAGTTCCCCTCGGAATACAACAGACGCTCGCTCGACCCGGCCAGCTGCATCAAGCGCTGGGCGTTTTTCAGGAGGTGGCGCTCCTGTTTCAACTCCTCCTCTTCCCCCGGTATCAACCTGGCGTCCTCGATCTCCTTGAGCTGAAAGGCCCACAAATCACGCTCACGCTCCCCCCGCTCCTGTTCATCCCTGAGCCCCTGGAGGCGCTTTTCCAACCCCCGGTGCTCTTTGAAGGCCTCCTGAAACTCGGCCTTGCGGGGGAGCAGTCCCCCAAACTCATCGAGGATGTCCAGGTGGTTCTCCACCTTTCTCAAGACCTGGTGTTGATGCTGTCCGTAGATGTTCAAGAGTTCCTCTCCGATGAGGGAGGCTATCTGGAGGGTGGCAAGGTTGCCGTTGATGTAGATCTTGGTTTTGTCCTTGCGGGAAATTACCCTCTTGATTACGACGGTATCCTCCGCCTCGATACCCTTTTCCTCCAGGGCCCGGCGTATCCGCGGGTTGGTGGAGACAGCAAAGCGGACCTCCACCACGCCCTCCTCCTCGTGAGACCTGATGATGTCGTCCTTGACCCGATCCCCCAAGATAAGGTTGAGGGCGTTGAGGATGATGGATTTCCCCGCCCCGGTTTCCCCGGTGAGGACATTCAGGCCTTTATTGAAATCGACGCGCAACTGATCGATGATGGCCAGATTTTCGATGTGCAGTTCCACCAGCATTGCACCCCCCCTAGCGCTTTGATACGATATCCGCCCCCCACATCAGCTTCTGCCGCAGGACCTCAAAGTAACCCCGCGAGGGGGACTTGATGAGGCTGATAAAGCCCTCGCTCTTCTTCACCTCTACTCTGTCTTGGAGATTCATCTTAAACCCCACCTGGCCATCCAGGGTGAGGAAGACCTCGTTGTCCGCCGAGCAGAGAGTCACATTGATCATGGTCTCTTTTGGAACGATGATGGGCCTGTTGGTCAGATTATGGGGACAGATGGGGGTGATGATGATAGAGTGGAGTGAGGGATAGACAATGGGACCGCCGGCAGACAGCGAATAGCCGGTCGAGCCCGTGGGGGTGGCGATGATCAGGCCATCGGCGCGGAAGGTGGTAAGATGGGCGTTATCGACGCTGGTCTCCAGCTCGATGATGCGTGCCAAGGCCCCCTTATTGATGACTATATCGTTGAGCACGGTGAATTCTTCGATTGCCTTTTTATTTCGCCACACTCGGGCCTCGAGGAGCATCCGCTCATCGGTTTTATACTCATCCCGCAGGATTGCCTCCAGCATAGGGTAGAGTTCATCCAGGGTGCTCTCCGTCAGAAAACCCAAGCCGCCGAGGTTCACCCCGAGGATGGGGATGCGCTTCTTTTGCAGGGCTCGGGCCGCCGCCAACAGCGTTCCGTCGCCGCCCAAGACCACCACCATGTCCACGGCACCAGGCATCTCCGCCTTGTCCAGGGAAGGACTGGAAACGGCCTGCGCCAATTCGGGTTCGACAAAACCATCCACCTTGTGATCTTTGAGCCAACTTATCAGCTCTTTGACCACCTGGATGGCCTCGGGCTTGTTTCCTTTGGCGATAATCCCTATCCGCTTCATGGCCCTTAGATAGCACGCCGCCTACCCTTTGTCAACGTTCAGGACTGTGGGCGTAGAAGACCAAAAGTGCCGAAAAAAGTTGACTTTCCCTCTCTGGTTTAGTAGTTTTCTATCGAAGTCGAGATCATCCATTAACTGCCTTACTTCAAGAGGATGAAAATATGGGTGAGAGATCACATTACCCCCCATTTTTTATTAAAAAAGGGGGGATTTTTATAGATAGAAGAATAAGGGAATTCTGGCCTGCAGCATGAAGGAGCATGTCCGCATGTGGTTTTAAATGTTAACCACAATAGAACCGCATGCTATTATTTGAACGCGAAGAAAGAGAACCATATCTGAACATAAGGAGGGAAGATGTCCGGAACAATTTCGAAAGAGTATGATGTCGTTATCATCGGCTGCGGCATAGCCGGATCGGTTGTCGGTGCACTCTTAGCCACTAAGGAGCGCAAGAAGGTCCTCATTCTCGAGGGGTCGTCGCAGATTGGGGGGCGCGCTACCTCTTTCCGGGGGGAGAGTATCACCGATGCCGACTCGTTCCGCAAAACACTCGCGCAGTCCGCTCACTGCTGGGTGAGTGGCAGGACTGAGCCCGATCTTCCCACACTGATACAGAAAAAAATGCTTCATGGGTATGTACTCGAAGTGGGCGGCAGGGGCGCCTGGTATACCAACCGGGGGCGTGTAAGCCAGGCTTTGGCCGTGTTTAACAAGGCCTCGATCTTCTATCCCAATGTAAGCTTTGTGTGGTATGACCATGATTGGAGACCTCACATCGTGGGTAGGAGAGAGAAGTACGGTTGGATGAGCGATGAAGATTACGCTGAAATGGTAAAGGTCCATAAACGCAAGCTCCAGGTGCGTACCATAGCTGAAGCGGAAAAACTCGACCATGTAACCTTGAAGGATTGGGTGGAAGGGATAACGAATAATGCGCTGGCACAGGAATTCCACTACGCCATAGGGACCTTCCAAACGATCATCAACGACCCGGCGCTGAACAGCGCCGGAGAAAACCTGAAGGTGTTTTTACAGGTTCAGGAGACGGGGGTGCATATCACCGATGGTTCCTGGGCATTCGCCGGGGCACCAGGGCACCGTTTTATTACCGAGGGTTTTGCCAGTGCGGTCACCGGCGCTGAAGGAGACATCGTGACCAATGCCAAGGTCACGGAGGTTATGATCCAGGGGGGAAAGGCGATCGGGGTGGTTGCCGACATCGACGGCACAACCACGGAGATAAAGGCCCCGGTGGTAGTCTGCACCGTCCCGCCAAAGGCATTGCTCAACATTGTGCCGGAGAAGGTACTGCCGCAGGATTTTGTTGGATTAACTAAAAAGATAATCCATACGTCCATGGTCGCCGGCCAATTCGGCATGACTAAGCCGCTGCATGCCTTCTGTGGGCTCGAGATAGACCCCAGGGCCTTTTACCATACCTCCATGTTGATCCCCGGGAGCGAAGGGCTGTTCAGGGGCAATGTCCCGCTCGATATAATAAGTCTGTCTACTATTGCGCCTACTACTGCCCCTGAAGGCAAGCACCTGACGGGTATGGCCAGCAGTATTCTGGATACTGAGGCACACGATAGGAAGAAGGTAGATATAGTAATAGACAGGATGTTAAAATTTACCGATACTGCATTCCCGGGCTGGAGAACGTCGCTGGAGTTTATGGTATTCACCATCGGAGATACCTGTATATTGTGGAGGCACCCGGAGGACGAGTGGGTGGACGTGAAATGCCCCACTATCGAGGGGTTGTATTTTGCCGGCGATACCTACGGGAAGCGTATCAACGAGGGAGGCATCGAGGCCGCTGTCCATTCCGGGTTTATCTGTGCCGGTGCGATCATGGGCAAGGACTATTTACAGCTTCTGCCGCCGGTCTTCCGCTAATCAGGGCCAGGAGATTTGGTAGGGGGCATGGGGACATTGTTGACGAGATAGACTATGTTACTTCGGCGTTTTTTCCAGATCTATCCTAATCCCTACCTCTTCTTTCCCTCCGCTCAGAGGTCCTCTCTGTTCCTGAACCTCGCCGATAATATTTAATTGATTAAAGAGCTCCTTCACTTGTCTCGATTCGATCTCGGCGTTGATGACCGCCCTGTCACGAAGGGATTGCGTCTTGACGTTTCTCCCGCCGAGCTTGAGCAAGGTTTCTTCAGTATCTTGCGTGGCGGGTTCGATCGCCTTGACGTTAACCCGAAAGCGGACGGCTTCCGTTTCCCCCGCCCCCACTGCCTTTTCGCGCACTGCTGAAGATACGGCCCCGCGCTCTAATTCGTCCTTGGCAACAGCTCCCGTTGATGGTGTGGTCTCTTCCTCTTGTGCCGCCTCCGCCGGGGTCTTGGCCAGTCTCATGGATTTTTCCTCTTCGGCTTTCTCCTTGTCTGCATACCTGAATTGTTCCTCGGGCTCGGCACGTGGGCGTTTGACCTCGGCAACGTCATGGGCCTCCCCTTTCCCTGGTGCACGCTTAGAAGGGGCAGCTTCCTTTTGCTCAATGGGTGCCTGGGCGAGCCTCATCTCCGGCCCCATGGCCTTGAAGACATAGATCGTCCCTACGGCGATACAAAGGAGGGCGATGGCCTCGAGGGGGATCTTGATATGGAAGGGGGTAAAAAGCCGCTGCCATATCCCTCTCTTCGCCTCAGCCTCTGACCTCACCCGCGCCATGACCTTCTGTACGAGCCACGGCGGAGGCTCAACCTCTTCGAGCTTCTGGACGTACTCGACGGCCTTCTTGAGATCAGCGAGAGCACCTTTGCACCGCTTACACCCCTTGAGATGCGCTTCAATGAGCGCCTTCTGTTTGGAGGAAACGGCCTTCTCTAGGTAGGCTGCAAGCCTCTTTTGAACCTCTGAGCATTCCATATTAGAGGTCTCCCATTACGTCCTTCAAGCAGTCCTTTATGCCCTCCCGTGCCCTGAAGAGCCTGGATTTGACGGTACCTGCCGGTATCTTCAGCATAGCGCTTATCTCATCGTATGAAAAGCCCTGGATATCCCTCAAGATGATGACCTCCCTGAATTCGGCATCGAGGGCGTTGATGCATCCCTGCACCTTCTGCTGCACATCTCGTGCTTCGAGCCGATCGAGCGCCGAGGGCGCGTTTGACGGAGGGTCCCCTGTGATCTCGCCGTCAGGTGTCGGAATAGGATTGTTTGTCGAATATGCCTCACGATACCGTCGGGTCCGCAACTGCTTCAAACGATTCCTTGAGTGATTAATAACGATGGTATAGAGCCACGTCGAAAACTTGGCCTCTCTTTTAAAGCCCCTGATGTTTTTATATGCGGAGATGAATGCATCCTGCACGATCTCGCATGCCTCCTCGTAATTCCCGATGATCCGGTACGCGATATTGAGCATCCTCTTCTGGTGTCGTTTCACCAATACTTCAAAGGCATCGACCTCCCCTGCTTGACACGAGGCAACAAACTCCAAGTCTTCGTCTCTTGGTTGTTTTTTTCCTTTCATATAATGAGACAATCCGATTAGGGGATTTGTTCCTTGACGAAATAACGAAGATAGATCAACGCCCCGAAATCATAGATGCAATGCAGCTGGATAGGTATCAACAGGCTCTGAAAGCAATGATACAGCAGGCCGATATAGAATCCTATCACCGTAGCCAGGAGGATATAGGCAGGGGTCACGCTGTGCACAAGGCCGAAGAAGATACTTGCCGCGATGATGCCCCATCGGACCTGGATCACCCCCCGGAAGAGCGCTTCCTCGGCAAGGCCCGCCAAGAGAGAGATAAGGAAGATATCGACCACTGTGGTCGAGGCGAAGAGGGTCCGTATATCGCCGGTGATGGTCTTTCTCACGGAGCGTATGATGGGGATCACCTTGGCCTTTTCAGACAAGGAGAAGCAAAAGAGGGCAAAGGGGATTGTGGCCGCAGCAGTCCCGATCAGCATATCGCGTAGTATATGTTCACTAAGGGGGAATAGCGCAATGCCCCATTGCCGCGCCAAGACCAGCGCCACGATAAAGGCCCCGCCCTCCACCAGAAGGGCGAGGATCAGGAGTTTTGATCGTACTGTCATGCTAGGTTTCCTGATGGCATTTTCGCCGATGACCAATGAAGTTGTGATGAACTCCCTCTCCCGCTGGCGGGAGAGGGTTTGGGTGAGGGTGGATATATTCAATAGTTTCCCCCTCACCTTTATCCTCCCCCCCCGTGGGGAGAGGAAATTGCAAGAAGTTATTTCCTACGCAAAAATATTTAGAGAGATGAAACCGCAGGAACTCGTCACAAAGATTACCGGCAACCTGCCGGTGGCTTAGACCCCTCAGGTGCCCCCGTGCCCGATCGTGACCTCGTCACCTTCAACGATAACGGGCACTTGCCGAGAACCCTTGGAATGCTTCAACATCTCCTCCAGCTTTGCAGGGTCCGCGTGGACATCGTAATACACGGCATCGCTGTAGGCTGACCTAGCCGAAGCGGTATAGGGTCAACCCGCCTTGCCGTAGATAACAACGTTTTCCGCCATAGCTGCGCCTCCTCTCAACTCAACCTCTTTAATGAAAGGGTTGCGAATGCCCTGCCTCTCTTATAGCAAAGTTTGACGAGCCCGTAAACTGATTTTGACCGTGTTGTGGCATATTCATAGTGTCTCTTCAAGAATCTCTGTTGCATCTCGCACTAATTGGGGGCAGAGGGTGGTAAAAAGCCCCTTCTCGTATGCCGCCTTCCTTCCCTCGGGCGAGTTAAGATCATAGCCGAGCAATTCCCTGCAGCAAATGGAACCATGACGGGACTTGAACCTGGTTACAAACTCTTCCACCAGCGCATATGTCCGTTCGCGGGCCCCATCATCCCCGGTCTTTGTCTTGCCATGTTTTAGACCGATGACCATAAAGGCACCGGTCACCGCCCCGCACTGCTCCCCCATGCGCGCCATCCCGCCCCCAAAGGCCCCGGCAACCTTCAGGGCAAGCTCGCGATCGAGCCCCAATTCTTCTCCAAAACTGGAGAGCACGGCTTGTGATCACGAGAACCCTTCACGAAAACAGGCGATTGCCTGCTCTGCATGATTCATCCTGCACCTCGGACCCTAAATTTCCTGCTCTATAGTAACTAAAAAGCAATTCATAAAGCAAAATAAAAATGTCCCCCTTTCACTCTCACCCCCAAGTAGATACAATACCCAAAAAATAGACCCTATTATTTCCTCTCCCCACGGGGGAGCGGGACCTACCCTCTCCCGCCAGCGGGAGAGGGGGCTAGAGGGGATTTCCATTGTTGGCGGGTGACAAAGCCGTTATGGAAGATTACCATAAGATTATGGTTGAGAAGACCATCAAGGTCATCAAGGCGAGGCAGCACAATCTCAAGGGATTCGACCTGGAGATCCCCCTGGGGCAGATTACCTGCGTCACCGGTGTGAGCGGATCGGGGAAATCGAGCCTAGCCTTCGACACCCTCTATGCCGAAGGGCAGCGCCGCTACGTGGAGACCTTCTCCCCCTATGCCCGCCAGTTCATGGACCGCATGGATCGGCCACATGTGGAGGGGATTGAGGGGATCCCCCCGGCCATCGCCATCGAGCAGGGGGACCCGGTCCGGACCTCCCGCTCCACCGTGGGGACCATGGCGGAGATCACCGATTACACCAAACTCCTCTTCGCCCGGATGGCCGAACTCTCCTGTGGCGGGTGCGGCCGCACGGTCACAAAGGACACTCCTCAGACCATCTTCGAGCAGCTCTCCCAGGTCCCTCAAGGGACTAAGATAGTTGTCACCTTCCCCTTCCCTATGGCGGGGTTCGAAAAGGCCAAACAGCAACTCGTTGGCTTGGGATTCCACCGGATCTTCAGCAACGGTGGGGTGTTACCCCTGGAAGGAGCGGGCGCGCCTGAGGGGGAGATCCAGGTGGTGGTCGACCGTCTCAGCTTCCGCCCCGAGGAGCGGAAGCGGTATATCGACTCCCTTGAGCAGGCCCTGCGGTTTGGTCAGGGGGAGGCCACGGTACACGTAGTTGACGGAGAAACCCTCCTCTTCAGCACCCGCCTGCACTGTCCCTACTGCGCAATCTCCTATCGGGACCCCAATCCCAATCTCTTCTCATTTAACTCTCCCATCGGGGCGTGCGAGACCTGCCGGGGCTTTGGGCGGGTCATCAATGTGGATCGAGACCTCGTGGTCCCCGACAAAGACAAGACCATTCGCCAGGGGGCTATCAAGCCGTGGACCGGAATCGCCCGCCTGGAGTTCGAAGACCTGATGGCCTTTTGCCGGCGCCGTAGGATCCCTACCGATCGCCCCTTCAAAGACCTGGAAGAAGAGGATAAGGAGGCCATCTTCGACGGCGACGGGGCATTCTACGGGGTGCGGGGGTTTTTTCAATGGTTGGAGACCAAGCGGTATAAGCTCCACGTCCGGGTTTTTTTGTCCCGCTATCGCAGTTATATCCCCTGCCCCTCGTGCGGAGGTCAGCGCTTCAAGGGGGATGCGCTCCTGTGGAGGATCAAGGGGCGAAACATCGCCGAGGTCTATGCCATGAGTATCGGTGAGGCACAGACCTTCTTTCAGGGGCTCTGCGCGCTGCCTGGGGATGAGGCGACAGGGCTCCTCCTGAGCGAGATCAACAAGAGGTTGCAGTACCTGATGGAGGTGGGGCTTTCGTACCTGGCACTGGATCGTCAGTCCCGCACCCTCTCCGGGGGGGAGGTGGAGCGGGTGAGCCTCACCAAGGCCCTGGGGTCCTCTCTGGTAAACACCTTATATGTCCTCGATGAGCCGAGCATCGGGTTGCACCCCAGAGATAGCAACCGTCTGGTGCAGATCCTCCACTCCCTCAAGGATCTCGGGAACACGGTCGTGGTGGTAGAACACGACCCGGAGATCATCCGGGGGTGCGACCACATCGTAGACCTGGGGCCAGGGGCCGGTGAGCAGGGTGGGGAGCTTATCTACCACGGCCCTATCGCCGGTATCCTGGACGAACCGCGTTCCCTCACCGGCGGATATCTGAAGGGAGACTTAAAAATCCCCGTACCCCGGTCGCGCCGCAAACCAAAAGACGGTGAAGTCATCAAGATCCGGGGGGCTGCGGAACACAACTTGAAAGGTATCGACCTGGAGATCCCCCTGGGTCTGATGACCTGTATCACCGGGGTCTCCGGTTCGGGCAAGAGCACCCTGGCAGAGGACATCGTATATAAAGGGCTCCAGAGGGCCACGGGGGGACATGAGGAGAGACCGGGGCGATTCAAAGAGATCACCGGTACGGAGCTGATCTCCGAGGTGGTCCTGGTAGATCAACGCCCCATCGGAAAGACCCCACGGGCCAACCCCCTTACTTACCTCAAGGCCTATGACCCCATCCGGCGCCTCTTCGCGGCTCAACCCCTCTCCAAGGCGCGGGGATATACCCCAGGGACCTTCTCCTTCAACGTCCCCGGAGGAAGGTGCGAGGAATGTCAGGGGGAGGGGTTTAAAAAGGTCGAGATGCAATTTCTTTCCGATGTCTACATCACCTGCCCCCTGTGCCGCGGCACGCGCTTCAAGGCAGAGGTCTTGGAGGTGCTTTATGGGGGCAAGAATATCAACGATGTCCTGGAGATGACGACCAAGGAGGCCATAGAGTTCTTCTACGACCACCCCAGGATCAGCACCTCCCTTTCCCCCCTGATGGCGGTGGGGTTGGGATATATGAGACTCGGGCAGCCCCTCAACACCCTCTCCGGGGGGGAGGCACAGCGGCTGAAGCTCGCCCAACATATAGGAAAGGGAAAGGCCCGGACGCTCTTTATCTTCGACGAGCCCACCACCGGGCTGCACTTCGCGGATATCCACCAGCTCCTTGCCGCCTTCGAAATGCTGCTGGAAGAGGGGAATACCCTGGTAGTGATAGAGCACAATATGGATGTGGTCAAGTGCGCCGATCATGTCATCGACCTCGGGCCCGAGGGCGGCGAGAAAGGAGGGTATGTGGTGGCCGCCGGCAGCCCGGAGGAGGTGGCCGGGTGCGAGGGCTCCCACACCGGTCGCTTCCTGAAGCGGTATCTGGGGGAAGAGGGGATGCCGCTCTCCCCTGTATTACCTCAGGCGCAGGGGGGGGATGGGAGCGCCATCTGCGTGAGGGGGGCCAGGGAGCACAATTTGCAGGATATCACCGTGGCCATCCCCCGGGATCAATTAGTGGTCATCACCGGTATCTCCGGCTCGGGGAAATCGACCCTCGCCTTCGACATCTGCTTCGCCGAGGGCCAGCGGCGCTATCTGGAATGCCTCTCCGCATATATCAGGCAGTATCTCAAGATCATGGACCGCCCCCACGTAGACCTCGTCACCGGTATCCCCCCGGCGGTCGCCATCGAGCAGAGGACCAGCCGAGGGGGAAAACGCTCCACCGTGGCCACCATGACGGAGATCTACCACTACCTGCGCCTGCTGTACAGTAAGGTCGGTGTCCAACACTGCACTCGTTGCGGGGGTGAGATTGTCTCCCACCCCCCTGAGGGGATCGCCGAGGAGATCCTGAGGGAGTACGGGGGAGGGGAGGTGACGATCCTCGCCCCCTTGGTGATGGGGCGCAAGGGGTTTCACAAGGATGTCCTGGAGGGGGCCAGGCGGGCCGGCTACTCCCAGACGAGGATCGATGGGAAGATCATCGGTTTTGACCCCCTCCCACGCCTGAGCCGCTATCACGAGCACGATATAGATGTGGTGGTGGATCATCGCGAGGTCAGCAAAGGGGATCGCGTCGCGCTGATGGAGGTGTTGAACAAGGCTCTGGCCCTGGGAAAGGGGACCATATATCTCCTGGACCATCACGGCGGGGAGCGGATCTATAGCCGGCGGCTCTTTTGCCCTCGGTGTCGTATCGGGTTTGAGGACCTCGATCCTCGGCTCTTTTCATTCAACAGCCGCCACGGGGCCTGCCCCCGGTGTCAGGGGCTGGGAATCTTGAGCGACTTCCTCGACGACCTGATCCTCCCTGATGTGGATCGATCCCTTACGGGAGGGGCCATAGCGCCCTTTGAGGAAGAGCCGTTAAAGAGACAAAAAAAGAAGGTCCTGCAGCGGATACGTACAAGGCTCGGCATACCCCTGGACAAACCGGTGGGGAAGCTGAGGAAAGCGAAAAGAAGAGAGATTCTCTATGGGGGGAGCACATTTGAAGGGGTCATCCCCATTCTGCGGGAGCTGTTGCAATACGCCGAGGGGGAGGAGACCCCCGATTACCTCCTCCCCTATATGGGAGAGAAACAATGTCCCCTCTGCAAGGGCAAGCGCCTCAAAGAGACCGCCCTCGCAGTGCGGGTGAAGGGGTGGGGGATAGGAGACCTGGTCTCCCTCTCGGCCCAGGAAGCGGAGCGGGTGGTGGCTGCTTTTCGCTTCGAGGGGGCCGAGCTGTCCATCACTGAGGGAATCATTACAGAGGTTCTGACCCGGCTCCAATTCCTCAACCGGGTGGGGCTCTCCTACCTGACCCTGGATCGTCGCGGCGATACCCTCTCGGGTGGCGAGGCCCAGCGGATCCGTTTGGCTGCCCAGCTCGGCTCCAACCTCCGGGGGGTCTGCTACATTCTCGATGAGCCCACCATCGGGCTGCACCCACGGGACAATCAGAGGCTGCTGGCGGCCCTCGGGGAGATGAGGGACCAGGGCAATACCATCCTGGTGGTTGAGCACGATGAGGAGACCATCCGCAGGGGGGACCACATCATCGATTTAGGCCCCGGCGGAGGGGCGCACGGGGGAAGGGTGGTGGCGTCAGGCACGCTGGCAGAGATTCAACGCTCCCCTGAGTCCATCACCGGCGCATACCTGAACGGTCGCCAAAAGAGGGAAATTACTTCGCTGCGCAGACCACCGAGAGAAGGGGCATGGTTCCGGGTCCTCGGGGCCAGGGAACACAATTTAAAAGACATCAATATCGGCATCCCCCTCGGCACCTTCACCTGCATCACCGGGGTCTCGGGATCGGGTAAATCGACGCTGCTGAGGGAGACCATCTTCCGCGGCCTGAGAAGGCTTCTCTATGATTCAAAAGAGAGGGTGGGGGCCCACGATGAGATCAAGGGGTGGGAATACCTGGAGAGGGTCTTGGAGGTGGATCATTCCCCTATCGGGAGGACGCCCCGTTCCACCCCGGCCACCTACGTGGGGCTCTTTAATGAAATCAGACACCTCTTCTCCCTGGCCCCTGAGGCGAGGGCCAGGGGCTACGGACCGGGGAGATTCTCCTTCAACGTAAAGGGCGTCCCTAGCGGGAGGTGCGAGGAGTGCGCCGGGCAGGGTACTATTAAGGTCGCGATGCAGTTCCTCCCCGATGTGTATGTGGTGTGCGAGGGGTGCTTGGGGCGCCGCTACAACGATGAGACCCTCTCGGTGGCCTATAAAGGCAAGACCATCTACCAGGTCTTGGAGATGACCTTTGAAGACGGCCTGGAATTCTTCTCCGCCATACCCAAGATAAGGCGGACCCTGGAGATGATGGTGGAGATGGGGCTCGGTTACCTCACCTTCGGACAGCCGAGCCCTACCCTCTCTGGTGGAGAGGCCCAGCGGGTGAAGCTCGTCGCCGAGCTGAGCAAGCCCGCCCATGGAAGGACCCTCTACATCCTGGATGAGCCGACCACCGGCCTGCACATGGCCGATATTGAGAAATTGCTCAAGGTGCTGCAACAGCTGGTGGACAGGGGTAATACGGTTGCCGTCATCGAGCACAACCTGGAGGTGATCAAAGAGGCCGATTACATCATCGACCTGGGACCGGAAGGTGGTGCAGGGGGAGGACACATCTGCGCCACAGGCAGCCCCTGGGAGATCCTGGAGCAACGAAAGCGATCATACACAGCCAGGTTTCTGAGGGATTATGTGTCTTCGTAGACCTCAGCCCGACGAAACGATTTCTACCAACTGGACTTCAAACGTCAGATCCTCTCCTGCCAAGGGATGGTTGGCGTCCAAGGTCACGGACTGATCCGACATATCCGTCACCGTCACCCTGATGGGCGGCCCTTCCTCTTGACGTAAGACGAGCGGTTGCCCGACCTCTATGGGAAGATCCTCTGGTACCCGCTCCCTTTCGATCTCCACGACCAACTCGTCCCGATACGGACCATATGCCTCTGCAGCAGCGATTTCAACGGTCTTGGAATCACCCACGCCCATTCCGACTACCGCCTTCTCGAAGCCGGTGATTACCTGCCCGGATCCCACGGTGAGTTCGAGGGGCTCAACATCCTGTGAGGAGTCGAATATGCTTTTATCCTTGAGTTTGCCAGTATAGTGGACCTTAACGGTATCCCCTTCTTTTGCCTTTACTGCGGTTTTGTTTTCCTTCGGCACGTTTTCCTCCCCTCTTGTTACCTATTGTCTGGCCAAGAGCAAGCCGTCCCTCTCCCTCGCGTCTCTCCCCTGACAACTCCAGCTCGCTGCTGTCAACGGAACACTACAAGAAAGGAGGTTGCTCTCGTCTCCCTTGGCCTTTCTATCCGTTGCGTTCTCCCTGTATCCTCGGGAAAAACGGAAACCCGACACCAACCCCCTTCCGGTTAAGATCCTACGCTTGTCTCCAGAATCTCTCAGGACATCGCTTTTGGCCCTGCACGTCTCTTATCTGTAAAAGCTGGTGCTGTCTTTGTTATCTCTGTCTCAATAAATGTCTAGCTCAACCCTGCGGTTCTGAGCCCTCCCTGCTTCCGTCGCATTGGAGGCAATGGGATCGGCCTCTCCGCGGCCCTCCGCCTCTAGGCGGTCTGGGTCAATGCCCTGGGCGATAAAATAGTCCATCACCGCCTTGGCCCTACTCTCCGAGAGCTGCTGATTATAGCTCGCTGAGCCTAAACTACAGGTGTGACCTTGGATGACTACCTTCATATTCGGGTCTGCCTTGAGCTTGGCAACCTCCTGGTCCAAGGTCTTCTTGCTTTGGGGAGCGAGTTCAGCTGAATTCAAGCCAAACGTCACACCTCTGAGTATTATCTCTTGTTTCGGCTTGCCAGGCTTGCCACTACACCTCTCTGCCTCGCCAGCCAGCTTGCGGGCCTGAGCCAGCAAAGCCAAGCCCTCCGCCGTGCGACAGGCCCAGTAGGTCTCAACCCCTTTTTTGGCCAGTGCCTTGGCCTGCGCAATCTTGTCGGGACAGCTCTTGGCCCCTGGGGACTGCTCCGCCTTGGCGATGGCCGCCTCGGTAGTGTCAAACTCCTGAGGGTATCCTAAGGCTTCGTTGGGGACCCCAAAGTAAGAACCTTTGGCATGCGAGGCTACCGGTGTGAGACATAAGGCAATCACCGCCACCCCTACCATGGTAACCACTGTTGCTCTCTTCATACCTCTCCCCCTTCATGTTAAAAAATTTTGCAAAAATATCCTATGTGTCTCGTTTGTATACCATAAATAGGGTCTATGTAAATAGGACTTTGGTCTTATGGGGGTTGGGAGCGGATACGATAGTGGAAGTGTAGAAATTGTTCAAGGATCTACTCCTTGAGGAGGCCAAGGGTTGTTTTCGTGGCCACAGGCAGACAGTTTTGGTCACCGAGCCAGTACACAGCCTCTTCATTGCCAGTACACAGCCTCTTCATTACGCGGCTCGATATACTCTTGTTACTCTTGTACCCTTCCGGTAGCTCACCAGGGACGGTATTCAGAAACATTCTCTGCTCAATACACACGTAAACCATTCTGCCCATGTTGACCTATTCTGGCTCATGGAAACTGGTCTTGTGCTAAGGTGTTCTCATCACGATTTACGACGACGGGCTGGAAGGTGCCATCCTCGTTGGGCCTGATGGCAACTCCCTCATACGAGAGGTATTTCTCGGTTTCTGTTTTATGGAAGGTGACAAGGGGAATGAGACTTAGGCCCTGCCTGCTTCTACAGCCGCCGAAAACGAGGTTGCCGATCCCATAAAAAGCCGCCTGCCTTAATTGCCCGTGCTCATCGATGATCTCTTTAACAGCCTGCCGTGAATGGCAATGAGAGCCGATGATGACATCGACCCCTCCCGCCAGGAGGATATCGACGATCTCCTTCTGCCGTTCGTTCAACTCACCGCCACGGGGAGGACCGGCGTGGACCATGACCACACAAAAGTCGGCTGACTCTTTGGCCTCGGCGATCCTGTCGAGGAGATAGCGCAGATTTTTGCTCTCTCGGTAATTGGCTTGTTCGGGGAATGCGGCGACACCGGCCTTGCCCACCTCCACGACCATATCACCCGGCTCTATGACATCGGTCACGCCGAAGAAGGCGATCCTGACACCGTTCGTTTCTTTAATTTTATAGCCGAAGGCCTCGGCATAGGCATCCTCCCCGCTGCCAACCCCTACGTATGCGATGCCGGCGTCTTCGAGCCGCTTCATGGTCTCCTCGATGCCCTTGGCCCCGTTAAAATCATACATGTGGTTGTTCGCGAGGGACACCACGGTGATCCCCGCCTCTTTGAGGATGTCGGGGGTCCGTATATGCTGTCTGAGGGGGAAGACCTTTGGATAGAACGTATCTTGTGTACCGATAATGGGGCCTTCGAGGTTTACCACCGCATACGCCGATCTCGCAAAGATCGGCCGTATGTTTTGAAAGGCATACGCCACAAAGCGTTTTATCCCCTCTTTTTCCCCATAGCTTTGTATATAGCGATCGATCATCTGCGCGAGATCATCCATGGTGTCGAAACGGGGATCACTGCTATGATAATATCCACCGAACAGTGTATCTCCCCCAAAGGCGACGGTAACGGCGCCGGCATTGGATGATGGATATCCTGCAGGAGGGAGAAGGGAAATTACTATGCCTAAGAATAGTATTAAGCAGTTCTTCTTTATGCGCGCCATAGCCGCAGTGCTTTAGACCCTGGTCCTAGTCGGAAGGTCCCATAAAGAAGAGCCCCACTTCGCCCCCCTTCGGTGCCCTCTGATAGCGAAACAGACCTTCGAATAGAGAGAGAGAAAATCTTTCATCCCCGTGCTTGTTGATGCGCAGAAAGAAGGCGAATCGGGTGGAGGAGAACTCAGACGAGGTCCTGCGGCGGTAGAGTCCCCACAGGAAATCCGAGAGGGTCTCGCCCTCAGGTGAACGGGTATACCGATAGACCCATCCGAGGGGATAGATATTGCGCTCCATCCCCTCATCATGGAGGGGGAAGAGGGGGAACATAAAGAAGCGCACCTCCCCCTCTAATCCTCGGCGATAGTCGAAGAGGGGCCAGAGATTGGCATCCACGGCCTCTCTCCCCGTTTCCAGCTCCTTTACGGTCCGATACCTATTGATGAGAAGAAAGCGGCGAACGACCTCCTCTTTGGTCGAAGTAAGGTCCCATTCGTATTTGTACAAGGGCCAGAGGAAATAGGAGCGCTTCTTGTGCTCTTCTGTGCGAAGCCGAAAGAGGGGAAAGACCTGCCATTCCCTTACCCCTTCACCCTTTACCAACGTCACAAAGGGCCACGGGAATTCCCACTTTTCGAAGGAGGAGTGGTAGGCCCATTGGTGGAAGAAGAGGGGGGGGAGGAACATGTCGACCCTTCCCTGGGGCGAGCGCACGGTGGCATAGAAGGGGAGATAGTACCGTTTGCTCACCGGATTGTCGGTGTCGAGGTCTTCATCCATATAGACGTAACACGGCCAGAGCATAAATCCCTTTTTATATTCGCCTGCCCGCTCTCGACGGCCCCACAAGGGCCAGATATAGAGGCCCTCGGCCGCACCCCCGAAGCGCGAGAACAAAGGCCACGGGGTTCGCCAGGTGATCTCCCCCTCATCCTCGATGCGCGAATAGAGGGGCCAGAGGTAAAACTGTATCTCGTCCCGTCCGAACCTCTCCTTGAGCCTGCCGGCGACGGGGAAAAACCCACCATAGCGCTCACCCTCGTCGGTCTGGCCCCAAAAGGCGGTCAAGATAGAGTACGCCCGCTCCCGTCGCTCAGGTGCGGACGAGGTCTTCTCATCCCTGAAGAGGGTGAAGGGGACCAGGTAGGCCTTGCCGTCCCCCTCTTTGACCTGATACTTTCCCAGGGGGTAGAGAAACTCCCACCGCCAGAGCTCTTGCGAGGGGTATGTGGTGAGATACAGGAAGGGACGGACCCCCCATTCGGTCCCGTGCTCATCCGTCCCCCACGTGAAGAGGGGCCCGAAGATCTCCACCTCTTTTTCCCCTTCGGATGAGTAATACGAGAAAAGGGGCCATATCCCGAAATCACCCCCCTGGGCAGGGGAAAGATAGAGGGCGCACAGGAAGGCGGCGCTCAGGAGACTGAGAAGGGCCGTACGAGGCAACGGGTCTCTCCCACCGATCAGAAGAAGAGACCCAACAGGGCCCCCAGGGTGGTGATGGGGGTCTGTTCCTGCACCCCCTCTGCGGCCTTCTGCATCTTCCTCATAGTCTTTTCGACGTCGGTGTAGATCTGTTCATCGGCCACGAGTTTCCCCAAGGTCCCTTCGCCTTCGTTAATCTTGCCGGTGATGTCCTCCAGGTTGGCGACGATATTGTTGACTTTGCCTTTGTTATCCTGGACTATCTCTTTGAGACCCGCGCTCGCATCGTGGAGGTTGAGTATGATTTCCTTGATCGCCAGCTGCCCTTCTTCGCCACCGATGGCCTCTTTCAGTGATTTGCCGAGGTCGGCCATGCCGCTGGCAGCAGATTCCAGTGAGGCAAAGAGTTGGTCCATATCAGGCGCTGCCTGCACATTGCTGATGGCCGCTCCGGGTGGGAGGGGCGGGGCGTCAGGGGAGCCCAGTTTGACCTCGATATATTTGTCTCCCAACACCCCATGGGTCTTGATGATCGCCTCGGCATCCTCGTGGAGCTGAACCTGACCGATTTTCATCCAGACCTTGGCCATTCCCCCTTCGAGGCCGATCTTTTCCACCTTTCCGACAGGCACCCCCGCCACCTCTACATTGGAATTGACCACCACGCCCGAGACCGAGGGGAAGAGGGCGGTATAGACCTCACCTTTTATCCGTTCCAACCTGCTGACCCTGAAGGACATGAAAAACAGGAGGATGATCCCCAACAAAACGAGGATCCCCACCTTTGCCTCCGTGCTGATCTTGCCTCTTTTCATTGTTACACCTCCTTTTCCTCTCCCCGAGCCATGAAGGCCTGAACCACAGGGTGTGATGATCTTCTGAAGGTTCGCGGGGAACCTTCCGCTGCGATCCTGCCCTCATGCAACATCGCTATCTTGTGGGCGATGTGAAAAGCGGTAGTAATATTGTGGGTGATGACCACAAAGGTATCCCCCAGCCTCCGCTGGGTCTCTATGATGAGATCTTCTATTGCCTCGGCCATAGGGGGATCAAGGCCGGTGGTGGGCTCATCGAAGAGCACGATCTCCGGGTCCAGGGCGAGGGCCCGGGCCAGGCCCACCCTCCGTTTCATCCCCCCACTGAGTTCGGCAGGCATCTTCCCCTCCTGACCGGGGAGGTCCACCTGTTCCAGCTTGTGGGCCACAATCCCGCTGATATTCTCCTCCCTGAGTCTGGTATGTTCGCGCAGCGGAAAGGCCACATTTTCCCCCACCGTCATGGAGTCAAAGAGCGCCGCCTCCTGAAAGAGCATCCCGAATTTCTTTCTTATCTCGTTGAGGTCTTTATCTCCCAGCCGGGTGATGTCGACCCCATCGATCCAGACCTTTCCTCTATCGGGACTCATGAGTCCGATAATATGTTTTAGCAGCACGCTCTTGCCCGTACCGCTGCGGCCCAAGATGACCGTGGTCCGCCCTTTGGGGATTTGAAGGTCTACACCCTTGAGGACCTTCAACGCACCGAAGGATTTATGTACACCCCTGATCTCGATCATTTAAAACATCGCCGCCGTCAAGAGATAGTTTGCCATCAAGATGGTCACCGTCGCCAGGACCACGCTCTGGGTGGTGGCCTTACCAACCCCCTCTGCCCCTCCGGTCGTGGTGTATCCCTTGTAACACCCAATGACGGAGAGGATGAGGCCGAAGACCGCCGCCTTGATGAGGCCGTGGTATATGTCATCCAGTCCTACGTATTTCTCCATATTGGCCACAAAGGCACCGGCGTTTATTCCCAGCACTAGTACCCCCACGACGTATCCCCCCACGATCCCCACAAAATCGGCGATAATAGTCAAGATGGGGACCACCACGATGCTGGCCAATACCCGGGGGACAATGAGGTACTTGATGGGATTCACCGCCATGGCAGAGAGGGCATCGATCTGCTCAGTGACCCTCATGGTGCCGATCTCTGCGGCCATGGCCGACCCCGCCCTCCCCGTGACCATAATGCTGGTGAGTACCGGGCCTAACTCCCTCGTCATACTCAAGGCTACACCAACTCCCACCATGGTCTCTGCCCCGAAGCTTCTGCTGAAATGAAAGGACTGAAGGGCCAAGACCATGCCGGAAAAGGCCCCGGTCAAGGCCACCACCAAGATAGACTTCACCCCCACCCGCTCCATCTGTTGAAAGAGGAGGTCTAACCTAAAGGGGGGGTAGATGGACCAACGGATGGTATCCAGAAGGAGGAGAAGCATGCTCCCCATCTCCTTAACGTACCCCACAACCGCCTCACCCACGAGATTAATGGCCTTCGACGCCTTCAGCATAGGCTACCCTTTATAGATGCGGTGGACCCGCTTTCCCACCGAGCAGAGGATCTCATAAGAAATGGTCCCGATCCACTCCCCCATCTCCTCGGGGGTTATCTCCTGGCCCAATTGACCCCCCATCAACACCACCACCTCCCCCACCTCAACCCCGGGGATGTCCGTCACATCCACCATGGTCCAGTCCATACAAACCCTCCCCACCACCGGGGCCCTTTTTCCTTTTATTAAGACCTCACCCCGATTAGAGAACAAGCGATGGTACCCATCGGCATAACCGACAGGTATGGCGGCTATAATACTGGGACGCTGGGTGACGAAGGTTCGCCCGTAGCTGATGGGATACCCTTCTGGGACCTGCTTCAGGTCTGCAATGCGGCTCTTCCAAGACATCACCTGCCGCAGGGAGATATTTGCTTTCAGGGAGGGGGAGGGGTAGGAACCATAGAGCATGATCCCCGGACGCACCACGGTGAAGTGCGCAGAGGGGAGATTCACCAGGCCGGCGCTGTTGGCGATATGATAGAAGGGAGGATTTATGTTCAATCGCTTCATTTCCTCTATCGTCCGAGAGAACCTCTCCAGTTGTTCGGCGGCAAAGGAGGAATTTCCCTCATCTGCCGTTGAGAAGTGGGAGGCGAGCCCCTCTATTTCTAAGTTCTCCAATTTCCGCACGCGGTTCATGAAGGTGGCTGCCTCCTCGGCGAGGACCCCTATTCTCCCCATGCCGGTATCCACCTTGATATGGACGGGGACCTTTGTGCCTTGTTTGCCGGCTGCGGCGGAGAGGGCCTCCGCGATCTCCAGGCGATAGAGCATGGGGATAAGGTGATATGCGAGGACCGCTTCCACCTCCTCCTGATAGACGCCGCTCAGGACGAGGATCGGCTTGTGAACACCCCCCTCTCTCAACTCGGCCCCTTCCTTTACCGTGGCCACCCCTAAGAAGTCGGTCCCCAACTCCTCCAACCGTTTAGATACGAGGACCGCTCCATGACCGTATGCATCGGCCTTCACCACCGCCAAAAACTTGACCGCGGGAGGGACAAGCTGACGCAGCTGATGATAGTTATAGTCTAACGCCCCTAGATCTACCTCTGCTTCGGTCGTATGGTAACAGAGAGACATACGGGATACAGATGCCTCCTCCAGATTGTCCTTAATCTTCAATAATTAGCACCTCCCCGTGGAATTTGTCAACCACTCCTTAGGCGGAACATCCTTGAGCTTATTCGCATACCGTGGTATCTTCCCAAAAAGATGAAAGATGTCATTGGGATCGGTGCCCTGAACTTGGACCTCATGTACGAGGTCGACGACTTGGCTGTCCTGCGGGAGGAGGGGTGGCCCCTGCATGCGGGGAGGGAGACCTCCCTTCCCCCTGAGGAGTTCCGGAGCCTCTTGGGGGTGTTGGACCAAAAGGGGACCTTGCGGTTTCGCAGCGGCGGCGGGTCGGCGGCCAATGCCATTGTGGCCCTGGCGAGGATGGGGTTTGAGACGGGATTTGTGGGGAGGGTGGGGACCGATGAGGAAGGCGCCTTTATCCTCAAGGAGATGAAAGGGGTGGACCTTGCACAGGTCAAGGCAGAAGGTAGTAGCGGTATCTGCCTGGCCGTGTTGGATCGCCGAAGGGATCGGGCCCTCTTGGTCCAGCCCTATGCCAATGACGACCTGTGTTTTGAAGATTTGGATCTTCCCTCTCTCTCCCAGAGTCGATACCTCCACCTGAGCGCCTTTGTGGGAGACGGCCCGTTCGATGCCCAGCGCAGGCTCATGGAGGTCCTCCCTATCGAAATAAAGGTCAGCCTCGATCCTGGGGATCTCTATGCCCAACGGGGAATGAAGGCGATCCTTCCCCTTTTCAAACGATCATACCTTATTTTCGCGACGGCCTCCGAGATCAGTGCCTTGACCGGCAAAAAGGATTACAAGGCCGGATGCAGGGAGATCGCCTCCCTGGGGCCAGAGATAGTGGTCTGCAAGCGGGGAGAGGAAGGGGCATATTGCTTCTCTCAGGAGGGGGAGGTGGATTTCCGCCCCAACGGAGGGGCAGCGGTGGTCGACAACACCGGGGCTGGGGACGTCTTCGATGCCGGTTTTCTGGCCGGCGTGCTTTTGGGAAGGCCGGTGGATGTCTGTTTGTCCTTTGCCCATCACGTGGCGGTCAAGAGCCTCGCCGGCTATGGAAGGGGGCACTATCCAGGTGCCGATGATCTCAAGGGGATTAAAAGGGGTTAATGATGTCGTTTCAATTCGGGTGGTTCTCCACAGGGAGGGACTTGGCGGCCAGGCAGTTGCTCCAGGCGGCCTGGGATAAGACCCACGAGGGCTTTATCCCCGGTGAGATCGGCTTCGTTTTCTGCGACCGGGAGCGAGGGGAGACGGAGCAAAGCGATCTCTTTCTCGACCTCGCCGGGGAACTGGGGTTGAAAACAATAACCTTTTCCTCACGCCGCTTTCAACCCGATCTCAAACAGAAGGATCGGGAGCGATGGCGCACGGCATATCATGAGGGGGTGATGGAGCGGATCGCATCCCACAACCAGGATATCATCGTGCTTGCCGGCTACATGCTGATCTTAAGCCCCGAGATGTGCCGCCGATACCCCCTGATCAACCTCCAC
>Ga0307422_1000398_pt1 | contig 25310 bp, 47 predicted proteins | sample SalMarWE160290MG_FD_202153 | JGI IMG/M metagenome (GOLD analysis project Ga0307422, IMG submission 202153) | Salt marsh sediment microbial communities from the Plum Island Ecosystem LTER, Massachusetts, United States - WE1602-90 | ecosystem: Environmental > Aquatic > Marine > Intertidal zone >...
AATAGAGATCAAAACATGATAGCCCATGCTGGCAAAGATTTTGATTATCCATTTTTAATCAGACGAATGCTTATCAACAGAATACTTCCTCCAACCATATTGAGAATTCTCAATAAAAAACCTTGGGAAATAAAGTTGTTGGATACTAAAGAAATATGGAAATTTGGTGGATATAGGTCTGCATCACTGGCCACATTATGTTCAGCATTTGATATACCATCACCAAAAGAAGATATGTCAGGTGCGGATGTTCACATGTATTTCCATGAAGGAAGAATAGAGGATATAGCCAAGTATTGTTCCAATGATGTAAGAGCATTGGCCATGTTTGTACAATCGATTTGTACAATCGACACAGATTTGGGGAGTATACAGATTGATTACGTATAGCATCTTTTTTTACTCAGGGATGGGTGCTCTTTTGTACTTAGTACGGAAACACTCTAAATGTAAGAAAAGGTGTGGAGGGTGTGGAGAACCTGCTCACCCCTCTATTTTACCATGCAGTGTGTTGGCTTGGATGCAGCTATTCACAAGAAGAGGTAACACTCTTGCTGCATGGTTTTAATTTAAAAACACAATAAAAGATTATGATTTATATAGACAGTATCAGGTTCAAAAAAGAATACACACCATTTTCAATCGGTGATGAATTCCATTTCGAAGAAGTAAATTTATTAGTTGGTGATCAGGGTGCTGGCAAGTCCACTATGTTGCATTTATTACACAATGCCAAGAATAAAAACATAATCCGAAACAAAGTAAACGAAATATTTAGTACAGACGAAGCCACAGCCACAAGTGCTAAAAAAGTATTTAATCCGGCTTTTCTACAAGATAAAGGTATTGCTGCAAAAATTTCTGAAAATGGTTTAGCGGTGGAAACTAATGGTTTATTTGATGAATACTGTGAGATATATGATATAGTACATTCAGATAAATTTTCCGGAAATCTTAGGTTCTTGGATACAGAAGCACACAATCCAAGAATAAAATATACGGAATACGAGAGCAAAAGACCATTAATGCAAGAGCTATCTATCATTTGTCGTGAAATACATAGGGCGGTACAAAATGAGAAAGCAAAGAAACATGTGAGGGAAATATTTGCTGAATATGCTGCAAAATCAGATGCTCAGCATAAAGACCTTGATGGTTTTATTATAAATTCCCACAGGTCTCATGGTGAAACTATATTGCCTATGCTTTCGGAGCTAACAAAATGTAGTGGTATTGTTATTCTGCTTGATGAACCAGAGACATCTTTGAGTATTAAATCTCAATTTAAATTAGCAGAAATAATCCACGACATAAAAAACAATGGCAATCAGTTGTTTATAGCAACACATTCTCCGATACTTATGAATGCTCATGGTGTCGTGTTATCTCTGGAACATAGAGAATGGATGAAAGCCGATGACTTTATATCAACCCAAAAAGTATAAATATGATTTTATATGTATCCATACCATTCACCATAGTAATAGCATCTATCATAACCATTATGTCTATATTGGTTAGTATTAGTATGTTAACAAGCGTAAAAATACCATTGGTTGACCAATCAATGTCGGTTTTGCTGTCAAGATATTATATAAAACTGACCAGAAAGAAAAATAATCTTGTATATGTCGGATGGAATCTAACCCATTATGATATGGATGAACAAGATATTAGATGGGAACGCCATATTGGTGGTCAATTGGAGGCTAAGCTTAGAATTGTGTATAATATTTCTAAAGAAACTTTTATTGCGTTCCATTCTCGATGGAATGATAAAAGAGATGTTATGCTTGAAGTGGAGGTACATGGAGAACCACAATATCTCATGAATTTGTTTGGTATTCCAAAGAGGGTTTATGAAATTATACAACCCGGATGCCCATGTCATACAAAAATAACTGGTGGAGCTAATTATCCTATCATATCAGTGGCCACTAAATTCAGATTCGAAAAATAACCTATTATCGGTGTCCGATACGGTATTTTATCCAGAAACTGAAACACCTAAAACATATTAAATTTATTGAATAATTAACAATGAAAATCTATACATTATGACTACTTTTAAGATAACTCAGCCAATTATTGATGAACAAGGAAGAATAACATCTACAACTGAAATGTTTGCAAGTTTCACAGAATTTTTGAAAGAATGTGGTTATGATGGTTTGGGTGAGATTTCCAGAATCGAAGAACAAGCCAATTATATTATATCCATAAAAAACGGGGATAACACAACCCCAATTGAGGTTATAGTTGGTAAGAAATATATGAGGTTGATGAACAAGAGATTAAGTCCAACGGTTACTTCTCAGGTAACTTATGAAAAAGACCTTGAATTTAAAAAATACAAAACCAACATTGGTGCTATTATAAGTAGTGTCCAAGGCTTTGCTGATGAAGATGCGAAAATGGTTAATATAGTAAACGAATTATTAAAGGTTGAAACCGATGACCAAATAAAACATTATATGATAAAATATGGTATAGATGGTATGTCAATTGTTGATAATCAGATATACTTAGAAAAAAATGTGGAGGGAACTGCCGGGATAACCATAAAGCTTGATAATTCCGGTGGCAAGTTCCATTTTTCAGTCAAATATCCAAAAAATGAATTGTTTGGCTTGTTGAGTAATTTTTTACCTGAAAACAACTATGAACCCAAAATGAATGGAATCAATGGTTGTATTGAAAGATACAACATGATGGCAGGTGAGATTATTCAAAAAATAATTAATGATGAAGAAAACAAACAATGAAATGTGGGTGTACGTAGGTAAGCAAAATGAAAACGACCCTTTGTCGTTAATGCTATCTACCGAGAAGAACGGTACTTTTGTATCCAATTCCGGTACAAAGAATAGGTCTAACAAAGTGTCTGACCTTAATATGGTTTGTGTGAGTGGTGACAAAAATTACATAAGCAAATATATGACCGATTGGTTTATATCAATATCTAATCAAGTTATAAGTTCCAGATTAGTTTCAAATGCTGATGGATATGGTGTTATTGGAATAACTAAACAACATCCTGTTCGTCTAGTTGGAAATGGTAAAATACATGATTTGAGTTTATTAAGTAAAATGGTGTTTGAACTCATATCATTCAACGAAAACGTAAGAGTAATATCAATGACCGGGCATGGTGGATTTATAGTAGAAGATGATACTGGAAATGCCATGATTACTAACAACATGATAGACCTGAATCATTGTATAAAAAAACAGGAAACGGAAAGAGCACAAATAAACCAGTAAAAATGGACACAACGTTCAAAATCATAAAAGCAAATCGTAAAGCTGATTTGATAAACTTTATCAGTAAATTGTGTAAATGGGAGGTCAAAACCAGCATTGACAATGAATTGATAGAAATCGGCAAAACTCCTGTATTTGTTACTTATGGTAAGACGTATATAAGAATTCAAGATACAAAGGATGACCCTGCAAAAATTACTCAGCTTTTTTATGATACTCCGCTTGATTATAAAAAATATGCTGATAACATAGCTGGCATAGTCAAATCATCGCTGGACAGAATAGTGGAAAAGAAAAACATCCAAATTGCAAGAAATGAATATCTTGAATTGTTCAGTAAATTTATGGATGTCAACAAATACCAATATGAACCATACACAATTGATAGGTTCGAGGCTGGGGATGAAATATACACTTTTATTTCTGACAATAATTTTTCCGTTGATATATATTTGAATAGCGATAAAAAACTCAAATTTGCTCCACAAATCAATAAAAAGATTATTCAGGGTTTGTCTCCTGTTTCTGTTGCAGACCATACTGTTTATATTAGTATAATTGATGCTACTGTCAAAAAGATAGAAAAACTTAAGAAAGTAATGTCGTTGATTATAAATGATATAAACAAGGTCGTTGATGCTAATATAAATAAAAAATGAAAAAAGACATAACAATTGGGGAATTCACATACGAATTCCATCTCCCGGAATTGAAAGACACTGACACCGAAAAAGAAAATGGTAAGTGTAGATTCCAATTCGAAAATGATAATGTAGCACAAACATTGGCTGATTGGTGTGCCTTAATAAACAATCCAAATCCAAATGAAGATAAATGGTATGTCTTACCATCTCTACCGGGTTTTCAATTTTTAAATCTGAAAATTCATCATATTGATCCAAACGGATTTATACGTGGTAATGAAGTGAAGAAAGAGGACATAATTGAGCACACAGTTACTCTTGTGTATGATAAAGTAGAACGTATAAAGTAATAAGATAAATAAGCAAATAACCGATGCAATTTGGTAGCCGAAATTCTTACATACCTACAAATGGGTGCTGTTTGTATGGCTAATCCTAATGAAGGCAGTAGAACGATAATAATAGTTGGTGCAGGAGATAATGCTGGATTAGTTTCAAAAATAACTGCAGCCCTAGATGAATCAATGCCAATCATCATAATAAATGATGCTATCCCTGCTGATATTGGTTGTATAGTTGGAGCAGGAAAAGATATTGGTATTGTAGGCAAAACAATAGGTGTTGTTGATAATGTTCCGGTTGCAAATCAGATTCCAATAGTTGTCGTTGAAGATACAAGTCTTGTCGATTGTTCCGAGACTTTACTATCCGAGACAGCATTTGAAATACAAAAATTAATAGATGAAGCAATAGTTTATCATGAAGATTATCTCCCTACTAAGGAAAACTCTAAGTGTGAACATTGCCAAACCTTCCCCGTTTATCACGCTCCGTGTGTGGTAGCCCAAGAACGGGGTCGCTATCCTGCTGGTTTACCTCCTTAAAATACTAAATAGAACAATCGTCTAAAAATAAAGGCTCACAATGTGAGCCTTTTGTGTATGTCATTATAACACATTTACTGACAACGTGTCATGATATATGACACGACAGAATATTTGTCATTAAGTTTTTAGAAACAAACATTTGTTTGTGAATTTTTTGGCACGATTTTTGCGATATTATTATGGAATGAAACTTTGATGAACAATCAATAATAAAATATTATGGAAGTAAAATACAATAGAAACGAAGAATTGGAAAATGTTAAACATTTGGATATAACCATAGGTGATCATACTTATAGGATATCTGAAAGTGTTGACCAAAAAATGACCATAAATAAGCAAACAAATTCGGATTCAGCCGAAGAAGCTTTAATGGTGTTTCCAAGATATGCTAATCAAGTTGATATTAAATAAAGTTGTAGGATATGGAAGAAATTAAAACAATAAACAATGTTGTGGTTTCCTTGGATAAGGACACATTTGTGATTGCCGGATTCCATCAGACAAACCTGAACATAAACGCATTCATGGAAGAAATGAAAACCATGGGTGGCAAACTGAGTAGAGAATCAGACACTTTTTCAATAAAAGGTGTATCACGAAAAAGATTATATAGTTGCATAGTTGCATATTTTGGTAAAAGCCACTCAATGTCTGCTAATCAGCGCAAGTGGAGAGACAAAATAGTGGATGAATTCTATGATAGTAAAGATATGCTATTCAAGAAGGACAAGGATGGTATATTCATAGTAGACCCATATCAGCTACATGGAACTATAAACGAATTAAAATCAGATTTGGTTGGACTTGGTGTTACAGTGTCGAAGGTTATTAACAAAAAGAGGATTTACATCGAACTCCCGTCCGGTGTAATCCTCTCACCTTCAAAAAAGAATAAATCGACCAAAAAGAAGTCAACCAAAAAGAATAAAGCTGTATTGGACAATAAAAACCTTGTCGCTGGTGATATAATAAAATATATTGGTGAGGGATTTGATGGATTTAGCAAATTTAATCCTAATGCCAAATTCTTGGAATATACTGATTCCAATGATGCTATGATTGAATACAAAAAGAAAAAGGTGATGGTGGCTGTTTGTCACATAACCAGAAAAAAATAAACGTTACGAGACCCAAATTATGGGAATTAATGAAAAAAATGTTAAAAATTACTGCAATTCCAATAGTGTTTATATTTAGTTCGTTATTTTGGTTTGTGGTGTTTTGTGTTGGTGTTAGTGTTATGGTGTTATGCTATTTTGTTTTTGGAGTAGATGATGGTGGTAATAGAGAAGAAATTTAAAAATATGATATGATAGAAGATTTTGAATCACCAGAACATGAATTTTTATCAAATTTTGCAATTGTGGATGTAGAATATAAGGGCATAGTTTATCCATCTGTTGAGCATGCTTTCCAATCAGCCAAATGTAACGGTAAAGATTGGAAAATAAAATGCCAAGATAGAGGCATAAAGCCCGGTAAAATAAAATCGCTTGCGAAACATGTCAAGGTGGTTGAAAATTGGGGTAATTTGAGGCTGGAGGTTATGAGGGATTGTGTAAAAGCAAAATTCCAGCAAGAACCGTTCAAACAAAAATTGATAGATACAGGACACGAACACATTCAAGAGGGCAATCACTGGTATGATTCTTTTTGGGGTGTGCGTACAGATACTAATAAAGGACAAAATCATCTTGGTCGTATAATAATGGATGTCCGGGATGAATTATTATTTGGAATAAAATGGTAATGAGAGACTACGTTGAATATTATTTTCTTACAATCGAGCTTTCTAAGCTTAAGATAATTATAAATGCTGAATATACATGCCGTGTGATACCGTCAGATTTATATGTTGCTATCGTAGAAAGACGAAGAGAATGTAAAGAAACCATTGAGAAAAAATATGACAATTATAAATATAAAGAAACCATAGGTGGAAACACCATATTTTTAAACTAAATCTATGAAACAATTAATATTAATCGGCTGGCTATTATTGACATTTATTATCATATTCTCTGTAACATTTGTATATTTTGAATACTTTCGGGATAGAGATTGGATACCATCATGGAAACAAAATCGTGATCTGGAAAGTGAACACATAAATGTAAAAGGTAATGAAGATGCCAAAGGTACTGTGATGTATTCATTCAAGAAAAATGGTACATGGTGGTATCGATGCAGAATGAAGATGCGAAATGGGAGCATACAAACTCATGATTTCATAATTACTGAAATTCAATTCGCAAATGTTGAAATAGAAGATAGGGTTATTTATGTTGATGCTAATTATACTGGTGCAATAGAGCTTGGAACGCTAGAATATCCATTCAAAACTATAAGCGATGCAGTAAAATCCATAAAACCCATTGTGTATCATTGTGAAATAGGCTTCGATTTGGAACATGGTACGCATGTATGGGATACAGAGGCTAAAGAAGCTATGGAAAAGAAACGTTTTCATGATGCTTCTATAAAATTCGAAGGGAAATCAATAAAGGAGGATACCAAATGATATACACTGGTGATATATATGTAATTAATGTGCCTCCAGCATCAATAAAAGCTGGATTTCCGGTTATAGTTGATAATCAAATCAAATTCATCGATGAAATAACCGGAGAAGGAGAAAGCCATTTACAATGGTCGTATAAGATGCAAAATGATGAAAAACTGTATAATTATGGTGATATATGGATGTTTATTGTGCAGCCAATATTCAAGATCAGTGAAGACGTTGATGTTTGGTTTGAGGAAAAAACCATACACATATCACAGAACACAAGAACCAATTATGGTTACAAAGTTGATGATAGGTATGAATATGCAAGTAAAACTTCGTTGAGCGTTTTTCTTAATCCTATGGATTGGAAAACAGCATTAAAGTTTGAAATCGGAATGAGAATAAAATTTGAATTATTAAAGTCAGATAGAGTTCCTGAGACAATGAACTCTAAGTCCAATGGTTATTTTGCTAATTTAATTGAATAGATATGGATGGTTCAGAAGAATTAAAAGACATTATCCGGAGTGTTCCCAACATGAGCACAAGACCGGAATATTTCTCAGGTCGTGGTGCGACCAGAACAGATTTAGATGGTGAAAAATTGTTTGCTATCCAAAGGGGCATAAAAGAAAAATTTGGTGAAGATGCAGCCAAAAACTTTGCCATAATGGTATCGGAAATAAAGGTGTTGTCTGCTACCACATTCTTACAGGAATTGTATAGATTGGAAGGATTTGGGTGGAAATACACAGACCAATACAAGGAAAGCGAAACTGGTATAGAAGTACCAAAAAATGATGATGGTGAATATAGTGCTGCTATGGGAATGCTTGGTGTTAATAATGCTATGGCAAGTTATGGTAATGATGATACCTATTCCATAAGACACCATTTTCTAATGGTAAACAAAATTGAGCCAAGACACAAACCTAAAAACACAAATACTTGGTTATGAAACATGTAGACCCAAAACATATAGTATGGGATTTCACCCTGCTTACTGCCTTGTTGCGAAAAGTTGGTGGTTTAAATAACAATAATGATCAAGAAGTTAATGGGCTTATATCGAAGTTCATGTCTTCTACGCCAGATATAATCCCGGATGAATGGAATGATGACCCCGAAAAGATTGTGTGGAATCATGAATTACTTATTGATTTAATTTCAGAAGTACATGGCCGTATCGAAGGTGGGAGAACAACCACTTGGAAGAATTATATTGATGAATTCATCAAAGAAAAGGAGAAACAGACAAAGCTTAAAAAGAGGAATATCATAACAGTAAGATTGGAAGAAGAGACTGTTATGACAGAGATAATCGATGATGAAAATAAGAGATTATTGTCATCCATAACCAGAGATTCTCTAGTTGGTGTTAAAAATAGGAAAGATGAATTGATAGGATTCCTGAATATGTATTGAGATGAAGACCGTAACGCTAAATATACTGTTCTGGCCGGGATGAATAATCAAATATGTCCTTCATATGATTGCTATAAGGAATTAATCAGATGTGAATCTGAGGACAAGGGATTTAGGTTTTTTGTTTTATCAAGACGAGATTCATGAAACGAAGATATGGAAAGGTAAAGCCTGATCTAGCTCCGGAGCATCTTATAGTAAGATGGGCTAACCGAATGAGAGCATATTATGGTCACCCGGTTTATATGGTAGGTAGCCAGTTGATGGATAAGGAAAACCCTAATGATGTTGATATAATATGTATAATACCTGATGATGAATTTGAGACAAGATTTATGAATATTGATAGATGGCATCAGGAACAAGGAGAAGGAAGGTTTTCGGAGGAATATTGGCGATGGACTGAAAGGAATATAAAAGACAGTTTGGATGGTATGGTACACACTGGTTGGAATATTGATTTCAAAGTGTATTGTGCCACATATAATAAGGCTTTCCCAGAGGATAAGCACCCAAAGAAAAGATTGGACACAAGATAAAATATAAAATCATGATAAGATTAGACATTAAAGAAGATCAATTTGTTCATTATGAATCCGGTGAATATTTTGGAATCATAAAAAATGTTCGTGAAGAAAAATCCGAATTAATATATGATTTGCTTATGCTCCACAACGGAGAAGTAAAGAAAGACATACATGAATTTTCAGGTGTTAGTGCTGAATTGGAAGTTGTTGATAAAATAGATGTCCAGACAGCATTGATGAAAGATAAAGGCAATGCCTACGAAGAAATAGGCAGGTATTTCAAACAGATTGCCATTATTGTTCAGATAGAAGACAAGGTTAACCAAGTACCTGACAATGTGTGAATCAGGCAAATCAATTAGTATACGTGATTTGAATTTTAATTTTCTTGGATGCGCAGACCCGGATTGTCCAAACATAAATCCGGATGATATGAAAATAATGTGGGATGCTGCAAAACCAAAGCTTGGTAAAGAACATGTTGGTAAAATAATAATAACCAGCACACCAAGAGGAAACATATATTATAAAGAATTATATCAAAATTATAAAGATATGGCTGAAACTAAATTAATTGGTTCTATTCATGTGGTTACTGATACAGAAACAGGACAGGAAAAAATAGGAGATGTTGAAGGTGGTTTGAATGATATGATGCTGGAAGATCATATCAGGAAACATGGCCACATGGGTCTACTTGAGACCTTGGGTAATATGATAGCAAAGGTACTGGATGTGCATCATGGTATCGAAAGAAAACTGAATGAACATGCTGATTCTATAAATGAAAACGATGTCAAGGAACAGTAACACAAAATTTATCTACGCATTTCCCGGTGTAGGAAAAACTTATTTCTGTAGGAAAACAAATCCAAAGAGATATATTGAAGTCGGGAAACCAATCAGTCATCCGTTGACAAAAGAATATTTAAAAGCTTTTGTTGAAAGTTTGGTTTCATATATTGATAAGGTTGATATTGTGTTTATAGATTTTGACATGGATGTTATACCACAATTATCAAAACACTCTAATAAAGTTACTTTAGTATATCCAGCCGACAAATTGCTTGATGAATATATTGAACGATATAAGAAATCCCGTGACTTGGAATTTTGTAATTATATGTATGATAATTGGAATTCCTTATTATCAGAAATAAAATCCATTGGTTGTTGTAATCATATTGTCATTTCTTCTGGTCATTATATCTCAGATTTCTTGGGATAGATAAAGAAAAATGGGAGCAAAATTATATAAGGTAAATCAATCGAAAAGGATAGATAATGCACCAGATTATGTTTTCGTTTGTCCGGGGTGTGGACATGGCCATGGTCTCTATATAAGTCATCCTAATGATGTTGGAGCACAATGGACATGGGATGGTAACATAGAGAAACCAACAGTGCAGCCATCTATTATGTCTAAATGGGATTATGGCACTGGGAAAAAAGTATGCCATATGTTTGTTAGAGAAGGTAAGATTATTTTTCTCAATGATTGTACCCACGAATTAAGAGGAAAAACTGTTGATATGAAGGATATTGACACTGATTAATAATTAAAACAATGATAAACATGAAAAAATTTTTTATTTTAGCCATTTTTGTATTGTTTGCATTCACTGCCTTTTCACAGGAAACAGATAGCACAAAAAAGAGTATGAAGGAATACACTGTTCAGTATGAAGAGGTAACCGACACATTAAACACAATTGCCATCGTTTTTGAAAATGATTACATGAAGCGAACTAGTGTGATGGTTGTTATCAAAACAACAACCCCGGTTCGATTGTATGAAGAAAAGACATTTCTGACAACGGTTGGTACACCCATAAGAAAAGAAAATATATTTATGTTTTTGGTTAAGTCAGGACAAGGTGTTCAATGGGTAAGCCCGTAATCGTTTAGACATTATTACCCGAAATAGCCCTGTTCGCTTTGATCAGGGCTATTTTTGTATCTGAATGTCATGTCATGTTGTCATGTCATACCTTGACTGTCAACGTGTCATGACATGTTAAAAACGAAGGAATCTTCTGAAATATTTGTTCTTAGCGGTCTTTGGATTATATATTTATCGAGACCTTTACGAAAAAAGTTTGGCACGATCTTTGCAATATTATTTATGAATACGTTCTTTAAAAGATTGAAGTTTAAGAGACTTGAAATAATGTCGGAGACCTAACTAAAATTAAAAATGTCAATGGCTAAAACTTCTACCGAGAATTTAGAAGGGGGGTAGCAATCAAAAAGGAGTAATCAAACAGGAACAATAAAAATATTAATTAAAAACAATTATTATGTCAGCAAACATCGCAAAAAACAAAGAAGGTAAAGAAGGTTATGTAGGAATTGAACCAGCATGGCACGAAATGGGTACAGTATTGAACAACCCTTTTACCGCAAAAGAAGCTATTGAACATGCAGGACTTGATTTCGAAGTTTTGCAAACTCCTGCCCAATTCACTATTGGTGATGAAATATTTACCGTTCCTAACAGAATGGTTAATTATCGTGGTGATGATGGTAGATACCTAGGTACTGTTGGTACTGGTTATGTACCATTACAAAATGTTGAAGCATTCTCATTTTTTGACAATCTTGTTAAAGAAGATGCTGCTATTTACCACACTGCCGGAGTTCTTGGTGCTGGTGAAAAAGTTTGGATTCTTGCCAAATTACCACATCAACTCAGAATAGGCAAAGATGATTTGATCGATAATTATATTCTTATTACCAATGGTCACAATGGTAGATTATCGGTTACTGCCTGTATTACACCTGTAAGAGTTGTTTGTCAGAACACATTGGGTGCAGCACTCCAGAATGCAATGAACAAAATAACTATTCCTCATGTAGGTAATGCTAAGGAAAAATTACAAGAAGCTCACAAGCTTATGGGAATTACTACCAAATATGCTGAGGAATTTGAGAAAATCATGAACATGATGGCTCATAAAGAAGTGAAAGCAAAGGATATTGAATTTTTTCTTGATTCAGTTTATCCATTAAATCCGGAAAACGAAACCAGAACTGCAGCCGTGAAAATCCGTGAGGGTATCGTGGAAGCATTTGAAACAGGTATCGGACAAGATATGAAAACCACCAAAGGTACACTTTATGGACTTTACAATGGTTTCACTTATTACACTGACCATGTTAAGGATTTTGGTGACAGTGATTCCAAACTGAAAAGTATTTGGTTCGGTGGAATGGCCACTAAGAGACAAAAATCTTTCGATGTTCTGGTTGATATGGTTAACGCCTAACCAGTTTTTTGATTGTTCCAATGAAGCCCTGCTCCTTTCGAGGTCAGGGCTTTTGGAGTTAGGAACAATTAAAGTTGTAAGACATGAAATATACTAAACAAGATTGGAATATGCTGCATGGTGCTTCACTTGAGGCCACTGGTTACGACCTATGCAGGAGAGACCTTAAATCCATGTACAATTCATTACCAGATAAGTTAAAGAATTTCGCCAAAGAACATGGAATGACCAGTGATGGTTTTTATAATATGGTTATTATTTACCTTAAAACCAATAAAGTAAGATATCATGTATTTTTTACTGGAGTTGCCTCCACACCACATTCTGTGGGTGTGCGGTGTATGACTACTGGTATAATAATATGTGAGGTTACAACCTCTAGACCATCAGGTAAAGATACAAGAGAATTGTATGAAAAGGAAAGAAAAAAATTAGAAACTCATTATGCACCAATATTAAATGGATAAAGCTAAGAAATATCTGGAGGACATGGTAAAAATACAGAAGATGATTACTAATCCGGATTCTTCTAGAAAATATGAATACATGTCAGGAAGTGAATTCATCCTAAAAAACGGGGTTCAATGTATTCCACGGGCATATAATGTTGACGAATTCAAGGGAGTTCCACGGATAAAAAGAGAATGTTACAGGAATGCATATTATCTTGCTTGGTACACTGGTCTCATATATGTTGAGGGTATAGGTATTAACATAATAGGAACAGAACATGCATGGTGTATCGACAGCGATTTTAATGTATATGACCCCACTTGGGATAATCCAGAAAAGCATTCATATTATGGTGTGCCTTTTGATTTGGATTATGTAGAGAAGATAATGCATGAAACAGAAGTATATGGTGTCCTACAAAATTGGACACAAAGATTTCCATTATTCACTGGAGAACACACAGATTTTAAACATAAATTCGAAAATAATGAAAGCAGAAGAAATTAAAAACAAATTAGGTGTATCAGATGAAGCCATAGAAAAATCCATGGATTTCAATGCGCTAAGAATAGTCATGAATGAAGAATTTGCAAAACCAGAGGTAACCGATAAAGATGGTAACGATTACAGGGAAAGAAGCATAAACAGATGTGTTGAAGCTAGAGTTCCCTTTACCAGCGATACGAATACTATTTACAATTTCGTAGAAAGATTTATCACAGTTCGGCATCCTATAAATGGTAATATAATGAAATCCAAAGGTGGTGGAGGAAATAATAAAGAAATGACCATCAATTTCAGGGATGATGAAACTGGTGATGAAATGTCTATATCATTTATGGATGATTCGTTTCACATAAAACCCAAACAATAAATGGTTCATATGACACGATGACATGTCATGTTATCATAATGCACCCTGTCATGTCTTTACTGTCAGGGTGTCATATTATATATGTCCAGAATATTTGTCATTAGCTTAATCTGGAGCATATACCACGAAACTTTTTCCAGAAAAGTTTGGCACGATCTTTGCAATATTTTAGGTAGGAACAATTAAAACATTGAATTATGACAAAGATTAAAGAATTTAGTAGACAAAATCTAAAAGAAGTAAGAAGAGCCATAGATGCTGCTCTAAAAATAGTTGGTGATGAAATGGGTTTCTCCATAGAATTGGGTAACAACATTTCTTTCAGCCCAACTTCTTTTAATGGTAAAATAACTGCAGCCATAACCGCAAATGGTGAATCTCCAAGAATAGCTGCATATCGTGAAAATCTTATCAGATATTCTAGCCTTACTGATGTAAAAGAAGAACACATTGGTGCAACCATCAAGATAAGTAAAGGTAGATTAGGAAAATTGATTGGATATTCACCGAAAAGTACAAAATACCCGTTTATTGTAGAACTTCCTGATGGTAACCTTATTAAATGTATGGAAGGCCATATTAAAAGGGAATTAGGCATAAGCAAGCCAATGGGTGGTTTGACTAGAGTACCTGCACCAACTGGTTTCAATAAAAAATCTGATGGTAAGGGTGGTTTAGTAGTTACCCCAACTTTTGATGCCCCTAAGAAGCCTCTCACAGTCAACGAACAAGTTATTCTTCATTATATCCATGCTGTTTTAGTCGAAACCGGACGAAAAAGTTGCACCATGAATGAATTACTTACAATGGTACAGAGACATAAACAATTTGAAGATGCCTCTGCCATGGTTTATGCTGGTAACCTTAAGAAAAAAGGGTATATCACCAGAGATAATAAGAAAAACATTTTTATCGCATAGTTGCCGTGATTGTTCCAATTAGCCCTGCTCCTTTCGAGGTCAGGGCTTTTGGAGTTAGGAACAATTAAACCAAATAAAATGAATAAATTTAATCAAATACCAGAGAGTATAAAAGTTCTCATAGCAGAACTGAAAGCAGATAGCAGAATTAACGCATTAGTGCATTTAAAAGCATCATATGCAAGAATATTGTTAACTGGTGATGCAGAAGCATTGTTGATTGTTAATTGTGTGGATGAAACACTATTATCGTTGGGAGCAGATTTAAAGTATACAGATACATTACACAAAACAATAACTTTCCAATTGTTGTAGTTTTTGATTGCTCCTATTAGCCCTGCTCCTTTCGAGGTCAGGGCTTTTGGAGTTAGGAACAATTAAAGTTGTAAGATATGAAAGCAAGACAATTACCACTTAGTAATTTGAATAATATACCAGTAGAAGGTATGCCGGAATGGGTTGTGGTATCCGGTAACTCCATGGATTGTGCCATAGGTGCAGCCATAATAGCAAAAGCTACTGGAAGCGTAGGAGCTACAGAAATAAGAAACAATCCGGTATGTCCTCCAACTTTCGAGGATACTGGTATAAACAAGTTTGCAATAATAAAAAGGAAAAATCATGAATTGTTACGTAAGTAATCCAAAAAATGGTGCTACATTACCATCTGATGTAAATAAGAACAATACCTTATTTTATCCAGAAAATGGAATGACAACTGGTGAATTATTTACCACAACAATTCCAGAAAACCTACATATTGTAACAGATAACCCATTTTTTGTTCCATTATACAAAAGGGAAGAGGTATTTATATGGGAAAACAACGAATGGATAAATCCGGAAATGCAAACTTATGGTTCATCATATAGTCGTATTATTAATAGATTATTTGATGGCCGTGAAATGCCAAGAGCAGTTCTTGATGGTACTATAACAAATTGTATGGGTAATCCAATTAAACAACCAAAATAAAGAAATTATGTTTATTACAGAAATCGAATTAAGATTAGAAAAAGCCTTGGATGAATCAAACATACCAGAGTTGGAAAAAATAATGATTGAAATGCCAACCAGTGATGCATCTGATTTCATCAAAAATGTTACCCCGTTTTTATTAAAGGGAGTGTTTAGGTATCTGATGATATGCAACTAAAAATGAGAAAGTATGAAACGGAACATAAACATAGTAGATAAAATATCGAACGCCCTAGAAAAAAATAACATTTTCGAGGCAGAGAGAATATTCTCAGAAATCAATGATAGCGATTTATCAACAGATGAAAAATCAACTTTAGTTGACAATGTTAAAATGATGTACAGATCGCTAGCAGCTAATAATTAACACACAATGACTATACAGCAACTGAAAAAGGAATTGAAAACAAGATATCCGGAAGCATGGTTCAGAAATGGGTATGATTATAATCCAGACTATAAGGATTATATCTGGACTGGTGAAGGTAGTTACAATAATGATAGTGAATTATTGTTTGATAAAAACCTTTACACCGATGGAATAAATCCGGAATTTAAAAAATATCTAGACTCAGTTGGTGCTTATTGTGAGTGGTGCGATTCCACAACAGTTATGATAAACATAAATTAAAAATATGAATTATGAGTAGGTACGGTCGTGATGATACCAAAACAATAGACGTTGGTGTACGTTTATTTTTAATTAACCAAATTTCAAAAATGGTTAAGAAGTCAAGTGAATACTTGGCAAGCAGTAATATGTTCAGAGATCAAACCGATGTTATTCGTGTTGATCTGAATAGAATAGACACCGATGAATTGGATATAATACACGAATATTTGAAAACCGTGTATGGTGACATAGAAATTTTCAAAAAATTGAGAAATGAATATGTCCAAAACGAACCACATAACTGGTTATTGGAATATGACACAATACAAAAAGAATTGAACGTGATATTTCAGATGATTTCAGTTATTAAGAAATCAAGGAATAAACCAGAATCACAAACATACACAAGGCTTGACCATTTGGCTATTGGTATTAAAAACTTCTTAATAAGCCATACATACAAGCATTGTCTCATTGATAAAGAAAACAATTTATATCTGGTATCTGAAATAACCTACAAACCAGCAGAAAGAGATTATCCTGCTTATTGTCAGGTTGATATGGCTTACATGTATGCTGGAGAAAGAAGTACCACACATATGACATTCCATTCTGATGATATTAGAGACACACCAGTGGCAAGCTTATTGGAAAGATCGGGATATCTCATAGTAACCGAAAAAGACTGGCAACAATATGAGGAGTATTACCAGATTTATCGTAAATATACTGTTCAGATTGGTAAACAATTCACCAGTATTGGTAATGCAAGAACCAGTGATGGCTATCATAGTAGGCAATATATTTGTTTGGAAAAACATGGTGCTCCATCAAAACTGGTAGTTGATGAAGATGAAAAAAAATTACCATCACGGATGATTGTGGGTAATGAGAGATTTTGGGGTGGTAATGAAGATATAGAAATCCCCTATCATGCCTATGTACAAATGTATGATCTAACTTCTTACAGACAGGTTCGATCTCATGTTAAAGATTTGGTGGAATATGTGTACGACAAGACACTCATTGACAAATTAATTCTTCCGGAAGACACAAGCAATATTCTTGATATATTGCTTGGTGGAGTTCAAGACCTTGAAGATGATATTATTCAAGGTAAGTCTGGTGGTATTATTGTTATTTCTACCGGATTACCGGGAATTGGTAAAACGTTAACTGCCGAGGTTTATGCTGAGATAGTGGAGAAACCTCTCTACAAAGTACAATCCGCACAATTAGGTATTAGTGCGGACACTGTAGAAAAAAGATTACAGGAATGTCTAAGGAATGCAGAAAAATGGGATGCTATCTTGCTTATCGATGAATGTGATGTTTATCTAAGGAACAGGGGTGACGATTTGGAGCATAACGCATTGGTGGGTGTATTCTTGAGAGTGCTTGAATATTTCAGTGGGTTATTGTTTCTAACATCAAATCGAGATGAAATGATAGATGATGCTATTTACAGCAGAAAAACAGCCCACATAAAATACAAAATGCCTACTCCATCAGAATTGGCAAGAATATGGGAGGTTCACCTTACACAGCAACGAATTGAGCATGATCAGGCTGTTATTGATAAAATAGTAAAAGCATTTCCAAATGCATCTGGTCGTGATGTTAAGAGTTTAAGTAAATTAGGTAAATTGATAATGAACCGGAAAAAGGAAACAAAATTAACCTTGGAAACAATAATATATGCTGCACCATTTGTTGGTGTGGTAAAGGAAGAAGAAACCAAAAAATAAGGGTATGGATTTAATAAAAGCGTATATAAATCAAAATATTGATGCTGTGCCGGAATGCCATCATATCAAAGAAGATTTGTGTGAATTCTTGTATCAAATATTTCGTTCATATAAATCCACAACAATAGCACAACAAACAAACATGGACACAGGCACACACACCATGAGATTAATATCAAATTGGATTTATGATGATGCTGGTGATGTATTCAAGGGTAAGAATATATCAGACCTTACAAAAGATGAATTTGTTGATAATGGAGTATGGAAAAATGCCAATTTGGATACTAATTGGATAGATTCATATAAACCTCTCTTAGATAAACGAAAAATAGAAGGAAAAACATTGAATATCAATGCTGTATTTCCTGTATCTATATTTCATCTTTATTGCACAAACAACATAGGAGGAAACATGAACGACATTATGATCATGTATATGATGTGGAAATCTAGGCATGTGCTGAAACGAATGGTGATGGATATACGATTGCTTACAAATATTTATATCACATTCAAAAGATATATCAACACTTATTATGGTCTTGTGATGTGTAACAGAAATGATGGTGATGCAGCCAGAGTAAAAAAATTATCATATGAAATCATATCATATGCTGCTCATAAACTCACGGAAACAGGAGGATGTGAAATTATTGGTATAGATGTGGACACAATGTATTACACTGGAGATATTTCAGGTTTCAATTTTTCTCAGTTCGAACCATACATTGTAGAACCTGAAACCTTGTAGAATAAACCATAATAAGATTGTATGCAATACTTCAATAAAGAAGACATGGAAGAGGCCAAAAGACTGGCCGAACAAATTACCAAGAACAATAAAAGATTCTTAAGTCTGGCCGTATCAATGTTGGAAAATACTAATATTCCGGACAGATTATTCACCAAAGACGATTTGATAAATTTGTATGAATTGCTACAGGAAAATTCTGTTTATAGGGTTCAGGTCAAAACCACATCAGCAAATGTGAAACATGAATCCATATTGCTTACAGGATACAAAAATGGGAGTTATTGGGTAGTAGTCAACAATAGTTATGGTGGTGAAGTTCAATTCCGTGATTTGTATTCAATAAGAATAGAAGAATATTTATGTTCAATGGGTCGCTCATATTTACAGGAGAACACAGATGAATCGAATAAGTAGAGGAACAAGCCTTGGTATGAAACGAAGATATAGAATTGTTCCAATATGTCCGGAATGCAAAATCGTGAAATTGTATCGATATGAATTTGAGGGTTCTTGCTGCTGTGCCAAATGTATAAAAAGAATCACAACCAGAAATATCCACGAATTATATAGCATGTATCGTAAAGATGGAGGCAAGGGAGATATGCATGGTTATGGTAGTGATTTTCATCGATGGATGAAAGATGTGATAAAATCCTGCAAAAACGAATAACACCTATAACCTATCTATATAACCCCAAGGCATGACACGGTGACAGTAAATGTTTCGTGTCATGCTTTCTATGACACCCTGTCATGCCTTATCCGTTAAGCACCCTCCAGAATATTTGTCCTTAGCTTCCTGTAGACGGTATTTCGTGAACACGTTTTGGCACGATCTTTGCAATATTTTAGGTAGGAACAATTAAAGTTGTAAGACATGACAAGAGAAACATTAATGACAGACATTAAGAAACAATTCCCAGACATTAGGATTCATGGAACTACTGAGGATTTTGATGGTCACGAAGGTGGTGTTTGGGTATCTGGTGAAGAAGGTACAGATGAAAGCACTGGTCTTTCCCTTTTTGATTATTATACAGAAGATATGAGGGAGATATTTTATGTAATGATGGTTTACAAACCATTACACGATTTCCTTCATGCTTGTGAATGGTATGCTGAATTCCAAGACCCCGGTACTGTAATGCTTTATCCTGAATAATATTGTTGGTTCTTCCTCCAGCCCTGCTCACTTCGGTGTCAGGGCTTTTGGAGTTAGGAACAATTAAAATTTTGAGTTATGACACCAACAAACGTTTTATTTCACCAGTACAAAAATAAGCCATTCGAAGAAAAGATTGAGCTTGTAAATGAACTAACAGCAAGGTCTCTAGCAAAAATGCGTGGTGCAAAATTACCATATGGTATGTTTGTTCCATCTTTGAGACGAGTTATTTTTTTAGCAGTAAGATTGGAAGTTATGCCAGTTATGCAGAGACCAGCCCAATGTGCTGCAGAATATGTGAATGTTTAACATTCTATGAAAATAAATTAGCCCTGCTCCTTTCGAGGTCAGGGCTTTTGGAGTTAGGAACAATTAAATAACAAAATAATGGAGAAAAGAGAACAAACAAAATCAATTCTGCTCCCATCAATACACAGAGTACCAAGGTACATCAGTGATGAAAAAGAGCGCAAAGAAGTCATGAAATCTCACAGAAAATCGATAAGAGATTCTCATACTGCATTGATAAAAATTTTGAATCAAACAGGGTTTGTGGTTTTTTCTGAAACAGATATCCACAATACCACAAAATTTTATATACAGCTTGATGGTGGTAATGATAGGGTTTATATTCCTGTTTCTCAGGGAAAAACTTATATAACTGTGCAAAATGCAACATATAAACCAACATACAAAGCTCAACTGGTGTATGGTGCTGAAATCAAAATGTCAAAGCATTTAATGAGATTAAAAGATATCTTAGGCAGTCTTATACTGCAACATAAAGATCGCAACTTGCAGGATGATTTCACTAAACGAGTTAATTCTATACCGGAAATAAAAACCAGCACCAAGGAATCTCATATTATCATAAAAGCACAAAACAAAGATCGTGTTGTGGTAGAATATTACAAGAGACACGAAGAATATCAACCATCATGGCGATTTCTTATTACTCCGGAATACAAGGTGGCCAATTTTTCTCTTTGTGATATGAATGAACATCTTTCAAGAATTGGTACAAACACCCCACTTATTTCAGTAAAAGAAATACTGATACAAGCAGAGAAGGTAAGAGAGGCTATGGAATCTGATGCTAAAATAATGATTCGTAAGATACTGGCAGAAATAAAGAAACAAAAAATTTTTAATTAATACATACAGTCATGAAAGCTATTACATTACACAAAAAACAAGTCCGTTTAGCAGCACCAACTATTGGTGAATGTATTGTTGTTCATAAATACATCCGCTATCACGGATTTATCACTTCTAATGAGAAGTTTGAAAACAAATTATTTATGTGGAAATCTGGTGTTGTCCATTTGTTTGGTCTCAGATTTACAACTGGTTTCGGAATCTAATAAATAAAACATGGCAAAGTATAAATCAGATCAGAAACTTGTATACAAATCTAATGATGAAGTAGTAAATTTCGGCTATGTCAAAGGGAAAACCATTGGCGAAGTAATAGAAAAAGACCCCGGATTTATAGAATGGGCTAGGCGCACTTGTAAACCGAGGTTTATACTTCGTGCAGCTTTGATAAAGAAATATAATTTAGACCCAAAGACATATGTAAGATTGGGTTAGACCCCGATAAGAAACTAGCTATGTCCTGATATAATAAAAATATCAGGACATTTTTATATCTATATGAAAATCAAATTACCAAAAAGTATTAAGAGAAAATCCCGGATAATATTAACTATAGCGATAGTGTTTATGATTGCTATACTTTCCGGCTGTATATTTCATTCAAAATATCATATTTCACAACATTTTACCATCACATATACAATTATATGGGTATCTTGGTGGTGGGTTTGTGTTCACCATGATAGCAATAAACCTAACAAATTATTCCGTTAAACTAAAAATGAAATTGCTACATGAAGAAGGATAAACCTATCGTAAAATTGACAGAGATTGGCAACATGCCAACTGGTTCTAGATTTATTGCCGGAGGACACTCAAGCCTAATGATAGCCAGTAATGCGTACCAAACCATAGAAAACATAAAGTATAGGATGTGTATATCAGAAAATGGCTCTGCAAAATGGATACCAATCAAAAACAAGTTTATGAGATTTGAGCGGAATGTGGTGTTAAGGTTTACAAGAGTGTCAAAAGACCTGATAGATGAATATATGGCAGTTGGTGTGGAAAGAAAAACCTCAGGTTTGGGTATAACCTTAGACACACCCATATCCAGTGCAAAAATGTATATGGCCATAGGAGAAAGAGCGGTCAATGTGTTGGTAAGATATGCCATCAATGAACTTTTGAGTGGTGATGAAAATAAAGATGCTATATCAAAGATAACAATAAAAGATATTGGTGGGAAACTCAATATAGCCAAATTGAGTAAATATAGAGGATGTGGAGAAGGTACACTAAGGGCAATAAAGCACACACTAAAAGAAACAGGAATAAAAGTTGATTAATGGGCAGAACTGGATTTCTAGTAAAAACGAAAACCGGAAAAATTGGGTCTGTTTATCATGATGACCCAAAGATAAATGATAAAACACAAGTGCATCTTGGTGATGGTACAAAACTATTATGTGACGGAAATTCATTGGAAATAACAGGATTTACTGACTAATAATATACACATGAAAGCAACAACATTAGTTTTATTCAGATACGATCTTAAGTTCGACAAAAAAGACAAAGATTTCAAAGATGTTAGTTTGGATGATTTGATAAAAGAACAAAAGGAAGCTTCAATAAAAACAGAAGTGGTTATGTTTATATGCACCGACACCAACCAGACAAAAATACTTTCTAACAGATATGGCAACATAGGTATAATCGTACAGCAATGAGACTAAGATTCCGAAGAATAAAAATAGGTTCATTTATCATTAGCATTCAATGTGGCAAACCGAAAGAGGATGAAGAAGTAAGGAAAGAGGCTATTGAATTCATGGCCAGACAAAGTATTGATAGCACAGACAGACAATTTACTGGTATGGAATTGCATTATAAGCTGTCAAAAGACCGGAAGGTTGGAATATCAAGAGGTACTATGATAATACGCATGTGATTATTTTATAAAGATGCTTATTCTTTTCTTGTTGTCTTTATTATCAATGATAATATCAATAAAAGCCATATCTCTTTCTGTTCCTTTGGCAAATTTTACACTTATTGTTGTCCGGAAAAGTTCTGAATAAGTGCAATATCTTCTTACCAACTGATCTATCTTTTTTTCAAGCCTTTTACTGCTGAAACTCATTTCATAGATGTATTTTTCTAAATCAACCGCCATATCCTCAGCACCCATAATAGCACCCGGTTCTGGAGAGAATACATTCTTTATTTGCTGGAGATAAGCATCGAATTCATTACTGATTTCTAGCTGGTCTATAACATAATCAACATCGTCCGGTTGTTTTGTGTAAAATTCAATCATTAGTATTGGTATTCCGGTTTTGTGTGGTTGATTGTTCTATTTAATTCAAATTCTATATCAAAATCATTAAATGCAAAGGTTATCTGGAAATCTCTTGTTATTATACCCCGGTCTTGTTTTGTAAAATCAAGTGACGGAACTTCTTGTATCCTTATTTCTCTATATATAAGGTTTATAATGTTGTTTCCATAATCATCCTGAATATTCATATAAATTGGAGGTAAAAACACTCTGTCGTGGCCAGCATTATGATCAAGATAGGTAAGTGCTTGTTTGTAAAAAATTATCCAATTTAAAAAATTGTCCTTCAATTTAAAAGAGACATTTATGGTTTTACCAACATTTTCTTTTGGTAATAAAGACCCCTTATATGCTCTGGTTCTTTCAGTTGAACTTATTTGTTTACCAGACCCATCATCTTTTAATCCCGGAATGAGACCATTGATAACAGTTGAATTCATATATGCCTCAACCGATTCAAATGGTAAGTCTAGTTGTCTCAATGATTTCCATACTGCATTAACAACTTCCGGATAAAACCAATTTGGAGGTATATGTAATTTGAATTTGTTATATATCGGGTCTGATAATGGCATGTGTTATGGTATTGGATTTGCACTCAAAACAGTTAAGGTATCTGTGCTATCCTTAGCAGTAAGGTGTCCTGTTACTGAATCAATAAAGATAGCATATTTCCCTGCCACTGGAGGGTCAACATTTGCTGGGTCTCGTTTTTCAAATATAAGCATGGTATAATGTTTTAATGATTATCTTATTTTGCTTGTTATTTGTTGTAATTTACGTTCATCAATATATTTATCATTGATGAACATTTTATCATTCAACACATCAAGATAAACTGATGTATCTCCACCGCTCCCGGCTACTTCTACAGCTATTTCTTGTTCACCACTCCATGCAGCCTCTTGGGTTTCATCAGGAACTTCTTCGTTTCCAACCAAGTCGAATATGGTAGAATCACCAAGAATAACATAATCATACATCAATGACTTGATATAAACCACCTTTAAATCAAGTGGGTTTAGTTCTTCATTAACTTTATGTGTTTTGCGTTTTTCTCCTAAAAGCGGTAGTCTTTTATATTTTTTACGGTTTTCGTTTGTTTGTTCTTCTTCCGGGGCTTCTTTTGGGCTACCACCTATCCAAACAAATTTATAAGAATTTTCACCATCGGAAACAGTAATACTCTCACCTTCTTGAAAATCAACCTGTTCACCATCAACCTCTTTTTGATTTGGTATTAATGCCATAGCTTGTTCCTTGGATGTTATTTCACCCTTACCAGCAGAAATTGAATAGGATTCATTGATTCCTTGGACTTTGGCCATTATCAGATTTTTTAATTCATTTGTGTCGAACAATAGAGAAACATCATAATCTGTATCTCTAATCAACAATCCCTCACTATCCAATTCAATCTCCAATGTTTTATTTAATTTTCCATTGAAATCTTTATTTGTTTTTTCATATTTATCCATGAACCCCAACAATTTTTTGATTTCTTCTGTGGTTATATGAAATTCCTCACCAGATTCACCATCACCAAAAAGATATCCATCGCTACCATCTTTTTCAACAGAATAAGATTCTTTTATTGATTCATTGGTAAACCCGGTAAGAGTGATATAAACATCATTGAGTTCATGCTCTATGTTGTTTGCAGTCAAATCCTTACTTATATCTGCAGCTATTTCTTTACTTATTGCCTCAAATTGATTGCCATCGATTTTATAATCGAATTCATTTTTGTTATCCCAATCAGAGGTAAAATTAAGCATATTAACAATGAATAAAACATCTTTATTGATTGTTTTTGTCTCATTAATATTAAG
>Ga0307422_1000400_pt1 | contig 25263 bp, 16 predicted proteins | sample SalMarWE160290MG_FD_202153 | JGI IMG/M metagenome (GOLD analysis project Ga0307422, IMG submission 202153) | Salt marsh sediment microbial communities from the Plum Island Ecosystem LTER, Massachusetts, United States - WE1602-90 | ecosystem: Environmental > Aquatic > Marine > Intertidal zone >...
AGACATCAGGCACTCAAAGTGATGATCTGACCAATACCACTTCGGATGTACAGACAGTGACCTATACCTTTACCCCCCATATAGATCCTGGCGACGGTGATCCTGAATGCGGTGGAGGCCTTGACACGACCATAACCATCTATATCAATCCACAGCCTGATATAGAGGTCACAGCCGATGACACCCTGTGTTATGATGGGGATGCAGAGTTCACCATAACCAACCCGAACACTTCAAGCGGCACCTGGCGCTATGATATTGATGTTACTTATCCTGCGGGCGTGACCTATACGCTGGACGACCAGAGTGACCAGACATCAGGCACTCAAAGTGATGATCTGACCAATACCACTTCGGATGTACAGACAGTGACCTATACCTTTACCCCCCATATAGATCCTGGCGACGGTGATCCTGAATGCGGTGGAGGCCTTGACACAGTAATTATAATATATATTGAACCACAGGCAAAGGTAACCGCTATACCCCAGATTGATACTATATGTGACGGAGATGAAACGATGGTTATCTTCAGCACGCCGACAAAGCCCACCCGCTGGGTAGAGTTTGAGATCACGGCTCAGCCGGAATATACAGATTCACTGTCGGGCTACAGTGATGAACATCATTTTACCTTATCAGACACTCTTAAACAGACCTTAAATAACCAGAGTGATACAGCCCAGCTTATCCGTTATATTATAACACCCTATACCATAGATGCTGCGGGTAATCAAAAATGTGAGGGTATTAATGACACTGTTGATATATGGGTAGAGCCCACACCTAAAGTCATTGCCGCCCCACAGGTTGATACTATATGTGACGGAGATGAAACGATGGTTACCTTCAGCACGCCGACAAAGCCCACCCGCTGGGTAGAGTTTGAGATCACGGCTCAGCCGGAATATACAGATTCACTGTCGGGCTACAGTGATGAACACCGTTTTACCTTATCAGACACTCTTAAACAGACCTTGAATAATCAGAGTGATACAGCTCAGCTTATCCGGTATATTATAACACCTTATACCATAGATGCCGCGGGTAGCCAAAAATGTAAAGGCATTAATGATACGGTTGATATCTGGGTAGAGCCTACACCTAAAGTCATTGCCGCCCCACAGATTGATACTATATGTGACAGCACGTCAGTAACAGTAAGCTTTACCACACCCACACGGCCGCTATGGCATGTTGAATTTGAGATTGAAGCAGAGCCTGAACATCCGGGTTCCTTGTCCGGATACAGTGATGAGCACCGGTATACCATTGACAGTACTTTAGTACAAACATTGGATAATCTGAGCGATAGCGCCCAGCTGATCCAGTATATTATTATGCCTTATACCCTTGATGGCAGTGGCAATCAGAAATGTCCGGGTATTCCCGATACAGTGGATGTATGGGTAGAGCCAACACCAAAAGTAACAGCTATACCTCAGATTGATACGATCTGTGACAGCATAGCCACGATGGTAACCTTCACCACACCAACCTGGCCTACCCGTTGGGTCGAATTTGAGATTGAAGCAGAGCCTGAACATTCGGGTTCTTTATCCGGCTATAGTGATGAACACCGTTTTACCACAGACAGCACATTAGCACAGACACTGTATAATTTAAGCGATACTGCCCAGTACATTGAGTATATCATCACCCCATGGACTATTGATGCCTCGGGTAATCAGAAATGTTATGGTATCAATGATACTGTAGGTATCTGGGTAGAGCCCACGGCAAAAGTAACAGCAATACCCCAGGTTGATACTATCTGTGACAGCACGGCAGTGACTATTAATTTTACCACACCCACACGGCCGCAATGGCATGTTGAATTTGAGATTGAAGCAGAGCCTGAACATCCGGGTTCCTTGTCCGGGTACAGTGATGAGCACCGGTATACCATTGACAGTACTTTAGTACAAACACTGGATAATCTGAGCGATAGCGCCCAGCTGATCCGGTATATTATTACGCCTTATACCCTTGATGGCAGTGGCGAACAGAAATGTAAGGGTATTCCCGATACAGTGGATGTATGGGTAGAGCCAACACCAAAAGTAACAGCTATACCTCAGCTTGATACGATTTGTGACGGAGATGAAACGAAGGTAATCTTCAGCACGCCGACAAAGCCAACACGATGGGTAGAGTTTGAGATCGAGCCGCAGCCCGAGTATCCCGATTCACTGTCGGGTTATGATTATGAACATAATTTTACCTTATCAGATACCCTTAAACAAATCTTGAGTAACCAGAGTGATACAGCCCAGCTTATCCGGTATATTATAACACCTTATACCATAGATGCTTCGGGCGAACAGAAATGTAAGGGTATTAACGACACTGTAAGCATTTGGGTAGAACCGACTCCAAAGGTTGTTGTTGTACCTGTTATTGATACACTCTGCAATGATGATCATACAGGTATTGCTTTATCCAGCCCTTCAAGACCAACCAGGGAGGTACGTTTCAGGTATGATCTTGAGATTCCTTATGGAGTAACTGTAGTAAGTGATTCAAGTTTTAATCTTGATCCGGGATTTATTATTACTGATAGTATACATAATGCAACAGATACGGCAAAACTGGTGCGATATACGATTATTCCCTATACCCGGATGGCCGGGAGTGATGATTTGAAATGTACAGGAATACCTGAGACCGTTGAGATTTGGATAGAACCCACCCCGAAAGTCACCCTCACGCCTGAAAGAGACACGATTTGTACCGAACTGGCAACACATATACAATTAACAAGTGTATCGCGGCCTATTCGTGAAGTAAGATTCCGGTATACACTTGAATATGAATCACCTGAAATAGAAGTGTTTTACCGGGGAGATACCAATTTCCTTGCCCCGGGATTTTTGATCATTGATTCCATCCGAAATACTACAGCAGAACCACAGTTGCTTCAGGTTATTGTTACACCGTTTACCCGCGATAATGCAGGACAGGAGAAATGTACAGGAATAAACGATACGGCTTTTATCTGGATTGTTTCGGAAATTGTAATCGGAGATTCAGTTAAGGCCTATATCGGTGGCAGGAATATTCGCTGTTTTGGCGAAAATAACGGGGAAATATACCTCCTGCCAACTGGTGGTATTTCCGGCTTTAATCATTATGATGCATACGACTTTAACTATTCGTGGGATAATGATTCGGTAACAAAAGATATCAGTCAGTTATATGCCGGAGATTACCAGGTTACTGTTACCGATCATTTTAATTGTCATGCAACGGCATCATTTACATTAACCGAGCCTGACTTGCTGACTGCTTCTATTAAGCTTGTGGACAGTCTTAGCTGCGATGGAGGGGACGGAACACTGGCAGTATGTATTGACGGCGGTACGCCGGATTATAATCCAATGTGGCATTCACACCCGGAGTTATATAGTCTGGAGGATACAATTTATGCAGATACATTACTCGGCGTTCAGTTCGGGTATTATATGGTATATGTTGAAGACACAAATTTATGCAATACGGAAACCGGTTACAGGATAAATGAATATAAACCGCCTAACTTCGGAACATTCCCATCGGAATATGGAGATTACAATATTCGTTGTCATGGTGAAAGCAATGGTTATATCATTACTAATGTTGACCCCACGGACTCTGTAGAATATCACTGGACGGGGCCGAACGGTTTTGACACTACTTATTCAAATATTAATTACCCTGATACATTGTATAATATTAAAGCCGGGTATTATGAAGTTACTGTTGTGGATAACAGAGGTTGTCATGCCTCAGAATCAGCCACTTTAACCCAACCTGATCCTGTTGGGATTATTGAGGATTCTGTTTCCGTTTACCCGGGAGGATATAATGTAGCATGTTATGGATTGGAAAACGGTGCAATTTATCTTGATGAAATTGCAGGCGGGCATGGTGATTATATATTTGACTGGCAAACAGAGGGAGGAAAATTAATTGGAGCCGGGAGCAAAGATCAGGTGAATATTCCTGCAGGGAGTTATTTTGTTGAGATCACAGATCCTTTCGGCTGCTTTACGAAAGACAGCTTTGATCTGGTACAGCCCGGGAAACTGGAGCTTGAATATACTGTCACTGAGCGGGGTGATCATAATGTATGGTGTTATGGCGATCATGATGCTGCAATTGACCTTTCAGTAACCGGCGGAGATGTGGCCGTGGGCCCGTATACCTATTTGTGGTCAGATAACAGTACCACCGAAGATCTCATTGGGATCCCTGCCGGGGATTACAGTGTAACAGTCACCGATGGCGTTAACTGCACAATTGATACCAGTCTTACATTGACCGAACCTGATTCAATATATATTTCATCTGTTTTAAGTGATTACAAAGATTATGAAATATCCTGTTTTGAAGGAAGCAACGGGGAGATACATATAACTCCGCGTGGAGGCACGGGTGATTTTTCATTCGAATGGACAAGCAATGAGGGTAATGAATTCGCAGAAAATGGCAGTTCCCTTACAGGCCTGTCTGCAGGAACATATAATCTTATATTATCCGATGCCAATAATTGCATTAGAAATTATGATTTTGTTCTTGAGGATCCTGAAGAGATTATTACTGGTGTTACGACCTGGGAAATTTCCTGCCAGGGGGATATACCGGGCAGGGCTGTTATAGATGTAACAGGAGGGGTATTGACTGGCAATGAATATAATTACCTGTGGTCAAACGGGGTTACATCGGATAGCATATCCAGCCTTGTTAAAGGAACATTCCGGGTTACGGTAACGGATGATAATAATTGCATCAAAATAGATTCCGCGATTATTGATCAGGATCAGCCATTGGATATATCATTTTCGATTGTTCGGGAGATATCTTGCTTTGGATATAATGACGGCGTTATAGAGGCTATTGTATCAAACGGGACAGAACCATATTCGTACATTTGGAATACCGGATCAGAAAGCAGTGAACTGGAAGAAATACCTGCAGGAGAATATACATTAACGGTAACAGATGATAATAGTTGTTCAGGAACCGAAAGTATTGATATTGAACAACCTGAGCAGACTGTTATGGGTTTTATTGTTGAACATGTTTCGTGTTATGATTATAAAGACGGTGCAATAGTTATGTACGGTTCGGGAGGAACACCTCCCTATAATTATCTGATAGATGGCTCACCTATTGAAGGCAGTATTGCTGAAGGACTTGGCGCAAGTAATTATACTCTGTATGTTGAGGATTATAATAATTGTGTGTTTGACACAGGGGCTGTTATTGAACAACCCGACCCTCTGCATATCGAATATGAAGTAATAAAACCCGCGTGTCCTGATGTAAGGAACGGATCAGTTATTCTGGAAGTCACAGGCGGAACACCTTGTTACAATTTTTCCTGGGATGGATTTCCAGGTATTAATACTCCTGTTCTTAATGAATTAATGGAGGGAAATTATACTGTTGAGGTTATTGATGCAAACAATTGTTCGATCAAAAATTCGATACCGGTTAAAAGTGACCGCCGGACCTGCTTGAAAATACCTTCCGCTTTTTCCCCGAATAATGACCAGTACAACGATACCTGGATTATCAATCATCCGGCGCTGCCTCAGGTTACGATAAAGGAATTGTATCCTGAACTGGTAGTGCAGGTTTATAACCGTTGGGGAAAGCTTGTGTACCTTTCTGATAAAGGTTATCCCAACCCATGGGACGGAAATGATAACAGGGGGAATGAACTACCGGTTGATTCTTATCATTATGTCATTTATCTGAATGACGGATCAGGAAGACAGGAAATGGGCAATGTGACCATATTAAGGTAAATTTGCCAGGAAATAATACATGTAACGGGTAAAGAATAAACATTTTACAAATCATGCCGTATACATGTTTGTTTCTTTTTTTTTAGCCATATTGCGATATAGTAATATTGCTCATTTCATTTAATTAGAGTCCGTCTATAAAGTAGTTAAAATGTTTATACATACATGTGTCTGTTCAGAAGGTTCCATTTGCAAGGCTCGCGCAGTCCGAAAACGCGGAGTTTACATGTCGTAAATGAGCAATTTTCGGACAAGCGTAACGCGGCAAATGGGACTTTATGGACAGACACTAATTAATGATATAAGATTATGAGGTAATCAACTATAGATGTTTAGAACCTGTATAATACTAATTTTCATAACCCTATCAGGAAGTTTATCTGCACAACAATTACCCATTTACAGCCAGTATATGATGAATGAGTTTTTGTTGAATCCTGCTGTGGCAGGAGTGGATGGGCGAACTTCATTAAATCTGACAGGAAGAAAACAATGGATAGGCTTTAAAAATCCTCCTGAAACTTATTCTTTTAGTGCACAGGCCAGGATACTGAAAAAGCGTTTTGCCATCCGGGGCGGATCGATATCCAAAGGCACAAAAGGAAGAGTGGGGGTTGGTGTAAATGTTTTCAATGATCAGAACGGGGCTATTAATCGTACCGGTTTACAATTTTCTTATGCCTATCATATATTTATCAATAACTATAATAATCAGATCTCATTCGGATTGACAGCAAGTGCCTTTCAGTTTAAAATTGATGATAATGCTGAATTCCGGGATCCGGATGATCCGTTGCAGCCCTATATCGGTAAATCGGCAATTATCCCCGATGCCAGTGCAGGGTTTAATATTCAGGGCAATAACTATCATGCAGGGCTTGTTGTTTCACAATTGTTCCAGTCACGGTTTAAGATAGGTGAGATAAGTGTTAACCAGCAGGATGTACAAGTGCTTCGTCACTATTATATCCTGGGTTCTTACCGTTATGCTTTTCCGGGAAGATCATCATGGGAAACAGAGCCTTCTTTTGTAATTTTGCTGAATGAAAACCTGGGATTTCAGGCCGATATAAGTACGAGGATGATCTATAAAAAAGAATACTGGGCGGGTTTATCTGTTCGCACAACAGGTGAACTGATAGCTTTACTTGGATTAAAATACAGGAATCTCTATTTCGGGTATTCTTTTGATTACGGTTTTAACGGTATTTCAAAACTCACGTATGGTTCGCATGAGATCAACATCGCCATCAAATTCGGCAGCTCGGTGAGAAGATACAGGTGGCTGGAGCGGTATTAAAGATCTGCGAAATTATATGTGAGGGCGGGATGGAACCCCGCCGTAATCAGGATTTTAATTCCCGGTCTGTAAGTAATTTTCTTACTTCGATATAACTAATGCCAATGAAAATTATAATTAAAAGAATTGATGAAGCAAGTGAGATTTTACTTCCCAGGTAATATGACAGGGGTTCAAACCGAAATTCAATAGTATGTTTCCCGGGAGGCACAATTAGTCCCCTTAGAATGTAATTAGTCCTGAATATTTCAGCAGGTTCCCCGTCAATAGTAGCTTTCCAGCCTTTTGGGTAATAGATCTCGGAAAAAATTGCTGCTTGTTCAGCATCAGAAGATGAAGAATAAACAAGATTGTTTGGTTCATACTTTTCCAGTTGAATAGTTAATGTTGTATCCTTAGAAAAGGAAGCAGAATGGATTGTTTCCGAAAATCTTTTATCGACAACAGCTTCGGAGGAGGGCCTGAGTGTGTTCAGGGCTTCAATCTCCCGGTCAGCATTTTCTGCCCATTGGATCTTATTAACAAACCAGGCATTGCCTGATGCATATTTATTATGAATGGGCGGAGCTTCAGGATTATAAATGATGTAACGGGTGTTGAGCATGTTGAGTGTATTTGTTTTTTGTAATACTCTGTCGACAAGTGCAAAATCACCCTTTCTTAATGCAGCAATGATCATCTGCATTTCCTGCTGTATTTCATGGTCGATCAGTTCCTGGTAACGCCTCATTTTTGCACCATGGTATCCTCCGATGGATTTGTGATAGTATGAGGTTGTCGCATCCTGGAAAGGAGAAAGGGATAAATTTAATACACGGTAATTCGGATCCGTATCCTGAAGGATATACTGGTCGGCTTTTGATCGTGTGAAAGTATTCCTGTGCTGACGTTTTGTTACAAAATCGTCGTTATTAAGATATCGTTTGTCAATTGCCCATATATCGATAAGAATGACAAGTGCAAGTCCCGGGATAAAATATTTTGTTGAAATTTTTTGATTAACAAAAAGATATAGTATACCTGCTGTAAGCAAAATAAAAATAATGGAACGGAATGCATCCTGTCGTAACAACATCAGGCGGTCGCTTCTCAGCGCTTCGACAAATTCATCAGCCCCCTGGGCCAAATAACGTTGATCTGATGTTGAAGAGAAATCAAAAAGCGCACCCGCGGTGAGAATAAAAAACAAACATATTCCCCCTGTAATATAGAATGAACTGGTAATATATTTAGTGAGTTCTTTTTTGCTGAATGATTTTATTAGAATTGAATCAATCGCGAGTATCCCCATAAGAGGAATTGTGAAAGCGGCCATTATTATAGTTGTGGCAACTGCCCTGAATTTATTATAACCCGGAACGTAATCCAGGAAAAAATTGGTTACAACAGCAAAGTTATCCCCCCATGCCAGGACAATGGATAGTATCGTGGTAACTATGATCCACCACCTGATCCTGCCTTTAATAAGAAACAACCCCAGCACAAAGAGGAAAATCACGCTTGCGCCTATATATGACGGGCCTGAAGTGAAGGGCTGACTGCCCCAATACATGGGCATTGATTTGATGGCTTTTCTTGCTGCAGCCGGGCCCTGAATTTTTTTTAAAAGGTCAAATGTTTCCGATTTTTGCGGTAATTCACTAATTGAAGACCCGCCTTTGAAATTTGGTATCAGCAGGATAAATGTTTCCCCTATCCCGTAACTGTATTGTGTAACATAATCCCTGTCGAGGCCCGTTGTACGGTTATCCTGATCAGTTGTGAGTTCTGATTTGCCCCGGATTGAAAATTTACCGTATTCATAGGTTGTCCATAAGTTTGCCAGGTTGCTGCCCAGGGCCAGTAAGGCAAAAAGGAAAAGGATGCTGAATTGTTTGATAAATTGAGGAAGTCTTTTTTCACGGATTGCATATACCAGCTCAATGACACCGTATATTACAACGATCATCAATGTATAATAGGTTATCTGCACATGGTTGATCCGTAATTGCAATGCAAGGAATAACCCGGTTATTACACCACCCTGCCAGTATTTGCCACGAAAGGTAAGATGGACACCCCCGATTATAGGGGGCATATATCCTATGGCAAACACCTTGGAAATGTGACCTGCGCCAATAAAGGTTATAAAATAAGTTGAAAACCCATAGGCAACCGCCCCGGCTATGGCAAGCCATTTATTTACCCTGAAGCACAAAAGGGCTATGTAAAATCCGAAAAGATACATGAATATAAAACATACAGGCCGCCAGTTATTCAGTGTTAAAATTTTATGAACATGTTTTGTAACATTAGCAGTAAATCTTGTGGATATTAAATAAGCTGGCATACCTCCGAAAATACTGTTGGTCCAGAGAGTTTCTTCACCTGTTTTTTCACGGAAATCATCAAGCTCTTTAGCCATACCCCTGTGCTGGACCATATCGGTTTGCTGAAGCCTTTTTCCTTCCAGTGACGGATACATGTATATAAGAGAGAGGATAATAAAACTGATCACAGCAACGAATGCCGGTAGCACATATGATTTTAGTCGGGTCATAACTATTTTTTTTCGTGTATATGTAAAGAAAGCTAAAAATTAAGCGATATTAAAAAAAATAATTCATCTTTGAATCAAATTTTAAACAGAATTATGAGGATATTAATGATACTGGAACGGGAATTTCCCCCTGACAGTCGCGTTGAAAAGGAAATCAGTTCACTGATGGAAGCGGGCCATGAAGTGGCCATAGCAACTTACACATTCATTAATGGTCCGGGAGTGGAACGAAAGTATGGATATACGATATACCGCAGGCCTATATCAAACTTAATGTTCAAATTAAGTGCTGCCTGTTTGATCATTCCATTGTATTTCAGGTACTGGAAAAAATATATTAAATCTATACAAAGGGAATTTCCTTTTGATGCTATTCATGTGCATGATCTGCCCTTGTCAAAAACCGGTTATTATTTTAAAAAGAGATCAGGGGCGAAGCTTATTTGCGATCAGCATGAATATTACAGTAACTGGATCGTTCATACAGCCCATTTGAACAGGGGTATTGGAAGGGTAGTTAACTGGTTGTCTGACTGGAAAAATTATGAAAGGAAATACCTGCATAAAGCTGATCTTGTAATTACTGTTGAAGAACCGCTCAGGCAATTATATATTAAAGAAACAGGCATCATGCCTGATAAGATAATTGTCACACCTAATACACCCTCGGAAGATTTTCTCAAACGAAAGCCGGATGATAATACTGTTCTCAATAGATATAAAGACAACTTTGTTATTTTTTATGCCGGAACCATTGATGTATTAAGAAGCCTTGATATAGTAATAAAAGCCCTGGTAAATTTGTCAAAGGAAATTCCGAATATTAAATTTGTTATTGCAGGTATGATGATGAAAAATTTTGATCCGGTAAAACTGGCAAAACAATTAAAAGTAGACCAATTTGTTGATTATGTGGGGTTTATGCCTATAGAGGAATTGCCATTATACCTTGAGGCCAGTAATGTTTGTGTTAATATCTCCAGGGTGGTACGGGACGAACAAAATAATACGATAGCAACTAAAGTTTACCAGTATATTATTTCGAATAAGCCTTTAATTGTCGGGCAGGGCAGGATGGTACGTACAATGGTTGAAAAATATAACCTGGGCTTATCAATATCTGATGGAGATCCCGGGGATTTTGCAGAAAAGGTAAAGTATATTTATAAACATCCTGAACTTGAAACCGAATTTGCTGAAAATTGTAAAAAAGTAAAAGATAAATTTGTATGGGAAAAAACCGTTAATGACTTAATTAATGCATATGATAAATTCTAAAAAAACGAATAATATTCTTGTTCTGGCACCTCATACCGATGACGGGGAGTTTGGTTGTGGCGGCAGTATTGCTAAATTTCTGGAAGAAAAATATAATGTATATTATATTGCTTTTTCAACAGCCAAAGAATCGGTTCCCAAGGGGATGCCGGAGAATATTTTGGAAATTGAGGTAAAGGAGGCAACAAAGCGTCTGGGAATACCTCGTGAAAATCTTATTATTTATGGATTTACTGTTCGTAAATTAAATTATGTACGACAGGATATTCTTGAAGAGCTGGTACGGATAAAAAGTGATATTGACCCGGATCTGGTGTTTATGCCTGTCCTTCAGGATTTGCACCAGGATCACAGTACTGTTGCCATGGAAGGACTCAGGGCATTTAAAGATACGTCAATTCTTGGTTATGAGGTTCCATGGAACAACATGAACTTCCATAATCAATGCTTTATTCAACTTAAGGGAAAACATTTGAGAAGTAAAATATATGCTCTTGATGCTTATAATTCACAGAAAATGAGGTATTATTCTTCCGAAGATTTTATTTTCAGCCTGGCAAAGACACGGGGGGTGATGGTGAAGGCCGAATATGCAGAAGCGTTTGAAGTGATCAGGTGGATTATTTAATCAAAGTGATATTATATGAAAAAGCATAGTGTACAAGAAATTCTGGACCGGATACATACGGATTATGAATTCCAGGGGAATTCGTCAATAGATTATCTTGATAATATCAGAAGCATATCAGATGCTAATGAACATTCGATTGTCTGGTGTCATCCGAAGCGGGAGGATAAACAACAATTAATTGAAAAGACAGCGGGCCGTTTAATTATATGTGATCATTCAATTAATCGTACTTCCCGGTTATTAAAAGAAAAAGGATTTATATTGGTTGATAACCCGAAACTGACCTTATCCCGTTTAATGAAGACGATATATGACGGTCGCTCCGATCCCGGAATACATACCACGACCACTGTGCATCCGGATGCCTGTATCGCCGGAAGCGCTTTCATCGGCCCCAATTGTTTTATCGGTATGTGTACAGTTGGTGAGGATGTTATCATTCATGGCAATTGTTTTTTATATGATGGTACGACTGTCGGTAATAATGTTGTAATAGAAGCCGGGGTGATATTGGGAGCAGAAGGTTTCGGTTTTGCTCAAAATGAAAAAGATGAATGGGAACGGGTTACGCATATTGGGGGTCTTGAAATTCATGATGATGTTGAAATAGGGGCGGGCACTACCATTGACAGGGGAACCCTTGATAATACCATTATCGGAAAAGGAACAAAAGTTTCCAAGTCGGTCCATATTTCCCATAATGTTAAAATAGGGAAGGATTGTCTGATAACAGGTTGTTCCACAATTGCCGGTTCCACAACGGTGGGCGACAGGGTCTGGATCAGCCCTAATGCAACCGTTCTCAACAAATTATCGATCGGTAATGATGTTTTTATTTCAGCCGGGGCTGTTGTTTCACACGATATACCGGATGGTTTTCAGGCATTGGGAAGAAAAGTTCTTCCAAGGAATAAGAAATGATAAACTATGTTTATATGGAGATTGAAAAAATAATAAGAGAAACGCTTCTTATTGATGAACACCAGATAATGAATGATGAAACAGGTCCGGCAGACATTGATTCGTGGGATTCATTGGGGCATGTTAATATTATTACTGCTATCGAAGAAGAATATGATATTGAAATAACACCCGAAGAAATTCAGAATATTAGAACGATCGGGGATATTAAAGTCTTATTGGCCTCAAAAGATATTCATCCGCGATAATGGTATACGATTCAATAATTAAAGGAGTTTTTATCAACGCGGAGAAAACACCCGGAAAAACAGCGATTGTTTTCCGGGACGAAGAAATCTCCTATGGATTTTTAATAAAAAGCATAAGAAAAACAGCTGTCTTTTTAAAATCACAAGGAATAGAAAAAGGAGACCGTGTAGTGTTCATGGCCGAAAAAAATCCTTTATTCGTCTATGTTTATCTTGCCTGTCATTTAACAGGTGCTATCGCGGTTCCGTTTGATAATAAATTACCGGATACCAGGGTCAGGGATATCATAGAGCAGGTAGAACCCGGAATAGTAATAATGAACAGGAAAATTGAGACAGGATATAAGATACATTCATTGAACGAGTCGGTATTGAGCAATGATCTTCTTAATGATTACAGTTTTCCTGATTCGGATGATATTGCTGATTTATTATTTACAACCGGTACTACGGGTATTTCAAAAGGAGTTATGTTATCTCACTTGAATATCCTGGCCGGTGCAGTGAACACAAATATTTTTATCGGTAATGATCATTCGGATACCGAAATAATACCTCTTCCTTTACACCATGCCTTTGGTTTGCGACGATTACGGACAAATTTATATTTGGGGGCCACCCTAATCTTAATAGATGGGTTTTTATTTCCCGGTCTTATTTTTCGTGCAATTGAAAAATACCATGCCACCGGAATTTGTATGGTTCCGGCCGGCTTTTCGGTGATAAGGAAGCTTATGAAGCAGAAATATGTTGATTATTTCAGGCATTTGAAATATATGGAATTCGGAAGTTCACCTTTAGGAACGGAAGAAAAAAAAGAACTGGTGGCCAATTTGCCTCATACCAGGATCTGCATGCATTATGGTCTTACCGAGGTGGCGGCTAATATTTTCACTGAATTTCATCTTGCAGGAGAAAAAATCAATGCTCTTGGTAAGGCCAGTCCGAATGTTAAAGTGAGGATAGTAAATGATTACGGAGAGGTGTGTGCTGCAGGTGAGATTGGAGAGATCGTGGTAGCGGGAGACATTAAAACCCCCGGATATTGGAATAATCCTGAATTGACAAAAGAAAAGGATCTGGATGGGTGGTTTAAAACCGGGGATTTGGGTTATATCGATAATGAAGGATACGTTTTTTTCAGTGGCAGAAATGATGATATCATCAATGTAGGAGGGAAAAAAGTCGCCCCGCTTGAAATTGAAAATGTAATTTGCACATATCCGGGAATAAAGGAATGTGCATGTGTTGGATCCCATGAGGAAAATGCACTGACCGGAGATACAATAAAAGCATTTATCGTTCTTAATGATAAAAAAAAGAAACCAGTATTAGAGGAATTAGCCGGGTTTTTAAGAGACCGACTGGAATTATATAAAGTACCACGTTATTTTGTTTTTATCGATCACCTTCCAAAAACCAGTTCCGGAAAAGTTAAAAAGAATGAGTTAAGAGATAAGGGCGAGTAATGGATTATACCATTAATGAGAAAGGGGAAAGTATTTTGCAGCAATATTATTCAGTATACTTTTCTTATCATGATGAATGGCAATGAAATTCATTTCTATATTTGAGCCCGACTTTTAAGGACGACAAGTTAGTACTGTGTTTTGAATTATTACTTCTTGCATATAGCCATAAAATCAATGCCTTTGTGATATTCTTTTTTTTCATACCAAAAATTTTCATAAGTGATATCCCCAATATTTAAATCGTGATGAGGAATAATATAACGTGACCGTCTGTTTAAGTAGTTTACGAGAAATTTCAATTTTAATGCTTTAGATATGGATAATACAACGCCCCGTATCGGCTTTAAAATATATACATAATGAATTTTCATTTTTTTCCTTTTATTAAATAATTCTTCAATTACCGGATCAGAGCGTAAAGCTAGTATTTTGCATTCCCGAAAATAATGACATAATACTTTTTTCAATGATTTATAGGAATATTCAACCGGATGATATTTATTAAGTGGCTTTTGAAAGGGATATAACCTGATCTCCCTGTTTGGGGTGGTGAGGTAAACTGTTCCGTTTGGTTTCAGGAGCCTGGAGATCTCCTGTAAATAAATTGGAAGGTCCTTGCGTGTAAAATGCTCAAAGACCTGAAATGAAATAATAATATCAAAGCTTTCATTTTCAAAATTCAACCCATCCAAAATATCCTGATGTATAAATTCAATATTTTTTGCATTTGTATTTTTTCTTGCATAGTTGATCGAGTCAATATCAATGTCCACTGTAACTATTTTTTCTGCTTTTTGAGCAAGATGATTAATTCCATATCCGGCACCACATCCTAATTCTAATACTCTTTTCCCATTAATTATATCATAAACAAATGTATATGCTTTGAAATGCTTATAATACATTGCTTTTTCATAATCATTTTTAAAATTCAGATTTTCCGGATTCATCCATTCTTTTTTCATAGTACTAAAAATTTCGCAATTAAGTAACCCGTTTGCCACGACGATATATTTTTGAGCCAAATTAAATATCTTTTCCATGACAACCTAAATATTTCGATTTAGTTTTCAATTTTTCATAGTTTGCATACAGAGGAGAGAAATATTATAAGAATTGATTTACCTATTTTAGATTAATAATTTTTAAAAACTAATAAGTGATTTTGTGAATATTGCCTTTCCAATCTACTTCGTATGCTAATAAAAAGTTAAAATTGAAGAAATATTAATTAGTGCCTCTCCATAAATGTCCGATATCCGCGTTGCTGCTCACATTTTAAATCATCAAATACTTTAGTATACCGCGGTTTAAAATGTTCACGTCTTGATCTCGAACATTCTGAACAAACACTATGACTTTATAGAAAATCTCTAATTACAATGCATTTAGATTTTCTCAGTAATCTATAGGTACTGTATAACACAAGATTTAGTGCTGGTTATAACAGGGTATATTTGGAGTTTTTTTGCCTGAAAATACTTCATAAAAATCAGGGTTTTTTTATAAGACATATATTTTCATATAGTACATTTGTCAATTTATTATGTAATAAATGTAATACCTGTCATCTTTGGATTAATTAAACATTTTTTTTTCTAACAATAGTTCGATATTTATACATGTAGAAAAGATCATGTATTACAATAATATTATTTGTTTATTTCAGATAGTATAATAATATGCTCCAGGATATTAAAAGCACATCGAAAAATTCAACCATATATGCTTTGGGCAATATTGCCACAAAAGCAATAGGGCTTATACTTATTCCTATATATACAGATCCGGAATACCTGAGTAAAGCTGATTATGGAGTTTTGGCCGTGCTGGAGGCTACTGTTCATTTACTTGTAGGCTTGCTTTCCATGTCTATGGCAAACAGCCTGAAAAGATGGTATTGGGATAAGAAGTATATTAACAACCAGAAAAGCATTTTTTTTACCACTCTGGTTTTCCTTATCATTACTCTTATTCCTGTTATTTTTCTTTTAACTCAAAATGCTGATATTTTTTCCCGGTTAATATTTAGTAAAACAACATATAGCTACCTTTTAAAATTAACTATTTGCAGTGCAGGATTACAGATTATCAGTCAGCATGTATTAACCCTGGCAAAAATTCAATCAAGATCAGGATTGTTTACATTTGTTCAGGTTTCAAATTTTACACTTAAATTAGGATTGATTTTATGGGGGATTTTATTAAAGGACAGAGGTCTGGAAGCAATATGGGAAGCTTATGTAATAGGTGATTGTTTTACTTTATTACTCCTTCTTCCATATGTATTCAAAAATATTAGCATACATTTTCAAAAAAACATTCTTTTACAAATGCTTTCGTATGGTTTTCCATTGATGCTGGCAACTGTTTCAACTGTCATTATGTCGGTAACAGACCGTTATATGTTAAATTCAATGTCTGGCCTGGAAAATACCGGCATATATTCACTGGGTTTTCGTATTGCCAATACCCTGAAAATTGTTATTACTACATCTATCATCTCTGCACTGACCCCACTTCGGATGAAGAAAATGACAGAACCTGGTAATAAACGGTTTTATTCAAAGAGCATGACTTATTCAGGATTTGTTTTTGCGATTACGTTATTAGGACTTTCTCTTTTTTCTCTTGAGCTAATTAAAGTTATTACTGGCGCAAAAGCATACTGGAATGCAAATGGTGTTATTCCGCTAATTTCCTTTGCTTTGCTTTTTGATTTGCTCAAACATAATGCAACCATTGGCTTGATTATCACAAAGCGGACTTCTGTTATGGGACTGCTGATCTTTTTAACAAGTGTTATTAATATCGGGTTGAATTTGGTGTTTATTCCGGTTTGGGATATATATGGAGCTGGTCTCGCAACACTTATATCTCATATTTTTTTCTTCCTTGCTATTTCTGTTGCTTCGCAAAAAATGTATTTTATTCCTTATGAGTGGAAAAAGATTGCTGTAATGATCCTGATGCTTGTTTTTTTTGTTATTACGGGACTTATAATATCCGGATGGAATGTATGGCTTCGTCTGAGTATAAAAATTATGCTTTTTATTGGTTTCCCATTTATACTATATGCATTTAATTTTTATGAAGAGATAGAAATTAAAACATTGAAGAAAATATGGAAAAGCTATAAAAATCCGAAAAACTGGAAAAGAATAGTAACACAAAATTTAGGGCTTAAATAATAAAATCTGTTTCGATACAGATTACAATTAATAAAGATTATTAGTCCACTGTCTATGTTTCCGGCCACATAAGCTTTCATATTATGCCCTTGATACATACAAAAATTAATATCTTTGACCCTGTGAAAACATATTTGAGTTATATGGATTAGAATTAAGGATTCATAAGGTAATATTTATCATTAGATAGTGTCCGTCTATAAAAGTTGTCAAAATGTTTAACTGGTCATGTGTCTGTTCAGAAAGTTCCATTTGCAAGGCTCGCGCAGTCAGGAAACGCGGAGTTTACTTGTCGTAAATGAGCAATTTTCGGACAAGCGTAACGCGGCAAATGGGACTTTATGGACAGACAATAGGATAATAAATATTCTGTAATGATTATAAAAAGATAAGAACAGTAAATACAATAAAATTCTAATGATTAAGCTTTATATATTTGGAGTACAAAGATCAGGAACTACATTACTTGCTGCTTTATTAGGTGCACATTCTGATATTAACATGTTATCACAATCTGTTACGGGCGATCAAAATAAGTTGATTGGTAAAAAATATCAGGGAAATAAACTTTGTGTTCCATCTGATATTAGATGGAAAAAAAAGACGACGAGGATTAAATCGCTTTTATATATAAAAACAAAAAGAATATTGAAAGCGATTGGAATTAATATTGTATTAAGCCCTTCGGCAAGGTTTAATATTCAGGACCTTTTAAAAGAGAATTGTAAAATAATAAAAATATACAGATCAAAAGAAGCAAATATTCAAAGCATAGTTAAGAGAACTGGGGTATCTAATAGAAAGGCTGAAAAGCACTTTTATGAAGGGCAGGAATTATTAAATAAAATTCCCGGGTTAACCATTGATTATAATACATTAACATCTTCAACAGTTGAAACATTAAAAGAGATCTGTAAATATTTGGAGATAGAATATGAACCAAAAATGTTTGACGGAGTGAACAACATGCTTAATTATAATCATGATAGAATAATTGAACAATCATGAATATACTTGAAAGAATAAACAGAGACAGGATACTGATTCATGCCCGGTTTAAATTATCATGGAATTCAGAATTTAATAATGTTTATCCATCAAGTCCGGTTATTTTCTGTGATACTGGAATAGGGAATGTTGCAAATATGAGGGATTTAATCAATGAGTTTAAAAGACCAGTTTGTGTGATTTCAACAAAAGCACAACAACATCTAATAGAAACATTGTATAAACATGCTGAAATTTGTGATTATGATCACATTCCGGATAATGATGATTCTGTTGTTATATGTAATTTTTTAAATCAAAGAAAAAAGCAGATAAAGCTAATACTAAAACATGAGTTCAAGCATCGAATCGGACATACAGGAGGGAAATGGGAACAAATATTTAATTATCCTGTTTCTTTTGATAAATACAGGGATGAATTAAAATCAAATGCTGACTTATTAAAAGCTTTAAAAAATGAATATTACAATGTCTCCCATAGGGATAAATAATCTTTCCAGGATGTGGACATGCTGGCCTGATCTGATCGCACAAGTTGTAAAAAAGCATGAGGTTACTTTATTGGGGACAAAAGAAGAAGGGGATTTTTACTGGGAGAATGTTGCAGTTGAGAATGTACTTGATAAATTTGGTAAAACAACAATTCAACAGGTAATCCATGATATAAAAAATAGTGATTTGCACATAGGCGGGGATACCGGATTAACCCAAATAGCTATTTCAATTGAAAAACCTACATTCATTATTTTTCAAAATTATAATGTCTTTTTCCGATGCTCACATATTAATCAGAAGAATGTGATAGCTTTTTTCAGGCCAGAGAGTCAGGAAGTAATTGATAAAATGGAATATTTGCAAATGTTAGGCTTGTGACCTTTTTCCATACCATAATATTCACATGAATTAATTAATGAGTTACCGCACAAAAATTTATAAAGAACGTCTTTCTTTTTTTATTCGATCAGTTTATCCGGTTCAGCAGTTAAAGTAGCTGGTTTTATTAAGATTTGTTATTATCTTTTAATAACAGTAATTGCGAACCGATTTTAGGAAAGTCAGTAATTAATAGAGTTTTGTATAAAATGGATAATTAAGATTTTTTTTAGATTAACAATAATCTTCATTTAAAAGGGTAAAATAGTATAACATTATAATAATGCAGCCAACTTTTTTGTTAACTGCTTCCTGGAATATTTTGAGGCTTCAGTTTGTCTGAGTTTTGATTTGCTGATTAATTCGATCAGGTTCTTTTTTATGCATGTTTTATCATCCCATTCGCAGATCTCTCCGGTACCGGTTTCACTAATAATTGTGTGTACATCGCTGTCAACAGGACCTAAAGCTAATACCGGACTTCCGGATGCCATATATTCAAATAATTTACCGGGGATATGTCCTTTTGCTATTTTGGAACGGTTCAGTATTAGTAAGAGGCAATCTGATAAATAATATTTTTTTATTAATTCGGAATGATTAATATATCCTGAATAGCGCACTTTTTCAGATAAAAATTTAAGTTTCGAGATATAGGATTTCACAGCCAGGTCAATTGTACCGCAGAAACGAAATTCAAGTTTTTCTCCGAACTCCTCATTTTCAGAGCACATTTCTTCAAGGCAGTCCCATAATGTGGCGGGATTTCTTAATGAATTCAGAAATCCTGCATATGTAATGATAAATTTATCACTGCTTTTTTCTTTCTCAGGTTTTGTAAAATCGTCTTCATCAAAACCATTTGTAATTACATCAACACATGATTGTCGTATTTTATTCAGGTCCTCTGCCCAGGAGGGACTTACCGTTATAACCCTGTCGGCATCGCGAAGCACTTTCTTTTCAAGATTTTCCTGAATATTACGTGCTACCCGGGAGGGTTTAAAACTTTCGTAGTAATCGATGGTGGTCCAGGGATCCCTGAAATCGGCAATCCATTTGATACCGGTCTTTCTTTTAAGTTTATTCCCGATCAGATGCATACTGTGCGGGGGGCCTGTGGTAACAATGACATCGATATGATTTTTTTTCAGGTAACGGGAAAGGTATTTCACGGATGGCCTGACCCAGAATACCCGCGGATCAGGTATAAGCAAATTTCCCCTTAACCAAAGGGATAGTTTTTCAGCAGGACTTTGCTCGCGGTTATCGAACAACAGGCCGGTATTTACTTTTTCTGTTTTGCCGCGGCCGGTGATCTTTTTGAACAAATGGTAGGGTTCCCATATGGGGTGACTGATAATCTCAAGCTTATCCGGCACTTCATGGTTCAGGCTTTCATCGGTTACCGGATATTCGGCATTTTCAGGAATATATACAACTGGATGGTAGCCGTATTCGGGAAGGTATTTGACAAACTTCAGCCATCTCTGAACACCACCACCACCTGCAGGAGGCCAGTAGTAAGTGATGATAAGTACCCTTTTGTTTTGTTGTTCGGTTTGCAAGATCAAAAAGACTTTTCAGCCTATGAATATATAATAAAAACCACTTTATAACTCTTTCAACACTTTTTTCATACTTACCTTATCGCTCATTATGCTTTCCAGACGGTCAACAACCAGACGTTCCTGCTCCATGGTATCCCGGTATCGGATGGTAACGGTATTATCCTGAAGGGTCTGGTGATCCACTGTAATGCAGAAGGGTGTCCCGATCGCATCCTGGCGGCGGTAGCGGCGGCCGATAGAATCTTTTTCCTCGTACTGGCAGTTAAAATCGAATTTAAGTTTGTCGATGATCTCTCTTGCTTTTGCGGGAAGGCCGTCTTTTTTTGTCAGCGGCAATACGGCCAGTTTTACCGGTGCCAGCATCGGGGGGATCTTCATAACCACACGGTCCTCTTTTGCACTGCCTTCGCGTTCTACCTTTTCTTCGGTATAGGCGCTGGCTATTATGGTAAAGAACATGCGGTCCAGACCTATGGATGTTTCAACTACATAAGGTACATAGCTGTTACTGGTTTCATTATCGTAATAACGGATCTTCCTGCCTGAAAATTTTTCGTGATTACCCAGGTCAAAATCCGTACGGGAATGGATGCCTTCCACTTCCCTGAAGCCCATCGGGAAACGGAATTCAATGTCTGCAGCGGCGTTCGCGTAGTGGGCCAGCTTATCGTGATCATGAAAACGGTATTTGTCATCACCGAGTCCGAGAGCCTTGTGCCATCTCATGCGTTTTTCCTTCCAGTGCCCGTACCATTCCATTTCAGTCCCGGGTCTGACAAAATATTGCATTTCCATTTGCTCAAATTCACGCATCCTTAATATAAACTGACGGGCTACGATCTCATTCCTGAAAGCTTTACCTGTTTGGGCAATGCCAAAAGGTATGCCCTTGCGTGATGTTTTCTGGACATTAAGAAAATTGACGAAAATGCCCTGGGCGGTTTCCGGCCGGAGATATATTTTATTCGTTTCTTCACTCAATGATCCTAGTTGTGTACTGAACATCAGGTTAAACTGCCGTACATCAGTCCAGTTTTTTGAACCCGACTCGGGACAGGCAATGCCTGTGTCGATAATGATCTGCTTCAGTTCACCCAGATCTTCTTTTTCAAGGGTACTGATATAACGTGAGCGGATCTCATTTATCTTTTTTTGATTGGAAAGTACCCTTGGATTGGTTTCCCGGAATTTTTGCTCATCAAATGTGTCACCAAAACGTGAGAGTGCTTTATCAATCTCTTTGCTGATCTTGTTTTCCAGTTTTTCGAGATGATCTTCGATCAACTGATCAGCCCTGTACCTTTTTTTGGAGTCTTTATTATCGATCAGCGGGTCGTTAAATGCACCAACATGACCTGAAGCTTCCCATATCCTGGGATGCATAAAAATTGCCGAATCGATGCCGACTATATTTTCATTGAGCAATACCATGGCATCCCACCAGTATTTCCTGATGTTGTTTTTCAGTTCAACACCGTTCTGACCGTAATCATATACCGCGCTAAGTCCGTCATATATTTCACTCGATTGAAAAATAAATCCGTATTCTTTGCAGTGCGCGATCAGGTTTTTGAAAGTATCTTCTTGTGCCATAGTTATTTAATCCTTCTTTCAATGAATGTGTGATTTTTCGAACCGAAGCGGCAAAAATAAATTAAAATGTTTGGTTTTCATAATTATAGGAGGTAAAATGTAAGTAGATACGGCTGCTGCTGAAAGGTGCCGGAGTATGCCTGTGTTACCCCGAAAAACCGGTCAGGATAATTCGGAACTTCTTTAATTAGAGTCTGTCAATAAACTCATAGTGTTTGTTCAGAATGTTCGAGATCAAGGCGTGCGCAATTTTTAAACCGCAGTATACTAGAGTATTCGAGGATTTCAAATTTAAGCAACAACGCGGATATCGGACATTATGGACAGACACTGATTAGTCACTCTCTTTTTGCTCTTTCTTCCCGAAAATCCCGTTTACAAAAGCAAACACAGCACTACCCAGAGCTATAACCGCGAAAGTTGCGATCAGTCGCCAGAATACATCCGGATCGGCAAAATTCCATATAGCCAGGATACTTGCAAAAACTGAGGCAAAAATGCAGGTACTGATAACATAAAAGGTAACAGCCCTCACAACATTGGATTTTATAAAGCCATTTTTTTTCATATTTATTAAAATTTATTAATCCGGGTCTGCTGAAAAAGTCTGTAGTGCATCATATACAAGGTGGCAAAGCGAATGTGTAAATAGCTCGACATATAATAGTCAGAGATTAATTTTTTTTGCTGTCCGGTGGATAATCAATATTATAGTGCAGCCCCCTGCTTTCTTCCCTCTGCTGAGCCATTCTGATAATAAGATAACCCACGTTGATCAGATTACGAAGCTCGCAGAGCTTTACTGATAACCGTGATTTTTTATACAGTTCCTCGGTTTCATGATAAATGATCTCCAGCCGGTCCATCGCTCTTTTTAATCTCAGGTTTGAACGTACAATACCCACATAATAGCTGAATATTTGCTGAAGCTCCCGGCAATTTTGAGTTATCAATACCATTTCCTCGGGATGGCTTGTTCCGCTTTCATCCCACGCAGGTATACCTTTTTTAAAAGTTATTCCTTTTATATGCCGAAGTGCATCCTGTGCCGCCCTGTCTGCATAAACAATAGCTTCGATCAGTGAATTGGAAGCCAGCCTGTTTGCTCCGTGCAAACCCGTTGATGATGTTTCGCCAATTGCATATAGATTATTTATCCATGTTTTGCCATTCCCGTCAACTTTAATCCCACCGCATAAATAGTGTGCTGCAGGCACAACCGGGATCATATCGCTGGTTATATCAATACCTATGGAATTACATTTTTCATATATGGTGGGAAAATGCTGCCTTAATTCTTCAGGATCCAGGTAAGTACAATCAAGATAAACGTGATCTTCCCCATGGATCTTCATTTCATTATCTATTGCCCGCGCAACAATATCTCTTGGTGCCAGCGATCCGCGTTTATCATACTTCTGCATGAATTCCCTGCCATTCTTTCCTTTTAATACTGCTCCGTAGCCCCGCATGGCCTCTGTTATCAGAAAGGAAGGCCGTTCACCGGGATTATAAAGTGATGTCGGGTGAAACTGCACAAACTCCATATTTTCTGCAATTCCTTTTGCCCTGGAAACCATTGCAATACCATCACCGGTAGCAATATGCGGATTCGTGGTTGTAGCATAAAGGTTACCTATACCGCCTGAGGCGATAATAGTGATTTTGGCAAGAAAATTATGTACATGTCCTGATTCAATATCAAAAACATACGCGCCATAACATTCAATATCATCATGGCTGCGTCTGACAAGCTTTCCCAAATGATGCTGAGTGATGAGGTCAACAGCAAAGTAATTCTCAAATACCGTAATATTCGGATGGTCTTTTATTTTCCGGCTTAATACCCGTTGAATTTCGAATCCGGTATTATCCTTATGATGCAGGATCCTATGTTCGGTATGACCACCTTCCTTTGCCATGTCGTACTCTCCCGTGGTATTTGTATCAAACTGAACCCCCCACTTTATCAGTTCATCGATCTGTTTTGGGGCTTCTCTGACCACCATCTCCACTACGTCCTTGTTACACAACCCATCTCCGGCAATCAAAGTATCCTTAATATGCTTTGCAAAAGTGTCAGGTTTTGAGCTAACAGCAGCGATGCCCCCCTGGGCATAACTGGTGTTTGTCTCCTGCAACCGGTCTTTGCTTACAACTGCAACTTTTCCAAAATCAGCTACCTTCAGTGCAAAACTCGAACCCGCGATACCCGAGCCAATAACCAGAAAATCAAATTCTTTTTCCATCACGGTCAGCTTTGATAATTCAATACCAATAATAATAAATATTATTTATATTGCATAACCACAGAACCTGTAAACGCAGTTTGGGATATAAAAAGCCGGAAGCCCGAAGCCGGAAGCCCGAAGCCGGAAGCCGAAGCAAGCATTCGCAGTTAAGAATATATCCTGCTTTCAACTAAAAGCTCTTCTAACAATTCAACAAATAATCAACTATCCGATTAAACACTTAAACGATTAAACGATTAAACGATTAAACGATTAAACGATTCAACAATTCAACAATTCAACAATTCAACAATACTCCCATATATCGAGTGCAATGAAAAGCCCCAGGGCTTTCTCAGTATTCCCCATACCTATCCTCAATCAGATCCAGCAATCCGTGAATTTCATCCACATCCAGCAATGTGAGCAGCTTTAGCCGGATTTCTTTAAAATTGGGCAGGCCTTTAAAATAACTGGAAAAATGACGTCGCATTTCATATATTCCTCTTGGGCCCTCTTTGGTTTCTAACGACCGGATAAAATGTTCACGTGCCAGCTTTACTTTTTCAGGCAGGGTTAAAGGGGGCATGTATTCCCCCGTATCAAGGTAAT
>Ga0307422_1000401_pt1 | contig 25256 bp, 20 predicted proteins | sample SalMarWE160290MG_FD_202153 | JGI IMG/M metagenome (GOLD analysis project Ga0307422, IMG submission 202153) | Salt marsh sediment microbial communities from the Plum Island Ecosystem LTER, Massachusetts, United States - WE1602-90 | ecosystem: Environmental > Aquatic > Marine > Intertidal zone >...
AAACAGGAAATTAATTGGTTAAATATGCGTTACGAGTCGGGAGCGGTCCAGCCGACATTTCTTCTTAAAGGAGGATCAGTTATGCACCAGGAGACCTTTCAATTAAATGATATTAATGGAGATGGTAGATTGGAAATTATTGAGAAGAGCGGAGGATTTATAGGAAGCTCACAGGTTAAAGAGGAAGAGTGGTTAAAAGAAGAAAATTGGGAATGGCAGAAAAAAGTATATAGGTGGGACGAAGGAGTTTTTTCTTACGATAAAGAACTTACCGCAAAAGTGAAATAAAACCATAATTATGATAGGAGTTAATAATTTGACTACCAATCCAATTGATGAAGAATTTTTAAAGCAGGTTGCAAAAAAAGTTTTGGAAGCAGAAAGTGAAAAAAAAGATAATTTATCCATTGTTTTAGTTGGTCAGGGGAGAATGAGAGAATTAAATAAAAAATATCGGAAGAAAAATAAAGTTACAGATGTTTTAACTTTTGGCGATGGGTTAAATGAAATTGTTATTTGCCTTCGGGAAGTGAAGAAAAATGCTAAGGGGTTTAAATCGAGTTTTGAAAAAGAGCTGGCCCGGGTTTTAATCCATGGAATTTTACATCTTTTAGGATATAATCATGAAAGGAGCGAAATGAGAGCTAAAAAAATGGAAGAGAAACAAAATTACTATTTATCTCGAATTTGATATATTTTTAAATTCACAAGAATATGCCTAGGTCTCATATTATAACTGGTTTAGACATCGGAACAAGCGCTATAAAAGTTCTGGTTATTCAAAAAAAACCTGGGGAATCAGAAATAGAAGTTTTGGAAAAGAACCAACAAAAAGCCTCAGGAATTAGAAGAGGAGTGGTTGTTAATATTGAAAAGGTGGCAGGGATTATTTCTTCTTCTATAAAAAAAGCTGAGGAGAGGTCGGGTAAGAGAATAAATAGTGTCTATGCTAATATTGGTGGAAGCCACATATTTTGTACCTCTTCCCATGGATTAGTATCGGTTTCTCGGGCTGACCAAAAAATTTCTTCAGAAGATATTGAAAGGGTAATTCAGGCTGCCAGGACTTTTTCTTTACCCGCAAATAAAGAAATTTTGGAGGTTTTTCCTAAAGAATTTATTGTTGATGGAGAGAAAGGAATAAAAGAACCCTTAGGAATGCGAGGAGTAAGGGTGGAAGCTGAAGTACTAGTTCTTGCTGGCTTTTCTCCTTATTTAAAAAATTTGACTCGGGCAATTTTAAATTCCGATCTCCAAATTAATGACTTAATATTGGCTCCATTAGCCAGCTCAAGAGCGGTTCTTACCCCCAGAGAGAAAGAATTGGGAGTGGCCCTTTTAGATATTGGGGCCGGGACTAGTTCTCTGGCTGTTTTTGAAGAGGAAGATTTAATTCATACGGCCATATTTCCAATTGGATCTGCTAATATTACATCAGATATTGCCATTGGTCTCAGAACCGATATTGATACGGCTGAAAGAATTAAATTAGAATTTGGCTCTTGCTTGTTTCATAAAACCAGAAAAAAAGAAAAAATCAAAGGGGAGTTTTTGCCAGAACCCCTGGTTTTTTCTCAAAAAAACCTGGTAGAAATTATTGAGGCTAGGGTTTCGGAAATTTTTGATCAGGTTAATAAAGAATTAAAAAAAATTTCTCGCTCAAGTCTTCTTCCGGCCGGAATAGTTTTAACCGGGGGAGGGGCAAAATTGCCCAAAATTACTGATATTGCTAAAAAAGAATTAAAACTTCCTTGTCGGATTGGATTCCCCCTGGGATTTTTTCCTCCCCAGGAAGATCCTTCCTTCTCTACAGTTTGTGGTTTAGTTCTTAGAGGAGTTGATCTCGAAACCGAAAGAGGTGTATCTGGTTTTAATTTCGGAGAAGGAATTGGAGCAAAACTTAAAAAGATATTTAAAATTTTTATTCCATGAAATCAAATACTAAAATTAAAGTAGTGGGCGTTGGCGGTTCTGGTTCAAATGCCGTATCGAGAATGATGAAATGTAAAATTAAGGGGGTAGATTTGATTGCCATAAATACCGATGCCCAGGATTTAAAAAAAACCAGAGCCCATTTGAAACTTCGGATTGGTAGAAATTTAACCAAAGGATTGGGGACAGGAATGAATCCGGAAATCGGAAGGAAATCTGCCGAAGAAAATAAAGAAGAAATTTCAGAAATTTTAAAAGGTTCAGATATGATTTTTATTACTGGAGGATTTGGTGGAGGGACTTGCAGTGGGGCAGCGCCAATTGTTGCCCAGATAGCAAAAGGAACTGGGGCTTTAACGATTGCCATTGTAACCAAACCTTTTTCTTTTGAAGGTGCTTTTCGCCAGAGGATTGCTGAAAGTGGCTTAAAAAAGTTAAAAGAAAAAGTTGATACCTTAATTTCTATTCAGAATGATAGACTGCTGGAAATTTTAGACCCCCAAACTTCAGTTTTGAATGCTTTTTGGGTCTGTGATGAAATACTAAGGCAAGCTGTCCAGGGGATTTCCGATTTAATTGTTCTTCCGGGAATTATTAATGTTGATTTTGCTGATATTAAAGCAATTATGGAAAATTCAGGGTCAGCTTTATTTGGGATAGGCAAGGCCAAAGGGGAAAAAAGAGCGACAGCTGCTGCTTTATCTGCTATTAGTTCGCCCTTACTTAATACATCGATAATCGGAGCTAAGGGAGTTTTATTTAATATCAGCGGAGACCGAGATATCAGTCTTTCTGAAATAGATGAGGCAGCCAAGGTTATTACTGGGAACGTATCTCCGGATGCCAAAGTAATTTTTGGGGCAGTTCAGTCGGAAATTTTAAGAAAAGGAGAAATAAAAGTAACTGTAATTGCTACTGGGTTTTGAGGTTTGAAGTTTTCCACAGGTCTTGGCTTTAATCCCGGGTTGACGGGATTTTTTGTTGGAGTAAAATACAATAATGCTTCAAAATAAAATCACAAAAGTTAAAAAAAGAGATGGAGAGATTGTTGAATTTGACCAAGCCAGAATTGAAGAGGCGATTTTTAAAGCCTTAACATCTTCTGGCCAGGGCGACGGAAAGCTGGCGAAAAAAGTTTCCAAAAGAGTAGTCAAAATTTTAAATCGCCGTTTCAGGAAAGCAGAAATTCCCCAGGTTGAGCAAATCCAGGATATTGTAGAAGAAGTTTTAATTTTAGAAGACCTGGTTGAAGCTGCCAGGGCCTATATTTTATATAGAGAACAGAGAAGAAGAATAAGGGAAGCAACAATGGTAGCTGAAGAAGCGGTAGATAGAGTTGATCAATACTTAGAGAAATTAGACTGGGAAGTTCAGGAAAATGCTAATATGGCATTTTCTTTACAAGGACTGAATCATTACGGAGTTTCTTACATTGTTAAAAAATATTGGCTAAATAAAATCTATTCAAAGGAAATCAGGGAAGCGAATGAAGGCGGAGACTTGCACATTCACAACTTAGACACTTTGGGCCCGTACTGCGTAGGCTGGGACTTATACGACCTTTTGCTTAAAGGATTTGGCGGGGTTTCAGGAAAAATAGAAGCGAAACCAGCAAAACATTTTCGAGCAGCTCTGGGCCAAGTAGTGAATTTCATGTACACGCTTCAAGGGGAGGCCGCTGGTGCAATTGCTTTTTCAAATTTCGATACTCTCTTATCTCCGTTTATTCGCTATGATAGCTTAAACTATCAACAAGTAAAACAGGCGATGCAAGAATTTTTGTTCAATATGGCTATCCCTACTCGGGTTGGATTTCAGTGCCCTTTTTCTAATATTACCTTAGACTTAGAACCCTCTCCAGCCTTTGCCAAACAGCCAGTAATTATTGGAGGTAAACCCCAAAAAGAAGCCTATGGAGAATTTGAAGAAGAAATGAAGATGTTTAATAAAGCTCTTTATGAAACAATGTTAGAAGGAGATAAATCAGGAAGGCCTTTTCATTTTCCTATCCCGACTATAAACATTACTAAAGATTTTCCCTGGAATGACCCAGCTTTTGATCCAATTTTTAAAGCCTCAGCAAAATACGGTACAAACTATTTTGCCAATTATATTAATTCTGAGATGGATCCCTCTGACGTGAGATCAATGTGCTGCCGGCTTAGGTTAAATTTGAAGGAACTTTCCAACCGCGGTGGGGGAGGATTGTTTGGCTCGGGTTCACTTACCGGAAGTATTGGCGTGGTAACCATTAACTTGCCAAGAATTGGTTATTTGTCAAAAACAAAAAAAGAGTTTTTTGAAAGATTAGGGAAAATGATGGACCTATCCAGAGAGAGTTTAGAAATTAAAAGAAAGACAATTGAAAACTTTATTGAAAAGGGATTGTACCCCTATTCAAAATATTATCTATCCGGAATTAAAAAAATGAGAGATAATTATTGGAGTAATCACTTTTCAACTATTGGCCTAATCGGAATGAATGAAGCCCTTTTGAATTTCATTGGTGAAGATATTGGTTCAAAAAGAGGAAGAAAATTTGCCTTGGAAGTTATGAGTTTTATGAGAAAAAAATTAGTGAAATATCAAAAAGAGACCGAGAATATTTATAATTTAGAAGCTACACCAGCTGAATCAACCGCTTATCGTCTAGCTTCAAAAGATAAAGAAAAATATCCAGATATTATTACTGCTGGGACGAAAAAGACACCATATTATACAAATTCGAGCCAATTACCTGTTAACTATACCGACGATATTCTTGAAGCATTGAAACTTCAGGATAAATTACAGTGTTCCTATACAGGTGGTACGGTTTTACACCTCTTTTTAGGAGAAAGAATTTCTGATATTCAACCTATGAAAAGTTTAATTAAAAGAGTTTTTGAAAAATTTCGCCTACCCTATATTACTCTAACTCCTACTTTTTCAATTTGCCCGGTTCATGGCTATTTGGCAGGCGAGCATTTTTTCTGCCCAAAATGCACAATTAAACAGCCTTGTGAGGTTTATACTCGGATCGTCGGCTACCTAAGACCTGTATCACAATTCAATGTTGGAAAGCAGCAGGAATTCAAAGATAGAAAAGAATTTAAAGCGCCAAAGGCGAATTAGTAAGTCGATGAAGATAAATCTTCATCTTCACCTGCGTTTTTATAAATAAAAACTTGGTAAATGATGAAAATTGGTGGTCTTCAAAAATTAACTCTTATTGATTTTCCTGGCCGCTTGGCGGCCACTGTTTTTCTTTGTGGCTGTAATTTCCGATGTCCCTGGTGTTATAGCTCAGAATTGGTTTTGCCAGAAAAAATAAAAAACCAGCCAAAGATTTCTATAGATTACTTTTTTAATTTTTTAAAAGAAAGAAAGAGATTGCTAGAAGGAGTTGTAATTTGCGGAGGTGAGCCGACTATAAATAAAGATTTACCAGGATTTATAAAAAAGATTAAAGAATTAGGATATTTAGTTAAGCTTGATACCAACGGTTCCAATCCAAAAATGCTAAAAAGGTTAATTGATAAAAACTTAATAGATTATGTGGCAATGGATATTAAAGGACCCAAAGAAAGATATAGTGAGTTTGTCGGGGTGAAAGTCGATATTAAGAAAATCCAGGAGAGTATTGATATTTTAAAAGAGGGAAAGGTAGATTACGAATTTAGAACCACTATTGTTCCTGCCTTGCATAAAAAAGAAGATGTCATTGAAATAGCAAAATGGATTAGGGGCGCCAAAAGATACTACTTTCAGAGTTTCCGGCCGGAAAAAACTCTTGACCCTGCCTTTGAAAAAATAAAACCCTATCCTGAAAAATATTTATTAGAAATCCAAAAAGCCATTTCTCCTTTTTTTGAAACCTGCCAAATTAGATAACTACGAGCCCCGGACTCGTAGCAATCTCCTTATTTTTGAAGCCTGTCAGATGAGACAACATTAAATAATGACTGCCTCAAAAATCCTTCTTTATTTTTGTCTTTCCTTCATTGGAGGAATTTTTTTAAATTCATTTTTCGCCCCCTCCATAATTTTTCTATGGCTGGGGTTAACTTCAGGACTAATTTTAATATCGATTTTTCGGCAATATAAAAAAGCGGTTATAATTGGTTTTTGTCTTTTGTTTTTGGTTTTTGGAATCTGGCGCTACCAAATAGCCGAATTAGGAATTAAGAATAACGAATTGAGAAAATTTAATGATTTAGGCGAAGAACTTACTTTAATTGGAACTATCGCAAAAGAGCCAGATATAAGAGAGAAAAGCATTAAATTAACAATTAAAGTCAAAGAGATATCTCACGAGAACACTTCTCGTCAGATCGAGGCAAGGGTCCTGGTTACCACTTGGAGATATCCTGAATATCAATACGGAGATAAATTAAAAATTACTGGAAAGTTAGAAGCTCCAAAGATTTTTAAAGATTTCAGTTACAAAGATTACCTATCTAAAGAAGGAATTTATTCAGTAGTAAATTTTCCCAAAATTGAATTAATTGAGAAAGGGCAGGGGAATTTTATCTATGCTAAAATTCTTAATTTAAAAAATAAATTAAGAGAAAGCATTTATCAGAATCTTTCTCCGCCCCAGAGTTCGATTTTAGGGGCGATGATTTTGGGCGATAAAAGAAAGATTTCAGAAGATTTAAAACAAAAATTAAATATTGCTGGGGTGAGGCACATTACGGCGATTTCCGGTATGCATATTATGATTCTTTCTGGGGTTTTAATGTATTTAGGGATTGCTTTGGGATTATATAGAGGCCAAGCTTTTTATTTTTCTATAATTTTGCTTTCGCTTTTTATTATTATGGTTGGGGCGCCAGCTTCGGCAATTAGAGCCGGAATAATGGGTGGACTTTTTCTTTTGGGCCAAAAATTGGGGAGATTGTCTTCGGGTTCTCGAGCCATAGTTATGGCAGCAACAGTAATGTTAGCTGCAAATCCTTTACTTTTAAAATCAGATGTTGGATTTCAACTCTCATTTTTGGCCGTAATGGGAATAATTTATTTGATTCCTATTTTCAGAAATTGGATTTCATCTCCACCGCCAAAAAATGCTAAAAAATTTGTCTATCATCTTTATAATTTTCGTTATTATTTTTTCTCAACTATTTTATTAAAAAATCCCACGCTTCAAAACATAGCAGCCATGACTTTATCTGCTCAAGTTTTTACTTTGCCAATTTTGATATATAATTTCGGGAGAATTTCTTTAATAGCTCCAATTACTAATATTTTAATTGTTCCTTTACTGCCAGTTATTATGGTTTCAGGATTTATTTTTGGCTTGTCTGGAATAATTTTTCAACCTTTGGGCTTTATTCTTTCTTGGCCGGCCTGGTTGTTATTAACTTATCTGGCAAAAATAGTAGATTGGTTCTCGAGTATTCCTTTTGCTTCTTTAACTTTAGGAAACATCCATTGGATTTGGCTGGTACTTTCTTATTTAATTTTGGGCTATTTTGTTTGGCGATTACAAGAGAAACGAAAATTAAAATTTTTAAACTATTAAAAAATAAGATAGAATAAAAGATATGACTAAAAAGGTTTGGTTAATTTCAGTCAATATGGGTTATGGGCACCAGAGGACGGCTTATCCTCTTAAAAATCTGGCTTATGAGGAGAAAATTATTAATGCTAATGACTATCAAGGAATTCCCAAAAAAGACAGGGTGATTTGGGAAACTACCAGAAAATTTTATGAATTTATCTCTAATTTTAAAAGAACTCCTCTCCTTGGAAATCTGGTTTTTGCTATTTTTAATACTTTTCAAAAAATTTTAAGTTTCTATCCAAAAAGAGACTTATCAAAACCTAATTTTCAGTTAAAACAAAACTATTCTTTAATAAAAAAAGGATGGGGAAGGGATTTTGTTGAGAAATTAAAAATTAAAAATAAAAAATTAAAAAGGAATTTTCCCCTCATTTCTACTTTTTTTACTCCAGCTTTTGTGGCCGAAATTTTTAATTATCCCGGTGAAATTTTCTGCATTGTTTGTGATGCCGACATTTCCCGGAGCTGGGCTCCTTCAAAGCCAAAAGAAAGCAAAATCAAATATTTTGCTCCGACCGAAAGAGTGGTTGAAAGATTAAAACTCTATGGTGTAAAAAAAGAGAATATTTTTTTGACAGGATATCCTTTGCCCCTGGAAAATATTGGGGGAGAAAATAGGGAAATTTTAAAAGAGGATTTGAGAAATCGGCTTTTAAATTTAGATCCTCAGAGAAAATATTTTGAAAAGTATCAGGTCTTAATTGAAGAAAATTTGGGGAAACTGCCCGAAAAATCTGACCATCCTTTAACATTAATGTTTTCTGTTGGTGGAGCCGGTGTTCAAAAAGAAATTGGAATTAAAATTGTAAATGCTTTAGCTAAAAAAATCAAAGATGACGAATTGAAAATAATTTTGTCAGCTGGTGTTAGAGAAAAAGTCAAAGGATATTTTAAAAAGAGTATCGAAAAATTAGGTTTAGAAGGTTATTTAGGACAAAACATTGAGATAATCTTTGAAAGAGAGATTGAAAGCTATTTTCAAAAATTTAATCTGGCCTTAAGAAAAACTGATATTTTATGGACAAAACCGTCGGAACTTTCTTTTTACTCTGCTTTGGGTCTACCTATCATTGTTGCGCCGCCCGTTGGCTCGCAAGAGGAATTTAATATGAGGTGGCTTTTAAAATCCGGTTTTGGAATCTTACAAGGAAATCCAAATTATACAAGAGAATGGCTTTTTAACTGGCTGAGTAGAGGATTTCTGGCAGAGATGGCGATGGAGGGATTTATTGAAGGAGAAAAATTGGCAACTTTTAATATAAAAAATATAATTAAGAAATGTCCTGGATTTTAATTGCAATTTCAGCTTATTTCATTTTAGCAATTGTCTCTTTGGTAGATAAATATCTTTTAGTCGGCCCTATTCCTAACCCTAAAGTTTATATTTTTTATGTTGGAATTTTAGGAGTTTTAGTTTTATTTCTTGCTCCCTTTGTCGGTTTTTCTGTTCCTCAACCAAGCCAGATTATTTTAAGCCTTTTGGCTGGAGCTATTTTTATCTATGGCCTTTTCTGGTTTTATAAGGCTTTGCGAGATTTTGAGGCTTCTCGAGTGGTGCCGGCAATTGGAGGGATTTTACCTCTCTTTACCCTGGGACTAATTTATGTTTTTTCAAGGGGGAAAGAAGCTCTTGGCTATTTTGAATTTTTGGCTTTTATTTTGCTTATTTTGGGAAGTATTTTAATTACTTATGAAAGAAGCAAAAAAATTTCCTTTAAAAGTCTCCAAATTTCTACTATTGCTGCTTTTTTTCTAGCCTTATCTTTTGTTTTAACCAAATACGTTTATTTAGCCCAGCCGTTTTGGTCAGGTTTTATTTGGATAAGAATTGGCGGATTCCTGATGGCTATTTCTTTCTTTCTTTTATTTAAGGAAATTAGAGAGGAAATTTTTAAGAAAAAAATTAGTTTTAAAAAGAAAACCATTGGAATTTTTCTTTCAAACCAAGCTATGGGAGCTGGAGCCGGTATCTTGCAAAACTGGGCAATCTTTTTAGCCCCCTTGGTTTATGTGGCGATAATCAATTCTCTTCAAGGAATCCAATATGTTTTTTTATTAATTTTTGCCACTTTAATATCTTTAAAATTCCCTAAAATCTTAAAAGAGGAAATTTCAAGAAAATTCCTTCTCCAAAAAATTATCGCAATTTTACTAATTGGAGGGGGATTGGTATTATTAGCAAGCCGATGAATCTAAAGGTTCATCTTCATCTGCGCCCATTTCATGGGCTTGATATATGGTTAAAAAGATTATGTTTTATATTATATTTTTTATTTTAGTTACTGTTTCTATTGTTTTTCTTTTCTTTTTTGTAGGTTCGCCGCCTCAGGCAGAAGAAATAATCTTCGGGGTAACTTTTTCCCAGAAACATGCCAAAGATTTAGGTCTTGATTGGAAAGAAACTTATTTAGCTTTACTCGATGATTTAAGAGCAAAGAATTTGAGAATTGTTACCCATTGGGATTTAATTGAGCCAGGAGAAGGAGAATATAATTTTGACGATTTAGATTGGCAGATAGCCGAAGCTGAAAAACGGGGGGCTAAAACTCTTTTAATAATAGGGATGAAAGTTCCCCGCTGGCCAGAGTGCCATATTCCTGAATGGGCAAAAAATTTAGGAAAATCTCAGCAGCAAGAAAGAATTTTGGCTCTTCTTGAAAAATTTGTCTTGCGCTATCGAGATTCCAGCTCGATAGAAGGATGGCAGGTAGAAAATGAATCCTTTTTTCCCTTTGGTCAGTGCCCCTGGGTTGATAGAGAATTTCTGAAAAAAGAGGTAAATTTAGTAAAATCGCTTGACCCCCAAAAAAGACCGATAATTCTAACCGAAAGTGGCGAGTTTACGCCCTGGCTGCTATCAGCAAAATTTGGTGATATTGTTGGAACAACCCTTTATAGAAAAGTCTGGTTTACCTACCCGAGTTTTTTGCAGAAAATTTTAGCCAGGTTCCATAAAACCGGTATCTATGTTAAATATCCTCTCCGCCCAGTTTTTTATTGGCGAAAGGCTCAAATTGTTAAAAAAATAGCTAACAAAGAAGTTATTGTAGCTGAACTTCAGGCTGAACCCTGGGGGCCGAAACTTTTATACGATTCACCCTTAAAAGAGCAAGAAAAGACAATGGATTTAGAACAATTTAAAAAAAATGTTGAATATGCCAAAAGAACCGGACTAAAAGAATTCTATCTCTGGGGAGCTGAATGGTGGTATTGGCTAAAGGTAAAACAAAATGAGCCAGAAATTTGGGACGAGGCAAGAAAATTATTTTAAATGAAATTAAGTATCATTATTCCAACCTTTAACGAAGAAGATTATTTACCTTTATTATTGGAATCAATTAAGAAGCAAAATTTCAACGGAGATTACGAAATAATTGTTGCTGATGCCAACTCAAAAGACAGAACGATAGAAATTGCCAAAAAATACGGCTGTAAAATAACAAAAGGTGGACTTCCGGCTAGAGGAAGAAATGAGGGAGCAAAAGCATCCAGGGGAGAGCTATTTTTATTTATCGATGCCGATGCTCTTTTATTACCAGAAAATTTTCTTAAAAATTTTCTTTCCGAATTTAAAAAAAGAAAATTAGGAGTGGCTTCTTTTCCTATCTATCCGAATGGAAATTGGATTGATAAATTAATTTATGGTGGATACAATTTTTTTGTTAAATTGACTCAAAGATTTTTTAGCCTTGCCACTAATTCTGTTTTAGTTAAAAGAGAAATTTTTGGAAAAATTGGCGGGTTTAATGAAGAAATAAAAATTGGCGAGGATCATGATTTTGCTCAACGAGCTGCCAAAATTGGCAAATTTGGTTTTATTAAAACTAAACCAGTTTTGACTTCAAGCAGGAGATTTAAAAAAGACGGAAGATTTAAAACTTATCTAAAATATCTTTTAGCCGGAATTTACATGTTGTTTTTGGGACCAATTAAATCAGATATTTTTAGATATAGGTTTGGGCACTATCCAAAAAACCAAAAAAACAAACTAAAATAATTCATATGTCAATGTACAAATTACTAAAATTTAAAATGCTAAAAATCCTCTCTAATTTAAAAGTTTATGGGCAAAGAAAAATTTCCTGGCCGAAATTTCTGAAAAACCGAATTTTCTGGATTATAATTTTAACTATTTTTTTCTCCTCTTCTTTTGGGTTTTTAGCTGGCACTCTTTCTAGCAGTTATTTTTATTCTGAAATAAAGGATTATCTTCAAAAACTAAAAATTGAGTTTCCTCAACTTGGATTACTAGAGCTTGAAAAGCAAACTATCCCTGGCCAGGAATCAATCGGAGAATATTTACCCCAAACCTCTCAAGAAGAGAAGATAATTTCAGCGGTTAATGAAGTTTCTCCGTCCGTAGTCTCAATCATTATTAGTAAAGATCTTCCCATAATTGAAGAATATTACGAAGAGTTTTTTGGGCCAGGCCCTTTTGAATTTCAAATTCCCCAATATCGCCAAAAAGGAATTGAAAAAAGAGAGATTGGAGGAGGGACTGGTTTTATTATTTCTTCTGAGGGAATGATTTTAACCAATCGCCATCTTGTTTTAGATGAAGAGGCTGATTACACCGTCTTAACTAATGATGGCAGAAAATTTCCAGCTAAAGTTTTGGCAAGGGATCCTGTTCAGGATTTGGCAATAATTAAAATTGAAAAAACTGACGAGTCCTTTAAAGTAGTAAAACTCGGTGATTCTTCAAAATTGCAAATTGGCCAGACAGTTATTACCATTGGTAATGCCTTGGGAGAGTTTCGAAATACTGTTTCAGTAGGAGTAATTTCCGGGCTTGGCCGGACTGTTACAGCTACCGGCGGTGGAATAATAGAGACAATTGAAGATGTTATCCAGACGGATGCAGCAATTAACAAAGGAAATTCCGGGGGACCCCTTTTAAATTTAAGAGGGGAGGTAATTGGAATTAATACGGCTATGGCTTTAGAGGCTGAAAATATTGGTTTTGCTATTCCAATTAATAAAGCCAAAAGGGCAATTGAGCAGGTTAAGGCTTTTGGGAAAATTGTCTATCCATTTTTAGGAATCAGATATGTTTTAATTACTGAAAAAATTCAGCTTGAAAATAATTTACCAGTAAATTATGGAGCCTGGATTATTCGAGGGGAACGAGGAGAGCCAGCCATTACCCCGGGCTCAGCTGCCCAAGATGCTGGTTTAAAAGAAGGAGATATAATTTTAGAATTTGCGGGCGAAAAAATTACTCCCGAGAATTCTTTGGCAAAAATCATAATCAAATATAATCCGGGAGATAAAGTGGTGTTGAAGATTTTGAGGAATAATCAGGAAAAGATTGTCGAAGTTATTTTGGGCGAAAGAAGCGAATAGAGGATTTCCTTAACAGGAATTTTTCTAACGGGGTGTAATAAAAAAGATATTTTTTCGTTATATATTAAAGATTATGGGAAAACGAATAAACCTAACCGTTACGCTTCTTTTAGTCGTCGTTTCGAAACCGTCGCTTGGTTAGGTTTATTGGCTAAACTTCGAAAAAAAATATAATATAACAACAATAAATCTGGCCAAGCGACCAGATTTTTTCATATAGCACCTTGCCATTTCTAAGGTAGTGTACCCGGGGTAGCTCAGTGGAAGAGCATCTTGGAAAACATCCGAGAAGGCGGCGGTTCGAACCCGTCCCCCGGCACCAAAACCAATTGTGGCCCACAAGGTTTCCTTGTGGGCTTGATTTTTTTTAAATTTCTTTCTAAAATTAAAATATATGAACGGTATTAACTTTACTCACAAAGCCCAAGAAACTATACTTTCTTCTCAAAATATTGCCCAGGAAAAAGGTCAGCAGCAGATAGATGCCTTACACCTTTTATATGCCTTGCTTTCCCAGGAAGGAAGTGTGGTTTTAAATTTGCTTCAGAGATTAGGGGTTGATATTGAGGGATTAAAAAGAAAAACAAAATCAGCTTTAGATAAAATCTCGGTAATTGTTACCCCCAAAACCTTTGGACAATTTTATTTAACTCAGGATATGGCTAAAGTCCTTGACCGAGCCAGACAAGAATCAATGAAGATGGGCGATGAATTTATTTCAGTTGAGCATCTATTTTTAGCCTTACTTGTTACTGAGACAAAAGCCAAAGAGATTTTGCAAAAAGCCAGCTTTTTGCAGTCAGGGGGAACTGCAACCTTGGAGCTTGGTAAATTAGATTATGAAACTGCTTTGAAAATTTTAGCTGAGATTCGAGGAGGTCAAAGAATTACTGACCCTGAGCCGGAATCAAAATATCAGGTTGTTGAAAAATATGCCCGAAATTTAACTTCCCTTGCCCGCCAGGGGAAACTTGACCCGGTGATTGGCCGGGAAACAGAAATTCGCAGACTTATGCAAGTTCTTTCCCGGAGAACAAAAAATAATCCAGTTTTGATTGGAGAAGCCGGAGTTGGGAAGACGGCTATCGTTGAAGGTCTGGCTCAGGGAATTGTCAAGGGGGATGTCCCGGAAAGCATTAAGGAAAAAGAGATTATCGCTCTGGATTTAGGGGCAATAGTAGCTGGAACAAAATATCGTGGAGAATTTGAGAATAGAGTAAAAGCTCTACTTAGAGAAATCAATCGGGCCTCGGGCAGATATATTTTATTTATTGATGAACTTCATACCTTAGTAGGGGCCGGGGCGGCCGAAGGAGCAATTGACGCCTCAAATCTTTTAAAACCAGCTCTATCCCGAGGAGAACTAAGAGCCATTGGAGCTACTACTTTGAAAGAATATCAAAAATATATTGAAAGAGATCCAGCGCTCGAACGAAGGTTTCAGCCAATTTATGTTACTGAACCTTCAATTGAGGATACAATTTTGATTTTAAGAGGAATTAAAGAAAAATATGAATTACATCACGGGGTAAAGATAACAGATTCAGCCTTGGAGGACTGCGCCCAATTAGCTGCCAGATATATTACTGACAGGTTTCTGCCAGATAAAGCCGTTGACCTAATGGATGAGGCAATGAGCTCTTTAAGATTAGAAATTGAGTCAGAGCCAGCTGAATTAGATAATTTAAAAAAGGAAATTCAAAAATTGAAAATTGAAAGGGAAGCAATAAAAAATGAGAAAGAAACTCGAAGAAAAAAGGTGATTCCCCGCCAGTTAGCCGATTTAAAAGAAAAGGCAAAAGAAATTGAGGCAAAGTGGAAATCAGAGAGAGAAACCATTACCAAAATTAAAAATCTGAAAAAAGAGATAGAAGAGGCTCGCTTCGGGCTTGAAAGAGAACAGGCAGCAGCTAATCTTCAAAAAATGGCTGAAATAAAATATGGGAAAATTCCAGATTTAATGAAAGAGCTGAAGCGGGAGGAAAGAAAATTAGCCCGTCTTCAAAAAAATCGGCCTCTTTTAAAAGAAGAGGTATCAAAAGAGAATGTTGCCCAGGCTGTTTCTCGCTGGACAGGAATACCAGTAACTAGACTTTTGGAAGCAGAAGCCAAAAAACTGGAAAGGATGGAGAAAATTATTTCTCGGCGGGTAGTTGGTCAAAAAGAGGCAATTCTGGCAATTTCTAATGCTATTCGGCGCTCGAGAGCAGGAATTTCTGAGGAAAAGCGACCCTTGGGTTCATTTATGTTTTTGGGTCCGACCGGAGTAGGGAAGACCGAGACCGCCAGAGCTTTGGCTGAATTCTTATTTAATGATGAAAATGCCCTGGTCAGATTGGATATGTCAGAATATATGGAGAAACACACTGTTTCAAAAATGATAGGTTCTCCTCCCGGTTATGTTGGGTATGAGGAAGGAGGCCAGCTGACTGAAAAAATTCGAAGAAGGCCTTATAGCGTAATTTTGCTTGATGAAATTGAAAAAGCTCATCCTGAAGTTTTCAATATCTTACTTCAGATTTTTGAAGATGGAAGGTTGACTGATGCCAAGGGCAGGGTGGCCTCCTTTAAAAATGCAATTTTAATTATGACCTCAAATGTTGGTTCAGAATATATTGCCAAGATGGGAACTCTGGGATTTTTGGGGAATAAAGAAGATTCCTCCCAAAAAGAATTCCTGAAAGAAAAAGTGCAGGAGGCTCTAAAAGAAAATTTTCGTCCAGAATTTTTAAACAGAATTGATGAAATTATTATTTTTAATTATCTTGGAAAACCGGAAATTAAAAAAATTGTTGAGCTTGAACTTTTAAAGGTTGAAGAACGTCTGAAAAATAAAAAACTTGAAATTAAGATTACAGATTCTGCCAAAGAACTTTTAGCAGAGAAAGGTTTTGACCAAAGTTTGGGAGCAAGGCCTTTAAAAAGAGTAATCCAGAGATTGATTCTCGACCCTTTATCCTTAAAAATAGTTTCTGGTCAAGTCAAAGAGGGAGAAAGAGTGGTGATTGATCTTGAAGAGGATAAAATTAAATTTCTGACTCCAAAAGACTTAGTTAGAACTAAATCCCAAAGAGAAAAAGTTACTGTTTAAGATTTGAAATGTTGAAAAATATTTTTAAAATTATTACCATCTTTGTTATTGGAATGGTCGGGGGAATTTTCGCCGATCAAATTTTCTGGCCTTATTTCGTGGAAAGGCCTCTTTTTTATCAATACCGGCTTGAACAGGCTCCGATTTATGTTACCGAAAAAAAAGAAATTGTAGTTGAAGAAAATGTTGCTTTAAGAAATGGTATTGAAAAAGTAGAGAAGGCGGTGGTCGGAGTGAAGACAAAAACAAAAACAGGGGCAATTTTGGAAGGTTCAGGATTGATTGTTTCCTCAGACGGCCTGGTAGTGACCCTGGCTGATTTAGTTCCTTCAGGTTCAGATACCACTTTTTTTTGGGAGGGGAAGTCACTCCCATTTCAAATTTTAAAGAGAGATTTAAAAGAAAATTTAGCTTTGATAAAAATCGAGGAGACTAATTTGCCCGCTACTGGATTTGTTGATTTAGAAAAAATAAGGTTGGGGGAGAGAGTTTTTCTGGTGGCTATAATTTTTGAAAAAGGAAAAGTTCCTAAAAAAGCAGTAAATGAAGGAATTGTCAAAACTTTTGATGAAAATTCTATTGAAACCAACATCTTTGAAAAAAGTACTCTTTCGGGAAGCCCCTTATTTAATATCGAAGGCAATGCCCTGGGGCTAAATATGATTGATAAAGAAGGAAAAGCCACAGCCCTCCCCATCTCAAAAATTAGACAATTCGCCGGCTTTTAATCTCAAACACTTTAATATAAAAGCTTCAAATGTAAAAAAGGTCGAGAATTCTAATCTCGACCTTTTTTTATACAATTTTAGACAAAGAATGGAAGCACTGAGGCACTAAATCCTTGGTATGAACCTAAATCACTTTCAAGCGCTCTGAAACCAATTCCTTCTCCAACCATAAACTTCATCTCATAATTGTCTACATTTCTATCTCTTATTTTTTCGCTTTTGCCTTTCTTCAAGAAGAGTTTGTTTATTGCTTTGGTATCCTTTCTCCAGTTCTTCACTTGGCTTCTTTTAAGGATAATTTCATCTCCTTTACGCAAGCTCTCTTTTTCAAAATATAGGGTAAGCTCATTGTAAACTCTTAAGGCATATTTTTTCATTTTCTCCCTCACTTTCAATATTAAATTTTTAATTTACGGACTTATTTAAATATGAACTTATTTGAAAAAGTTATATCCCTCTTGATTTAAATATATCACAAAAAATAAAAAAGTCAATTTCATAGGCGTGGCGATTAAGCAACACAATAAGTCTCTATTGATTTCGTAAATCAATAGATTGAGTTTTCCACAGTTTCGGCTGTTGTTTTTTTATTTCAGGATTTGTAAAGTTAAAGTATAAAATAGAACCGGGAAGACATCCCGGTGGCATCCCGGCCGGATAAAAATTATGCCAATAAAACATCCTCAATTTATTAATGGAGAAATTTACCATGTGATTGTAAGGGGAATCGCTAGTCAGAAAACTTTTTTAGAAGAAAAAGATTATTTAAGATATCTTTTTAATTTATATAAATTTAATGATGAAGAAATAGTTGTTCGTGATCCATCCTACCGGGAAGTTATCCCGGTAATCCTTCGGGACAACTTCCCGGTATTGCTTAAAGAAGTTAAAGAAAAAAAAATAAGAAATTTATTAATTGAGATTTTAGGTTTTTGTTTAATGCCGAATCACATTCATTTATTAGTTCGTCAAATTGTAGACAAGGGAATTTCTTTATTTATTCAAAAAATGGGAGGTTATTCTAGTTATTTTAATAAGAAATATCAAAGATTCGGATCTTTATTCCAACGGCCATTTAAGGCTGTTCATATTCAAACCGAAAATCAGTTATTAATTGTAACTAATTATATTCATTTAAATCCAGTAGATATAGTGGAGTTTAATTGGAAAGTTCAAGGTATTTCTAACCCTCAAAAAGTTATGGATTTTTTAGAAAGATATCCTTGGTCAAGCTATCCTCATTATTTAGGAAAAGAAAATTTTTCTTGGTTAATTAATTCCTCATTTTTAAACAAAATTTTAGAGAGTTCGGAAGTTTTTCGGAATTTTGTAAGAGCACGAGTTTTTAATAAAGTTGAGTTGAAAAGCTTTTTAGAAAAAACTCAAAAATTTTCTCTCGAATAAATCCTAAATCGGGAGCCTATTCCGAGTAAATTTGAGTTTTTCACAGTTTTCTTGTTTGACAGTATTTTAAGGATTGATAGAATAGGAAAAATATTATATTTTATGTGGAAAAGAAAAAAAATTATTATTTTTCTAATTATTATTTCGCTCCTCATTATTGCTGGAGGAGTTTTTTGGTGGTGGCAAACAAGAGAAATAAAAGGAAGCCCGGAAGATTACATGATTAAAGAAACTACCGAAGGAAAAATTGTAGAAAACAAAAAGGCAGGGTTAAAAGTAGAAGTTCCGGAGGGATGGGAAGTGGAGAAGATAGAGTTTGAGGAAGGAGCAATTGATTTTAGTCCCCCTGATTTAGAGGCTAGTTGGAAAGAAGGAAAATTAGTTTTACCTTTAAAAAAGGGATGTAGAATCCAAGCTAGCGTAGCCTATGAAAAATTGAATTTTGTCGATATAAAAATAAAAGCAAATTATTCCTATGCTTTAATGGGCATGAAATCTGTAAGTTTTGAAGAAACTACTGTAAAGAAGTATCCTGCTTTGAAAAGTATTTTTGATACACAAGAAGAGGGATCTGGCGTTGGCGTATCGATTTCTATTCCAATGGATAATAAAGTATATGGTTTTTCTGCTGTTTGGGGTCCTGACGATAAAGATAAATGTATTCAAGAATTTGATAAATTTTTAGAAACAATTTCGATTAATCCTAGTTAGAAGATTTTTCTAACGGGGTAAATTAGCTCTTTTAAATAAATAAAGCGACCTCGGCTATAGAGAGGCAGTTCTTTCAAAACAAAAAAAACAATTTAATAAAGAAAATTGATATTTCATCAATTTTTTAATGGAAAATTATTTAAAAAACCCCATTAGAAAATTATTTTCTAATGGGGCAAGTAAACGATTTTTATCTATTTTTCTGCTAATTTCTATAGCGGTTTTTTTGGTTTTTCCAAAAATTAGCTTAGCAGATGAATTTGAAAATATTACTCCGAGGGAGGCTGGAAAATACCTTGAATTACCTGCTAGGAAAGTTGAGAGTTTAATCCATTCTTTGATTAATTTGTTCAATTCTCAATGGATGAATCGAGTAGCTTCTCCTTATGCTACAGCTGAAAAGATGGCAGTGCCTAACATTATGCGAGGAGCAGTTAGGGTGCAGGCATTAAACCATCTTTTAATTGATGCCCCCATAGAAATTACCTGGGGGATAATTAAAAATGTAACAAAAATAGCTAGAGTTTTTTTAACTAAAGATCCCTCTGTTCTTCTGGAAGAATTAGAAAAAGAAAGCGTAAAAAAAGCAACTGAATACGGGATGAAAGTTTTATTGCAAAATGAGATTAGAGTAACTCCCGGAGCAATAAATTTTAAATACGATTTGAAAAAAGGTGGAACAAGAGAAGTGATTTTTCAATACGTTGTGATCTACAAACCGATTGATGCTAAAAGAGGGAAATTAGTGATAAGATTTTATTCTCCAGACTACTTAGAGATTCCAAAAAATCAAGGAAATATTACTGGAACAGTAGGTAGATACACCGAACTCGCCCACCCTCTTCCACCCTTTATAGTTGATATTCAAGGAACAGTAGAAAATTATCAATGGGTTGGAAGTCCTTCAATGAAAATTGATTTTCCGCCTTCGGTGCCGGATTTCGGTATTAAACCCCTTAGTTTTTGGGAAAGGCACGTATTAAAACCAATACAAACCACGATCAAAGATGTCGAAGTAATTATAACTAAAGTTACCGGAATATCCCCAAATATAGTAGAAAATCTTTTTAACATACCCAAAACTGCTATCAATATTTGGAACGAAGCAAAATCATTTTTTTCAGAAGTTAATCCCTTTTCACCGGCAGCTGTGGTTCAAACCCCAACAGTTGAGAAAGAAAAACCGTCAGTTGAGGTAGGACAAGAGGTAGGACAGGGAGTAGGACAAGAAAAGCCAGAAGAAAAAGAAGAGATAAAAAAAGAAATAAAGCCGGAAGTAAAAGTAGAAGAAGGGCCAAAGCCGGAAGAAAAACCCAAACAGCTAACTTTAGAGGAAATCCAGGAACAACTCGATGATATTTCAGAAAGAATTGATATAATGAGTCAGGAAGTGGTTAAATTAGTCAAAGAAAAAGGCATTAAAGAAGAACAAGAAGAAGAAATCGAAGAATTAGAAGAAAAAGAAGATACAAAAGAAAAAGAAGGAGGCACTTGTAATGTAAATATCAATACTGCTTCAAAAAAAGAATTGCAAAAAATAATTGGTGTTGGGCCGGCGATAGCCCAAAGAATAATAAAGGCAAGGCCCTTTTCCTCTATTTATGATTTGATAAAAGTAAGTGGAATCGGCAAAAAGACTTTACAGAAAATAATAGAACAAGGGTGTGCTTATGTCGAAGGCGATGCTGGTCCTAGTGATGATTCTGGTTCTGGCTCTATTAATGGTTCAGGTAGTAGTTCAGGATCGATTAAAAAAGAAGAATGTACAAAAAATTCAATAGAAATTAATACTGCTTCTCAAAAAGAACTTGAAGAGTTGACAGGAGTGGGAGCAACTATTGCAGAAGAAATTATAAAAGGAAGGCCTTTTTCCACTATTGATGATTTAATACGAGTAAGTGGTATTGCAGAAGTAAAACTTCAGAATATTAAAGATCAAGGATGCGCATATGTAGATGAAAGTTTATTACCGCCTGGAGATGACCAGGATGAAGAATTTTCAAATTTATCGGTGGTAATCAACGAGGTTGCCTGGATGGGAACAAAGAACTCAGCCAGCGATGAGTGGATTGAGTTTTATAATCCAGGCGATTCAGGAGTTGATATTGCTGATTGGTCAATCGATGGTGCAGATACCGGAGAGTGTTTGAATTTTTCTGAAGCTGATGGTAAAAAAAACACAATCATTCCTCCCGGCGGATATCTGATTTACGCAAATCAAGAAAATAATATTCAAGATTCTACTGAGGCAAGCATCGTTGATATTTGGGATGATTCAATAGGAATGAATAATAGTTCTCCCGGTCAATTAATTCTTTATGATGCTTTGGGTTGCCAAGGTAATGTTGTAGATATTGTAAATCAACCAACTGGTAACTGGTTTGCCGGAAAAGCCAGTCCTGATTATATTTCGATGGAAAGAGTTAATCCCCAAGAATCGGGTCAAAATTCAGAGAACTGGCAAGATAACAATTTGATTATTGTTAATGGTATGGATAATAGCCAGAACCAAATTCTCGGTACTCCCAAAGCAAAAAATAGTGTTACTTACCAAGCGCCAATTACTCTCCCACCAGCCATTAACTGGAATCTCGCCTTAACTTCTCTTTACAGCCCTTATATTGTTCAAGGCACCACTATTATTGGACAAAATGCTACCTTAACCATTAAGCAAGGGGTGGTGATAAAATTTATGCCAAAAGAAGGAAATACTGATTCTCAATTTTGGATTTTGGGAACCCTTAAAGCAGGTGATCAAGAAGAAAGCGAGCAGATTGTTTTTACTTCATTCTTAGACGATGAATATGGCGGTGATACCAATCAAGATGGGGATAACACTGTTCCTTATCCCGGTGTTTGGAAGTGGATTTTATTTGGTAGCCCCGAGGCAAAGGTTCCTCCCACTCTTAATTCTGAGTTAGTAAATGTTCTGATTAGATACGGTGACGCAGATGATGTCGGAGTAATTAAAGTAGAAGAAGGAAGTTCAATTACAATTAGAAATTCCCGCTTAGAAAAAAATAAAAGGGGAATTTGGTTAGTTAGTTCTCCGAGCACAGTTATCGATGGGGTAGAGTTCGTTGATAATGATTTTTTGGCTGTTGAGATTCAAAATGGCGGTAGTCCCACTATTAAAGATTCTTTCTTTGAAGGTAAAGAAGGCGATCAAATTGGGATTATTGTTGGCGGAGGAACCGCTCCCTTAATTGAAAATAATTTTTTTACCAAAAATAAGACTCCGATTCTCGTAAGAACAGGGAGTGCCCCGGTTTTGCGGGGAAATAGCGGCGAAAATAATCAGCTTAATGGAATTATAATGAGCCCGAGCGGTAGTCCTTATCCAGAAGGTACCAATCTCAGCTGGAGCTTTAATGAAGATTTTCCATATATAATTGAAAATTTCTTTACAATAGGTTCAAATATTACTTTAGAAATTGAGCCGGGGACAGTAATTAAATTTGGTTCACTTTCGCCTATGTATTGGAGCCATAGAAAAGATGCCTATTTAGAAGCCTCAGGTAATCTTATAGCCGAGGGAACTGAAGAGAGCCCGATTATATTTACTTCTCTGAAAGATGATGATTACGGAGGAGATACTAATAATGATGGGTTGCCTCGGCCAGAAGAGCAGGGTCCTGATTGGAAGGGAATTGTTATCGAATCTCAGGCTTCAGCTACTTTAAAATGGCTGAAGATAAGATATACTGGGGCTGGAGGGAATGAACCTCTGGCCATTGAAGAGGGAGCTAATGTTGTCAAAGATGATTTAACCATAACTATTGAACCCTAATTTTCAAAATATGGATAAAGAATATTTGATAAATCTGACTAATAAACTTTATAAGCTGACTTTGCTTTTCCCCAAAAAAGAACCTTTGAGGTATAAAATAAGAGAATTGGCTGATGAGATTTTAGCTAACTTCCTACGAATTATGAATCAGTATGAATATATGAATACAAGCTCAAAAAAAACAGAGAACCGTTCTCTGCAAATTTTAGAAGATTTAAAGATTTTGGATAGCTTTTTTGAGGTGGCAAAAGTTCAAAACTGGGTTAGTCCGGCCGAAACCTTGAAATTACAGCAAGAATATAGTAAGCTAAAAGAGAATTTGAAGACACAGGCTAATTTTAATAGGAGCTTAGTACCAGCGACCCAAGTTAGAGACGCAATGAAGCAAGGCCTCGTCACATTAAGCCCTCGGACTGAAGGGGATTGCGAGAGAAGTCCTAAAGCTATTTTTGCTGAAAGGAGAGCAGTCAAAGAGGATAAATCCTCTTTTTCACCCTTCGCTGCCGCTCGGGTAAATGAACGCCAGAAAAAAATTTTGGGAATTTTAAAAGAAAGAGAAAAAGCCCAGGTTTGGGAAATAAAGAAATTTTTTCCCGAAGTTGCCAAAAGAACTCTCAGAAGGGATTTTGAACAATTGCTAAAACAAGGATTTATTGAAAGAATAGGAGAGCGAAATGACACTTTTTACAAACTCAAAAGTTCAGCAATTAGTCTGTCGGTATCTGATACCGACAGACCTCTAATTGAAACTTAGGTAGGACATATATATATAATGTAGGTAGGACATATGTCCTACCCTTACAGCTGTTAGAGAACGGGTCTCTATCTATCTTATGGATAATCAACGGAAAATTTTCAGCAGCATTTATGACAAATATGTAAATAAGATTTACCGTTTTATTTTTATTAAGGTTAGTTCCCAGGAAATAGCCGAGGATTTATGTTCAGAGACCTTTTTACGAGGCTGGCAGGTTTTTAAAGAAAGGAGAGACATTGAAAATCCACCGGCCTTTTTATATCAAATTGCCCGCAATTTGGTTATTGACCATTATCGGGAGAAGGGTAAAGTCAAGATTGTTTCAGCTGAATACAGCCGAATAATCGACCCCAAAACTGATTTAGAGGGAAAAGCCATATTGAGCTCCGACCTCGATAATATTAGAACGGCTTTGGTTGGCCTCAAGGAGGAATATCAGGATGTAATTATCTGGCATTATTTGGATGACCTATCAGTGCCGGAAATCGCTAAAATCCTTGATAAATCCGAGGGGGCAGTAAGGGTTAGTCTTCACCGGGCCCTAAAAACTCTTAAAAATAAGTTAGGATAAAAAGAGAACCAAGAAAAGTGTAATACAAGCGTTGATTCCACGTCATAAATTAAGTGATGACTGAAAAAGACCTTATTAAAAAAATTCAGGAACTTCGCCAAATTCAACCCAGAAAGGACTGGGTTTTGTTTACTAAAAGCCAGATTTTTAGCGAAGAGCCAAAAGAGAATTTCGCTTCTGTTTTGACATCTTTATTACCGACGGTTGGCAAAATTTTCCCGATGGCGCAAATTCTTTCACCATTTCGTTTCCTTAATTTTAAAAATTTAAAACCAGTTTTAGTTACCTTAGCCTCCCTATTTGTTTTAATATCCGGGGCTTTTATTTTTGCCCAGAATTCTCTGCCGGGCGATTTACTTTATCCGGTAAAGAAAATTACTGAAAGGAGCCAGTCGGTTTTTGTCTCTGAGGATAACACAATAAAATTTGAGCTGAACATTGCAGAGAAACGATTAGACGACCTTGCTAAGATTGCCGAGAAGAACTCAGTGAAGAATTTAGCGCCAGCAATTAACGAATATAAAGAAAGCGTGTCTGACGTGGCAAAGAGTTTGGCAGTAGAAAATAATAAAGAGGCTGTAAAAGAGATAGTTAGTGGAGTGAAAAAATTAGAAGAGAAAGAGCAGCAAGTGAGAACGCTGGGGGCAGTAATAGGAGAGAATGAGGAGTTAGACAAGGCTCTTGCTCAAAAAATGGTAGAAATCCTGGAGACCCTTATTAAGGATTTAGAAGGGCGAACTTTAACAGAAGACCAACAAGAGGATTTTGCTAAAGCCAAAGAATATTTTGAAGCCGGTGATTATAACCAGGCGCTTATGGAACTTCTGAATTTTGGACAGGAAAGGGGGGATTAATTTTGCTCAAAATCAATAGATTTAAAATTGGAACGTCGCGAAACTCGTGACTATTACGTAAGGTCGCGAGACACCCGCCTTCGCTCCTGATGGAGCTTCGGCGGGCAAGAAAGGTCGGCGCGACAGAAATAAATTATTAATTAATAAATCAGAAAATAAATGAAAAAATTAATGAAAAAGATTGTAGTAAGTATAGTAGGTTTGTCAATGGTATTGATGATGAGTCCAGTTCAAGGCGCAACAGTTGAAGAGCTTGAAGATCAAATTGCTGATCTATTAGCTCAAATAGAAGCTTTACAGGATCAATTAGCAGGTACTCCTGCTGCTGCTGCCTGTACCTTTACTCGTAATCTTTACCCGGGAATGAGTGGAGCTGATGTGAAATGCTTGCAGGAATATCTGAATGGCGCTGGCTACCCTGTAGCTGCTTCAGGCGCAGGTTCTGCTGGGAACGAGACTGAATATTTTGGTTCTCTTACCCAGGCTGCAGTTGGAGCATGGCAAGACGCCAACGGCGTTGCCTA
>Ga0307422_1000405_pt1 | contig 25086 bp, 21 predicted proteins | sample SalMarWE160290MG_FD_202153 | JGI IMG/M metagenome (GOLD analysis project Ga0307422, IMG submission 202153) | Salt marsh sediment microbial communities from the Plum Island Ecosystem LTER, Massachusetts, United States - WE1602-90 | ecosystem: Environmental > Aquatic > Marine > Intertidal zone >...
CTATTGATTCCGGCATGATGAGCCTTACAAAGGAGATAAATCGTCGGTAGAGAGGCCAGCCCATCTCCCTTTCATAATATCGCGTTCGGTCAAAGGGCATCATCTCGCTTGCCCAGTCAACAGGACCGAACCGCTCCTCCATCTCCTTGATGCCCGCGTCAATCAATGCACCTTGATTGGAAAATAGGCTGCTTATCAATTTTACCTTTTCCGTTTCTTGTGGTTGGCTCACTGCTCGTTACCCGTTATAAAATAGCTTCGCGATTTTATATAACGCGGCTGCGCCGCTCTAAAAAGAGAATTCTTGTCCTATCTCATTATTTTTTAAAGGTTTGTTTACTTTTTTCTTTCCAGTGCTTACTTCATGCTGTTTACTGCGAAAGGTAGGAGGCAACTGCCCTCTTAAGGAGATCGATCTTCACCGCAGAGGTTCCTACTTCCCCTACCACGATACCCGCTGCCAGATTTGATAATAATGCCGCAGATTTCATACCAAGACCGCTCGCGATACCAAGGGTAAAGGCCGCAATGACCGTATCTCCAGCGCCAGTTACATCGTAAACCTTTCTTGCTATCGACTCTATACGCGTGACCTTACCATCCTCTTCGAACAGGGACATGCCTTCCTCGCCGCGGGTAATCAACACCGCCTTAGATCGGCTATGATTCATAAGCTTTTTTGCTGCCTTTGTAAGGTCAGTTTCGTCCTTGATCTCTATGCCCGCGATTTGTCCTGCCTGGGTACTATTCGGGGTAATCACGGTTACATGCCTGTAAAGGGGGTAATTCTTGACATAAGGATCTACCGCCACCGGAAAGCTGAAGCCGGAAATCTCTCCTGCTATATCATGCATTAGTTTAGGGGAGAGCACTCCTTTTCCGTAATCGGAGAATATTATAGCTGAAATATGGCCTTTTTTCTCACGGACAAAATCCAGTATATGGGTAATGGTTGAGGTTTTTAAGGGAACCCTTTTCTCAAGATCATATCGTACAACCTGCTGGGCATGGGCCACGATTCTCGTCTTCACGCTTGTCGGCCTCCTCCTCTCGATGGAGATCCCACTGATGTCGACGCCCATATCCTCCAATTTTGCGATGACCTCCTTTCCCGGCCCGTCATCGCCCACAACCCCGCACAATAAGGCATTGCTTCCCAAAGAGACGAGGTTGTTGGCCACATTCGCCGCGCCTCCCAACATGGCGGATTCCCGATCAACCTCAACCACCGGTACAGGTGCCTCAGGAGAAATCCTGGAGACCTTACCCCATATAAATCTATCCAGCATGATGTCGCCGATCACAAGTATCGACTTGCCTTTGAAATGATCAATCCCATGGATCAATTGCGCTGAATCGAATTCCCTCATAATCCCACCGGCAATCTGTGATTAGGTTGATGAACAGTCCCAAGACTAGATCGCAACTTTCCCGTTTTCATGGCAGTCACTAATTATGTATTTATACCACATGTTTATACGAATAATAGAGCAATTTTATTGAATGATATAAAATAATGAAATCACATAAGAATAATGAGTGATCTTATGATCGGAAGGATCAGATATAATAGCCCGGCAAGACAGGTGTGGATTACCCCAATTTTCATTGACTGCCCCCTATTGACTCACCTATACTCGCAAAAAATAACTATATCCCGAAGCTGTGGGGCTATTCTCATGTCGATCTCGATCTGCATTATCTGCTTCAACGAGGAAAAGAATATCCGGAGGTGTCTTGAGAGCTCGAAGTGGGCCGATGAGGTAATCGTGGTAGACTCCATGAGCCAGGACAAGACCGTTGAAATCGCACGGGAGTATACTGATACGGTGTATCAGAGGGTGTGGTCCGGCTTTGTTGATGGAAAGAATTTGGCCCTCTCCAAGGCCGCTTGTGAATGGGTATTCAGTCTCGACGCTGATGAGGAAATACCGGCGGAGCTCAGGGATGAAATCCAAAAGGAGATCAACAAGGAATATGCTAAAGAGGGCTATAGCGTGCCGCGGCTCTCTTGTTACCAAGGAAGGTGGATCAAGCATAGCGGATTTTATCCCGACCGCCAGCTCAGGCTCTTTAAACGGGACAAGGGTTTATGGGTGGGCAAGCGGGTACACGAGCGGGTGGAGGTGAACGGAGCAGTGGGGCAGTTAAAGAACAACCTTCTTCATTATCCGTATCATGGAAGAATCTCTGGTCAGATTCAGACCATCGATGCGTTCTCAACCCTCCTTGCTCAAGACCTCCATGACCAAGGAAAACGTTTTAGCCCGCTCCTCCTACTTTTAAGGCCTCCGCTCAAATTTCTAGAGGTATACCTCCTCAGGCTGGGTTTTCTCGATGGGATTGCGGGATTCATCATCGCGCTGAGTTCAGCCTATGCTGTGTTTGTTCGATATGTAAAGCTTCGGGAGCTAAAGAGAGGATTTGGGAATAGGCCTTTCTCTTCTTCCTGAGGACCCATGCAGTGAAAAGGATCGCACTGGCCATCGAAAATTTCAGCAGATTCAAGGGCGGAGCGGAATCATATGCCAGCTCCCTTGCATCAAGCCTCGTTGCTCGGGGGTGGGAGGTACATCTATTCGGCGGGAGTTGGGATGGCGAACCATCTGAAGCAACCTTTCACAGGATAGGGATTCCGACCTTCTTGCCCTCCTGGGTCGCGATGATCTTTTTTGCCCGTCGACACAGGCGCATGGTAAAGGGCCAGGGGTTCAATGTGGTTCTGGGCTTTGGAAATACGATATACATGAATGTATACCAGAGCCATGGCGGGGTGCACAGGTTCTCCACATCCAGAAAGGTATTTTCCGCGCAGAATTCTTTCCTACGACTGCTTAAACGCATGCTCATCGCCCTCTCGCCAAAGGATAAGACCAGACAATGGATAGAGTCAGCCCCGTTCAGAATCGAACCGAGGCCAAGGATCGTCGCGATCTCGGAGATGGTCAGGGATGACATGGCCTTGTTTTACGGCATCAATAAAGAGGAAATCGAGCTCATCTATAACGGCATTGATACGAAGCGGTACAATATCCGCCTGAGGGAACGCCTTCGGTTGCCTATGCGGGAACGCCTGGGGATTAAGGAGGGTGATATAGCCTTTCTGTTCATATCCTACGATCTGAGGAAAAAGGGCATAGAATCCCTGATCAAGGCTGCCTTTCAATTGAAGAAATCCCATCCTAGGCGCTACAAGCTGGTGGTGGTCGGTCAATCCCCCTCCCCTTCTCTTATCAGAAGGATTGCTCGGTTAGGTCTTGGGGAAACAGCGATATTCACGGGTCCCACGAAAAGCCCTGAGGAGTACTACGCCGGCTGCGATGTCATGGTGCTCCCTACCTTTTATGACGCCTGCTCACTGGTAGTCATAGAGGCAATGGCCTGCGGTCTTCCTGCAATTACCACCACTGCCAACGGAGCAGCAGGCATCATCACACACGGCACGAACGGGTATCGTATCTCGCATCCCCCGGATTCCGGAGAACTCGCAGAGGCAATGAAGGTCTTTTTTTCCCCTGAGACCCTCAAATGTATGTCCAAGGAGGCCTCCCTCACAGGCCAGCGGTACTCGCTGGAGAGAAATCACCTCGAGATGTTACGGGTATTTAATGAAGTAGCGGGAGTGGCTTCAAGGGGTGAGTGAAGGTGTACCCGGAAAGCTCTAAACCAGGAACTTCTTAATGAAGTACTTTTTTGATCGACCGAACTTAGTTTTCCAGTTCTTCTCCTTTTCCTGGTCCCATCTTCGACCGTCGAAACGAGGCCCTTGCCTGGTCATGCACCAGTTATGGTGGATCACACTCTTGCCGCAGAGGCCATATTTCCACGTTCCCTCCGCTGGATAGTCATCCCTGATCCATGGGGGTTTGATGACCCCCTCGATCCTCAAGAAGTATTCCAAATCCTCTGAGATCCCCACCGGGGGGGAATCCTCATCGAAAAAGCCGAGCTGTTGCACCATGGCTGGCCGTATCATGAAACACACAGCTGATCGCATCCTCCCTATAAAGAGGGGGAGGCCGCTTTCCTTTACCATTCTGCAGAAGGGCTCATGCCCGCCCCATTTCTCGTACACCTTTTTCACGCTCTCCCGGATATTCTCTGAGGAATAAGGTTTATTTGGATCGACGCGGTATCTCTTTGTATTTGAATGGACCTCTATCAATTCCTTCATCACGGGCGAGCCGTTTTCCAGGGCTGCAACCCAGCCAATGCGCTCATCGTCTTCCATGGTCTCGACCATGGGCTGTAGCCAATCAGGCCCGAACAGGATATCGTTATTAGAGATCACGTAGTGGTCGTAGTAAAAGAATGAGTCTTCTACAGCGTCCGGAGCAAATCGCAATATTTGATTCCACGCGATCGCAACCCCTACATTTTTGGGGTTCCTCACGTAATAGGTGGGAAACCTCGCCTCACTGAACTCGCCTTTAATGAGGCCTGCAATATCGTCGCTGGAGCCGTTATCAATAATCACCACGGAGATATTGAAGTCCATTTTATCCGAATCGGTATATTGATAGAGACTCTGTATACAGGCTCTGGTCATCTCAATATTGTTCAGCACCGGTATTCCAACCAAAATCTTAATCATGCTACCTCTTAGTCCTAACAATGGGATTCAAGGCTATGGAATATAGGCGAATCAGGTATGCATGTCAACTCCGGGGGGATCGGTAGCGTAAAGTAGTATAGTAATGATACCAAACAGAAGCGCCCTGTTCGTTATATGGCGTTGCCATACATGGAATCAGATATAACCCATCCATCCTAACACCCATCCTAAGACGCTATTGACCCAACCCCCGAATTTCATTATACTCATTGAGCCGTATCGGAACGAGAGCAACGCAAGCTTCTGTAATAGTTCATCATGTGAGCGTTGGGGATACTATGGAGAATGCACCGGAAACCTGTATATTATGCGGTTCCCGCAATAGGGAGCTTTTGATCGAAAAGGATCCATGGAAGATCTACCGATGTACCTCCTGCGGGTTGGGGGTCTTAGACCCTCGTCCCACCGGTGAGGAAATGACAGAACTCTATACCAGGGATTACTTTGCCTCTCAGTACGATGGGGGGGTCGATCCCGGCTCTCCTGAGTTCAAAAAATGGTTTTCCCTTTTGAAGCATAGGGTTCAATTTTTCAGGTCCAAAAAGGCAAAAGGCAGCCTTTTGGATATCGGATGTGGGAACGCCTACTTTCTAGCATTGTGCCGCAGCAAGGGATATAAGGTCCAGGGAATCGATATATCCGAGTGGGCTGCCACATATGCGACCGAAACGCTGGGTTTACCGGTACGTGTCGGCCAGATTGATGAGGTGGAGCTACCCAGCAAGCATTTCGACATTATTACCTTATGGCATTCACTCGAACATACACGAGATCCCCGATATACCATAGAAAAGGCCAAGGGTTGGTTAAAGGCGAATGGCATCCTCGCTATAGAAGTGCCGAATTATGAAGGGCGGGACGCACGCAGCTACGGTGAGGATTGGATTGGATGGCAATTCCCGTTCCACCTCTTTCACTTCACTCCCACAAGCCTCAAAAGGCTCCTCTTCGAATGTGGATTTCGCGTGGTAAAGACCAAGGACTTTCATTCCGAAACGGTGAAGCAGGCTTTAAAGCGAATCCCTGTAGTCAGCATATTCGCGAGGCGTATCGCGAAGTTCTATTCAGGACACAGTATAGCCGTTCTCGCTGCATTGAAGAAAGATATGAAGGGTTAATGATTATCAGTTTGCGCTAGGATCTCTGCAGTTTTTTTATTCAGCATCTAGAGTGCCTCTCCAGCTTTCAGCAACCCCTCCCTATCCTTAGTTTCATCAGCTCTGTTTCGTCGGATGATAAATCAACTGGTTATTTAGGCCAAATGAGTTCAAAAAGTACCATTTTGCCCGTATCGGAGTGTTTCCAGACGCCTATTTTATGAAAATCCTCTTGAGTATGCGCTTTGATAAAATCGAAGGTTTCTTTTGGCCAACGCTTTTCTTCCCACACGAAATAGCGTATGCCCTGGCTCCTTAGATTAGTAACAAATTCCTCGTAGCTGTTACCAATGTTCCCCATGAGATTGCCACTCTCACGGGGACATGGCGCTCCCTGGAATTCTAGGTTTGCATAGAACGAGACCCAACCTGAGACCACCAATGAAACGGCGCCTATCGAGATTACCTTGTTGTTTCCTTCCTTCTCAGCGAGCAACGAGCCGATTTCTTTAAAGACGAGTTTATCAGCTTCCCGTTGCTTCAGATTTTTCGGTACAGCACTAGCCAAAATCAGCGCGCATAAAATGGAAACAATGGCTAATTCTGGTACATGTATCCATGCCTTCACGAAATTAATGATTCTTTTCAGGCCAAAACCAATTATTACAAAGGAGGGCAGTATAAAGACAGCACAAAATCGGTTAAACATCGTCCATGTATGAACTGCATGGATAAGTAATAATATTAGCGACAAGATGGAGAGCAGAGAGAGATACTCCAAGCGGATATCCCCCCTTATTCTTCTCCATATTCCTCCAAGCCCGATTAAAAATATAAGGAAAAAGGGATAAAAAAAGGCCCTCACTATATATGAGAAAACGGTTCCAACGGCAGTCAGCCAAACGAGGTTCCTTGCCTTTTGGAAGAAAGCCGGCATATTATCCTCGGATGGTTTGCTTGCAAGATTCGCTAAATTCTTTCTAAGCTGTTTGTATGCAACTAAAGGACCTTCAATTTTGGTTATCATTTCATCTGACCTAAGAAAATTTTTTACAGGCATTTCAGCAATCATGAGCCCAAACATACCAGCTAGTAGGAAAAGAGCAATAGGCATTGCAAATACAGAAAGCTCCTGTATCCTTCCCCTTCTTTTTATGAACGGGATAAAACCTAAGGAGGCCAAGATAAAGAGTATTGCCTCAATCCTGGCCCAGGCTGCCATAAGAAAGGAAAGGTTGCTTAGTGCAAGATAGAGATAACTTTTTCTCTCGATCTGGTGTACAAAAAGATAAAGGCCGAGGCTCGAGAAAAACCAGTATAACGGATCCCTTACAACATCAACGCTGCTATCAACGAGAAAAGGTATAAGGGAAAATATCAGTATCGCTAATTGTGTTATTTGGCGTTCGACAAATTTCCTTAAAAGCAGGTATAGCGGGATTAAGGTGAGAGTCCCAAATAAAATAGATACTGATCGAGCAGCAATTACCCAATCGCCGAATATCTTATACGCAGGGACAATTAGTATTGGGTAATTTGATAAAAAGCTTAGTGAACACCCTAAAACGGAGTCCTTTAGTCCATAGTAAATGGCACGTGCTTGATGGATATACAATACACCGTCGGGATTAACTATGTGAGTGTAGCAAAATGAAAAAAGACGGATGACAAAACCGAACAAGATAATAAGAATAGTAATTCTTAAAGAAGAATCCTTGATTTTGTAAATAGATTTAAGTAAGCCTGATTTTAATATAATGAACATTCAAACGTTCTACAAACTCTGTAATGCACTACCAAAGGATTAGAGATCTCTATCTTCTTTTCTGTGGTAAAATATTTCGCAGTGAGTTTTCAACTACGGGAATAACTTCATGTATGCTCAATTCCTCAAGGCATCTGCTCACTTCGCTGTTATTGCATCCCTTCTGTCTGCACGGAACACAGGGTAGATCCTTGAAGATGACCTCGTGTTGCTCCCCTCTTGGGGCCCAGTTTATTGCGGCAGAGGGCCCGAATATAGTGACCGTAGGTGTGCCGACAGCTGCGGCAATATGCATCGCGGCGCTATCGATACCGATTAGTAATCCACATTTCTTGAAAACAGCTGGCAAATCGCCGATTGTGGTCTTCCCGGCCAGGTTATAGGTATCTGCACGGGCCTTCTTCACCAGATGAGCAACCCGCCCCCTCTCATCGACTGAGCCTGTTATTGCTATATGGACCGAATATCTCGAACCTATATAATTGATCAGGGAGATGTAGTTTTCGGTGGGCCATTCCTTGTAGCGCCGCCGGGAAAATGGATGGAGGACAATCAGAGGTCTGCCAGAACCTATCCCCTCATCTCGCAGCATGCGTTCCACGCGCATTTCTCGCTCCCTGGTAACAGTAAGCTCCGGATCGATTTCATGGGCATCTACCTTGAAAGGAGCCACAATATTAAAGCTGTGCAAAGAGGAATACTGCTCCATTTCGTTCTCTGGCTTGACGAGGTGGGTGAAAAGCCTGTTTCTCCACAACCTACCATCATCGGCATATCTCCCAATCCTCAATGATGCCCCGCTTATATATGATAAGATGGCACCCCTTGTTCCGGTTCTCAGGTCAATGGCTGCTCCAAATTTCTTTGCCCGGAGGGCTTGAAGAAAATCCCTTTGATGAAAAAACCTCTCCAGCAGCGTTCCTCTCATCCTTTCAACCGATATCACCCCATCAACCCATGGACAGTCTTCGAGCAATTCCCTCGCATGTTCCCTCACTGCAACGTACAAGGCACTCGTTGGTCTGCTCTCCCGTAGGGCCTTGATCGTTGGGATAGTGAGCACCACGTCTCCTATATCCCCAAGTTGTATGAGCAACACTCGTTCTATGGCTTCCAGCGAAATTTGTTTTCCCTTCACCAACATGCTCTAGCCGTGCAGCTCAGGGCACCAGCGAAGATGCCAGAGGATGAGCCTGATATAGATGACGAATCTCCTCTTTATCGAGTCTTTGAGGCCGAGGGTCAACCCTACTCCGGCTAGGGAGAGAACGGTATTGGTCAGCAATCTCAAAAAGATAACCGCATAGAACAGGGGAAAGGAGATGCGGTGCCACTTTCTCAGGAAGAGATATCTGGATCTGTAGAACATGATCCTTGAGCTTGCACCGCTCCCCACTGTTTTACCTTGGGCATGGAAAATCTCTGCCGCAGGAACGAAGTAAACCCCCCAGCCCGCACGCCTCATCCTGTAAGCCCAGTCTGTTTCCTCGAAAAAGAAGAAATATCGCTCGTCGAACAAGCCCACCTCATCCATGGCCTTTTTCCGAACCATCACACAGGCGCCTATGCACGATTCTACCTCAATGGGGGGGCGATATTGCCTTCTCTTGCTGGGAAATCTTGCCGGCCATAGCATTCGCAACAGGGTCTCATTGCAGAGCAGGGTCAAGGGCGTTGGGAAATTGGCAATGGAGTTTTGCTTTGAACCGTCCTGGTTCAGCAGTTGCCCGCAACCCATCCCTGCTTTTGGATGGGCTTCCATAAAATCATAGAGCGCTCGGACCGCCCCCTCGGTCAACACAGTATCGCTGTTGAGAAGCAGGGCGTATCGGCCGCTCATGGACCGGAGGGCCTGGTTGTTTGCCGCTGCAAAGCCAAGATTTTCCCTGTTTGCGATGATTTTCACCGCGGGGTATCGTTCCCTTACTGTCTCAAGGGTTCCATCGGTGGAGTTATTATCCACTAACCGGACCTCAAAGGATAGCTCCTTGACAGTGGCGAAAATCGAAGACAGGCACTCGAGGAGAAGGGTTTTCGTGTTGTAAGAGACGACGATGATGGAGATGTCCAATTATTACCCTTCTATCTTCTTTGCCTCATCAATAAGCATAATCGGTATGTCGTCTTTGATCTCATAGAGCAGCTTGCAGCGATCGCAAATCAATCCATCTCCGGCATCGTTAAGATAGATCTCTCCCTTACACTTCGGACACACCAGGATATCCAACAACTCCTTGCTAATGGCCATCTATAGCCTCCTTACATTTATAACTTCTTTTACCGCCTCATATACCATATCCACCGTGATCTGTCTCATACATTGCCTATCATCGCACCGCTTCTTGAAGCAGGGGCTGCACGCAGCCCCGGCCCTCACCACCCTTTGCCTTCCTCCATACGGGCCGGTCCTCAACGGGGAGGTCGGTCCAAAGAGTCCCACTACAATGGGGGATTTCATAGCGGCAGCAATATGCATGGGCCCGGTATCGGTGGAGATGACCACAGCACACCTTTGATAGAGGTAGGCCAACTGTTTCAGGGTCGTCTTCCCTGCCAAATTCAGGGCCTCTGTCTTCATCTCAGATTGAATAGCCCCTATCGCACCCCTATCCGCACCGCTTCCTGTAAAGATAACTGCTGCTGTCAGTTTCTCGTTGATGAGGTCAGCCAGCAAGGCGAATCTGCTCGACTCCCACAACTTGGTCTCCCATTTCGCCATGGGATTAACGGCTACCAAGGTTCGGTCAAAGGCCCGACCTCCGACTAAGGTGTCAACATATGCCTTATCGTTCTCATAAACCGGGATGGATCCATCCCACCGTAGGTCTTTCACGCCCAGGTAACGTGCAATACAGAGATATCTCTCAAGGGCATGCATTTGCGGATCGGGAACAGCAACCCTCTCATGGACAAAAAGCGCACTTCCCTCTCTTCCATTATTGAGGGCTATCTTCCGTTTCCCCCTTGCAAGAAAGGCTAGTATCCCGCTCTTCAATAATCCCTGGAGATCGATGACTATGTCGTATCTCCTGCTCCTGAGCCCTCTGATAAACCGGGCGACCTCCCTTCCGACAGAAACGCCCTCCCCTTTCCTCGTGAATCTTCTCAACCAGCTCTTGCGGGGAAAAACGAGCAGACTATCTATCAACGGATGTCCCTCTACAATACCCGATGCGTTCTCCTCAACCAGCCAGTCGATCCTTACAAGCGGAAACGTCTCCCTCAAGACCTCGAGTAAGGGAAGGCTATGCACGACATCGCCGATCGCGCTCAACTTAATTATCAAGATATGTGATTTCCCATCTTCCATGTTAGCAAATGACCCCGGCACTTCGCTTCAGGGTTATATATGAAAGCAACTTTACAGTTATCCACCAGAGATAGAGTGAGTGTGGAGATGTCTTTTCCATAGCAGTTTCTTAGGAGCTATCTTGCCTCAAGAGCCAGTTGACAGCTTCCAGCAGATTTTCCGCAATGTATGCGGGTACAATCCCCTCCGGAGGGGTTATATACTCCTGCTCACCCATACCATACCCTGTCAGCACCAGGATGCCGGGGAGATGTGCGTTATGGGCAAAGATGATATCGAGCAATCGGTCACCGATCATATATGATCTGCCCATGTCGATATCGAACTCCGCCCTCGCTACCTCTATAAAACCAGTACCGGGCTTCCTGCACTTACATGCCCTTTTATACTCCAAAATCTTTCCATCAGGATGGTGTGGGCAAAAATAAATCCCGTCCACGTGCGCATTATCCTTTTCCAGCTGCCTTTTCATATAATCATGTGTTTTATGGACGAGCTCTATGGGAAAGTAGCCCCTGGCAACGCCTGACTGATTCGAGGTAATCAGCACGAGTCGGTTGTGCTCGTTCAAAAGCGATATGGCTTCTCCCACCCCCGGCAGCAGCACGAATCGGCTGATATGGTTAATATAGCCCCGCTGCTCATTGATCGTCCCGTCCCTATCGATGAATACTGCAGGCCTCATCCTTCAATTGGTAGCTTTAGGTTTTACAGTAACCATGCTTTTAAGCCGTTCCATCTCCTTCCACACCTCATTAGGCTTGATGGAGAGCATGCATCGGTGGTCTAAAGGACAGGTCTCCTTCAAGCAGGGGCTACAGTCAAAGTCATGACGTACGATGGTGGCGTTTTTGCTCCTCGGCCCTGTGGTAACAGGATTGGTGGGACCAAAAATGGCCACCAAGGGTACATCAAACGTGGCTGCAATGTGCATAAGCCCACTATCATTGGCGAGAAAGAGATTGCACCTTTTGATCAATGCCATAGCCTGACCTAGGGTGGTTAGCCCGCAGAGGTTTATGGGGGTATGGCGCATGCGCTGTGAGATCCTGAGACCTGTGTCTCTCTCTGCTGAGGAACCAAACAGCATCACCTTTGCATTCCATCTCTCGGCCGCCCAATCACCGATGATCGCAAATCTCTCTTCAGGCCATCTCTTGGCCGATCCATAGGCAGCGCCCGGATTGAACCCCAGGATAAAATGGTAGTTTGCGATACCGTATGAGGAGAGCATCCTAGAGGCCGACTCGATATCACCGTCATTGAGAAATAGGCTCGGCTCCCTGTTCTCTATGCGCCAACCCATGGCCTCAATAAGGCCTAGATAGTACTCTACTTGATGTACCTCCAGAATGTGGTCATCGCGTACCACTTTGTGGGTCAACAGAAATCCTCTCCCATCGGTATTATAGCCGATCCTGTATCTCACCCCTCCTGTGGATGCCAAAACTGCTGCCTCAAAGGCATTCTGAAACAACACTGCCAGATCAAACCTCTCGTTTCTTAAATGCGACATAATCCTCATCAATTCCCTGGTGGAACGAACAAGGCCCCTGCCCTTGTCGATGATCATCATTCTATCAATAGCTGGATGATTCACGATCAGCGGCAGGACCCAGGGATTCGCGAGAACCGTGATCTGGGCATAGGGAAACGTCTTTCTCAATGCCGCTAGGCACGGGGTCATCAATACCGCATCCCCAACCCAGTTCGGAGCCCTCACCAGTATCTTTTCGACTTCTCCGGCTAGTATCTCATTCCTTGACCTGACCTGCATCCGACAAACCCCTTAGTGCTCGAATTCCCTTTCCTATGAGATCGAAAAGGATATGGCCATCATCGAGAAGTCCTATCTTGATCGTAAGCACGGCGATATTCACAGCACCGCCAATTGTCTCCTCAATTCTTACCCAATCCTTCTCGGTCGTCAACAGAAAGTCGATCTCCGGTCTCCTGCTCCACGACGCAAGCATCTCGAAGTCTCTATTGATGTAAGAGTGATGGTCTGGGTACCACATAAACTTCACCACATGTGCGCCGAGCACTGTGATCATCTCTAGAAAATCATCTGGATCTGCTATACCGGCAAAGGCCATTACCTTCTTTCCCTCTAGAATTTGAGGCAGATGGGTCTCACCAGTATGAGGAAAGAGCACCTCATCGGCAAAATGGCAGGAGCGGAGCACTGGCTTACCAGGAACGGTTTCCTTTACGAGCTCGACGAGCTCATCTCCACGGTTCTGCTCATTACACCTGCTTACGACAATGAGATCTGCCCTCTTTATCGCCTTAAAAGGCTCCCGCAATGGACCCAGAGGGAGCAATGATCCATTGCCGAACTTCCTCTTTGCGTCTATAAGAAGGACGTTGAGATCCCTGTGGAGCGAAAGGTACTGGTAGCCGTCGTCTAATAACAATAACTCAGAGTTAAACAGCCTCAGGGCCATATCTCCTATTGCATATCTGTCCTTCGATATCAATACTGGCGTAAAGGGGAACTTTTTGGCGAGGAGTATTGGTTCATCTCCCGCATCGTATACCGATGAGATCTGCCCTTTTCCATCAGAGACAACAAGGGATTTCATTTTTGACTTCCTCTTATATCCCTGCGAGAGGATAGCAGTGCGCAAGCCACGCTGTTTTGCCCATTCCGAAAGCATGGCGACAAAAGGGGTCTTCCCTGTTCCTCCTGCGGTGATATTCCCTATGCTCACGACAAAGGCAGGCAGGGACTTGGCCTTCAATATGCCCTTGCGATACGCCAGAAGCCGGAGCATTACGGCTGCTGAATAAAGAAGGGAAAGAAATCCCAGGAACAATGAGACAAGATTCCACTCCCTTTTCTGGTGCAGCGCCGACCAGGTAATTCTGTTTATTTTTGTTACTATAGGCACTTTAGGTATATCTCACATTTCAATGTAAGGCTTCAGTATCTCCATTACCCTGTCCAGCGCACCCTGATTATGCTGCACGAATTCCTTAGCCCTTTTTCCCATCCCTTCCCTCTCTCCTCTATCCCCCAAGAGATCGGCCATAGTCCGAAGTAACTCGTGCTCATCGGCAACGACCCTTCCACCCCCATCTCTGATTAATAATTGTGACATGGTGGCGAAATTGTACGTATAAGGACCGAACAAAACGGGGATGCCGAAGGAAGCTGGCTCCAGTAGATTGTGGCCTCCCTTTTTCGCGAGGCTCCCCCCCACAAAAGCAACATCCGCGAGTCCGTACACCCGCCCCAATTCCCCAAGCGTATCAAGGATAATAACATTGCATCCATGTTTCTCTTTAGGCAAGTCAGTCCTACGAATAACCTTAAATCCATTCCCCCTGGCAAACTCATAGACATCCTCAAACCTCCCCGCATCTCTCGGCGCGATGATAAGGGCAAGATTTGGGAATAGATCAAGAAGCTCGCCGAATACCTTGAGGATAGTCGCCTCTTCGGGATAATGGGTGCTTCCCGCTATCCAAGTCGGGCAATCCTTGAGGCCGAAGCGTGCGCGCCTGCTCTGGCGGTCCGCATACGTCATAGAGCTCCATTTTTTATCAAACTTGATGTTACCGGTGACCTTGATCCTATCCGAAGGCAGCCCGCCTTTCATAATCCGCTGTCTATCGATTTCCGTTTGAACAAGGCACACCTCTAATCCGCCTAGGACTCGCTTCATGAAGAATCGCCACCTCGCATAGGATCTCTCCGCACGAGGGGAGATCCTTCCGTTTACAAGGATTGTCTTAATCCCCCTTTTCTTAAGCGATGCAATGAGTCCGGGCCAGATGTCTGTTTCTACAAGGATAAAGAGCGCTGGTTGTATGGTATTTATGATCCTTCTTGAAGACCACCAGAAATCAAAGGGCATGGGTAGTACATAATCGATTATCTGCCCGATCTTTTGCCACGCAATCTTTAAGCCGGTTGCCGTTTTGACGGAAAGCGCGAGCTCTCTCGATGGATATTCCCGTTTCAAGGCCTCGAGTAATGGAATTGAGGAAAGCACCTCCCCGACTGAGAGGGCATGAACCCATAGCCTCTTCTGCGCTGGTTGATCCAGGTTTGGAAATTCTAGCCCAAGCCTTTCGCCTAATCGAAATCTATTCTTCAAGGGATATAGCAAAGGGAATAAAATGGTAAGAGTAATGGTAACAAAAAGGTGGTAAAAAAAAAGCATCGCTCGTTATTTGTCTTTTGTTATTCGTTATCCGTCAACTCGAAACCAGGAATGTGCAACGAGCAACGAGTTTATGCCTTGACGGGCAGCTCAATTATAAACTTCGTGCCTTTTGGTTTGTTGTCCTCAACCCTAATGGATCCCCTGTGTTCGCTCACAATCGTATTAGCAATGGTGAGTCCTAATCCGGTGCCAGATCTCTTGGTGGAGAAATACGGCACGAAAAGCCTATCCTTATCCGCGTCAGAGATTCCCACACCGGTGTCCATGACCTCAATCCTCATAGTCCTCGATGCTTTATCATAGGCAAGGGTGACTGTGATTTCTCCCTTCTCGGATATTGCCGCTACAGCATTATCCAAGAGGTTTATCATCACCCTTTTTATCTGTTCCCTATCAAATTCTAAAATGGGGATATCATCATTGTCAACGAAACTGAACGTAATGTTCTTATGCGTGTCCTTGTAAAGCAGCAGAGCATCCTCGATGATGGGCTTTATGTTGTTGGATACGAGGCGTGAAGCCGGCATACGGGCAAAGTTGGAAAATTCATTTACCAGCACCTTGAGTTCCTCAACGTTGTCTATGATCAATCTTGTGCATTCATCAAACACACGGCCATCTTCCCCAGCTAACCGTTCTCCGTATTTCCTTCTGAGTCTCTGCGCGGAAAGTTGAATTGGGGTTAACGGATTTTTGACCTCATGGGCAATGCGCCTGGCTATCTCTCTCCATGCAGCCAATCTTTGCGCCTTTTCCAACTCACTCAGATCTTCAAACACTGCGACGAGGCCGAGATACCTATTTTGCTCATCTGTCAGGACATTCAATGAGACGAGAAGTTTTAGTGAGCGGCCCTTTAGGGTGAGAGTTATCTCCCTCTGTAAAAATCCTTTCCTAAAGAGACCCGTATCAGCCATGAATCCACTGATAACCGAACGGTATGTATGTCCCAGGATATCCCGATAATTCTTTCCTACGATATCGTTCCCGGAGATATTAAGCATCTTTTCCGCGGACTTATTCATCGTGGTAATCACCCCAGTAGAATCAGCTGATATCACGCCAGCAGCTACATTTTCCAAAATCGTCTCGGTGTAGACACGCCTTTGGTCGGCCTCTCTTTTGCTCTTTATTAGGTCCCTATTCACAGAATCGAGTTTTCTTTTGCCCTCCTTGAGATCCTTTGTCATCTTATTGAAGGATTCTACCAGAATGCCCATCTCATCCTTTGACTCGAGGGCTATAGTAAAGCTGTAATCACCAGAGGCAATCCTTTCAGTGGCCTTTGCGAGTTCTTCCATTGGTACAGTGATGTCCTTGGACAAATAAAATCCGAACCAAATGGCTGAGAAAATGACGAGAAGCGTCACCATGGATAGGGTAATCAAATGACTAAATTTTATAGGCCCCTTGAGCATCTTGAGTTGCCTATAGCCCTGTAAGCCATCATTGATTGTGGCGAGCCTCGTCAGTATGACTCCGGGAACGAATTTTGCGATAACTATCGCTCCTACTTGAGCCTTTGTCTCGGTTCGAGAGAAAACAGGAACGATACCCCGCACCAAATCCCCATGTGAGGATGTTTGGATGAGCTTTAGATCGGTAGAATCCTTGAAACTCTTGCGGAGCACCTCGATGTCCAGTTCTTTGAAGGGTCTTAGATTAACCGTGCTATCGAAAGAGGAGGCCCGTGGAATCAAATTCGATGAGAAGATCTGAATAGCAGCTAGTTTGTACTCATTTCGCTTCTCTTCAATAAAGGCCTGTAATTCATCCGTCTTTGCGTGTAACATGTATCCCTCGTGGGTTATTACAGAGCTCAACGTATTGCCAAAGCCCAGGACCTCATCACCTATTCTGTTGTAGTAGTCCTCGCCCACCTCCAGGGATTTCTGAAGGGACTGTTCGATTTGAAGGTTAAACCAATAGTCGATGGATAAAAAGATAAACTGCACTGACACGAAAAAGATGATGATCGTTGGGAGCAGCGAGAGGATCACAAAGGCGAACACGAGCTTGGCTCGAAGGCCTGAACCCATGAATTTTTTTTTCCTCTCAAAGACGAGCTTGACCAGATTTCGCATAATCAAGTAAAGCAGAACGAGGACGAGTATAACATTGATGTTTATCAGGGCGAAGATAAGGATGCTGTCGGCAATCGGCAGCTCAATTCCAAGATCCAATACTTTAGTCCCTAGGTAGGTCAACAGGATGACGATAGGCAGGACAATGCCGATGGTGATAATCTCTCGCCTACGCCTTTTCTGGTCTTGGCTTCTTGTTTTAGGGCTTTTTTCCATTTCTCTCAATACTTGAACACCACGGAATACCAGTCGGTCTCAAAATCCCATAAGGAGAGAAAGAATAACACGTAGTCTAGGTTCAAGGGCAACTCAATTTTATCAAGTTCCGCCTTCAAACGCAGCTGGTACTGAAAACCTCGCTTTAATGTATCGAGCCTGACTACTTGCAAAGCTACGACTTCGGCCATCAATTTATTTGCTTCATCGGCATCCTTGGTGATGATCGTTTTATTATTATATTCCTGAAAGAACACGGTAAACTCGTTTTTCAAGGTATTGTACTCTACCTTGTGGGTGAGACTAATATCGGCTATCTTTCTATCGAACCACGCATTCCGCACCTCATAGAGCTTTACAATGAAGGTGAACTTTGCTGGAATCCCGTTCATGATTGCCTTGTTCATATCCTCAGTAAAGCAGTCCTCCACATTGAAGTACACGATAAGATGATCCTTGGTGTTCGTGACGATTATATCGTCAAGGCGAGCTTCCCGTGCTGATGAGAGTTCCGGAAGAAAAAAAGATAGAAGTGATAGAACCACGATGAAATGGATGAACTTTCGGAGCATAATTGATAGAATTTCGCCTCCCGACTTGGCAGTGCCAATATTGCTATAACTTTGACATCATAGAAAAAAGGCAGGATGAATGCAAGGTTTAATGAAACTGATTGGTCGGGAATGCGGTTGTTTGGAATGGGGAACGACTGGAGTTATCTATGCGTCCGAATGGAGGGTTGACGCTTTGACCTGTTCATTAGGCAGAGGCAAATCCGAATAGCCCGAAGGATGGTATCCTCACTTTTCGCTTTCCATAGTCCTCGTTGTTTTTGAATTGCAGTTCCTCCCAGCAGTTCTCCTGGGCCATAAAGGCCTTGAGCAATTCCTGATTGAAGGAATGCCCCGATCTCTCAACCGCGAAGTGTCCGATTACCGTAGCACCGAGAATCGCTAGATCTCCTATGAAATCGAGAAGTTTATGTCTCACGAATTCGTTTTTATATCGCAGGCCGTCATTATTAAGCACCCCTGACTCGTCTACCACAATTGCGTTCTCCAGCGAACCGCCTTTAGCAAGACCGTTGTCCCATAGGGTTTGTACATCTCTGAGAAAACCAAACGTCCGTGCTTTGCTAATCTCACGTATGAAACTGTTTTTTGAGAAGGTCATCTCGTAGGACTGGTCTTTGATCAAGGGATGATCGAAATTTATTCTGTAGCTTATCCTCAGCTCATTCGCAGGATGAAGCTGAATAGATCTGTTGCCATCGCTAACCTTTATCGGCTTCTTCACCAGAAAGAACCTCTTGGAGCTGTCCTGCATCGCAACGCCAGCCCTATCGAGCAGAGCGACAAAAGGCGCTGAGCTTCCATCCATAATAGGAACTTCTTCGCCCTCGATCTGAATCAGAGCATTATCTATGCCCATGCCGAAGAGTGCAGCCATAAGATGTTCTACCGTAGATATCCTGCAGCCGTTCACACCAATGGTAGTAGCCATATTGGTCTGAATGACGTTATCGAAAGAAGCCTTGATCTTGTGTGAATCAGGAATATCAATGCGTTCAAAGATAATGCCGCTATCAGCCGATGAGGGTTTAATAGTCATCTCAACAGTCTTGCCTGAGTGAAGCCCTATACCTCTGCAGCTTATCTCCTTCGCTATTGTCCGCTGTCTAAAATCCATAACCTCTCGTGGGAAAGAAATTGATTGCTATCAATAAATCAAAGCCTTATAGTATGAAAAATTTAAAGCAACTATCATGCCAATAAAATAAATCGTATTATAACAACAAGTCGATAAGATAACTATTTGAAATTATATTAATTTCAGAAATTAACAATACCTTTATAAAACAACTGCGCTAGGCCACCGTGGTGTATTTCCCACATGATCTGTATCCGCCTGATACGCTATAATCGTTTGAAGAACATCTCTCATTTTTTTTCTTGTGTTAGAGCAGGATTTACCACTACAATCTGTATCATGCGTAAGGTTCACCGCTATCTCATATTTTCTATTATCCTCCTTCTCGTCTGCAGTTGCTACCCTTTTACTAAAAAGGGGGTGAAAGAACCCGCCAATGCGCTCAAGAAGGTTAAATATTTCTGGCCGGAATTCTGTGATGATATGGGCACTGACTCACTGAGCCTAGCCATAGACCGAAGTCTTGAATACTACGACAGGCTTGATGAAGATGCAACACTTACCTTTGGACCGGATATGTTTCCCGTTTCCCATATCAAACGATCTATGAGGACCTTCCAACACCTGATACGACAAAATCCTGATATCAAGGCATTGAATCGGGAACTGAAAAAACAATTCCTTCTTTACAAATCAGCGGGATCACGGAGGGATGGAAAGGTTCTTTTTACAGGGTACTATGAGCCTATCCTTGAGGGAAGCTTGATGTGTGATCCCCAGCACCCATACCCAATTCACCAGAGACCGGATGATCTATTGAGTATCGATCTGGGGCTCTTTCGGCCCCAATATCGGGGAGAGCGAATCACGGCTAGGCTTGATGGTCGGAGTCTTATCCCTTATTACACCAGAGAAGAGATAGTTCATGGAAACACCTTAGAGGGAAAGGGTCTTGAGATCGCCTGGCTCAGAGATCCCCTCGATCTCGCTATATTGCATATTCAGGGCTCGGGCATGGTACGGTTGCTTAATGGCGATATAATACGGGTTGGATATAGCGCATCCAATGGACATCCCTATCGAAGCATCGGCAGGTACATGATAGACAAGGGGTATATCGAGGATGAAAATCTATCCCTTCAGACGATCAGGTCTTTTCTCAATGATCACCCCGATATGAAGGAGGAGATACTGAACGTGAACCCCTCCTATATATTCTTCCAAATGCTCGACGATGAGGGACCTCTTGGTAATATCGGGGTGCCTCTAACACCTGGAAGATCTCTGGCCCTCGATGACAGGCTATTCCCGAAGGGAGCCCTCGTCTATATTCGCTGCCAGAAGCCTGTTTTAGGAGAAGACGGCAAAATCCTTGAATGGGTGCCATTCTCTCGGTTTATCTTGAATCAGGATACTGGTGGGGTGATAAAGGGTACAGGAAGGGCCGATATTTTTTGGGGGATCGATCCTTATGCGGAGCTGGCCGCCGGCCACCTCAAGCATAGAGGGGAAATATATTTCTTGGTGCAGAAGCCTGATTAATACATGCCTCGCCACTAAGGCACCAAGACCCGCCCGCCTCGCCTGAGGCGAATCCGACCCGCCTGCCAGCGCCTGAAGCGTAGCTGATGGCGGGGGCAGGCGGCGGGCAGGCATAAAGAAAAAAATTTAGATTGCTTAGTGCCCGCCCTGGTGCGATATGATTTTACTAAGCTATTAATGCTTTAATATCAAAGATGCGGTGCTATAAAACTCAGTCATTACATCCCAGGTCTGGGCCAGTGACTTCGTGTCTTTGTGGCTGAATAGCTTTCAATGCTAGATAGCGAACTTCGAGAAATCGGCCATGTGAAGAAAACACTCCTTGAGCTGGGATAACAGGGTAAGCCTATTTTCCCTAACCGCCTTATCCTCTGCCATAACCATGACTTCCGAAAAGAAGGCATCCACCGGCCCACGTAATCCCGCCAGCAGATTGAGTGCATCGAGGTATTTCTGCTCCTCGATTTTCTGATGCACGGTATCCTCTGCGGCAAGAAATGCGCTCCACAATCCCCTTTCACTTGTGTGATCAAACAGCTCCGGATTCACCTCTCCAGTTTCCGGGACGCCCGTTGTAATATTTGAGATGCGTTTGAATGCAGTCACCAGGGTCTCAAAGCCAGAAAAGGATTCCCGAAAGGTCATGAGAGCTTCAATTTTCTTCTCAACCAGATCGAGATATGAGAAATCAACAGTGAGCACTGAATCTATAATATCTTGTGAAATCCCGGTAGATAATAGTATATTCTTAAAGCGATCCTTTATAAAATTTATGACCTTTTCTTTCACTATTCCTGCATCAAATGAGATAGTCTCAGCCAAGGTGACAGCGGATTTCTCAACGAAATCTGGAAGACATACGGGCATCTTCTTGTCACAAATAATCCTGATGCTGCCGATGGCATGTCTTCTTAGTGCATAGGGATCGGCGGTTCCACTAGGCTCAAGCCCCACAGCAAAGCATCCCACTATGGTGTCCATCCTGTCGGAGATGCCCACAATCGAGCCTATGAGTGACGCGGGAAGTGGGGAGTCGGCCTGGCCCGGAAGGTAATGGTCGGATATGGCAAGGCATATCTCCTCAGAATAGCCATCCAGCCGGGCATATATCTCGCCTATTTTTCCCTGAAGAGAGGGGAACTCCGTGACCATCTCAGTAACAAGATCGCATTTGCAGATCATCGCTGCAAGCCTGATGTCATCTATCTTCTCCGGTAGTATCCGTTCCCCGAGGTATTCTGCTAATCTCGTGAAACGCTGTACCTTCGCATATGAGGTCCCCAAGTCAGCCTGATAGATAACCCCTTTTAGATCATCCAATCTATCCTCAAGGGGCCGTTTCCTGTCTTCGGTAAAAAAGAAATTCGCATCAGCCAGCCGGGCCCGTAGTACCCGCTCGTGGCCTCTTTTCACCACGGCCTCATCGGTGGGAATTGTGTTGTTGATGGCAATGAAGTTCGGCATCAGGCGGCCTTCCTTGTCACGAATCGCGAAATATCTCTGATGCTCTTTCATAGCCGTGATGAGCACGGGCTCTGGAAGCCTCAGGTAGGCGGAATCGAAGCCACCACAGGTAGCAAAGGGAGTCTCCACCATATTCGTCACCCTCGACAGCAATTCAGGGTCTTCCTCCGGAACGCCTGATATGATATGAGCCGCCTTGGCCACGGCATTCTTTACCTCCTCCATTCTCTCCGCTGCATCAAGCAGCACTGATCCGGCTCGCAATTTTTCTAAATAGTCCTGGAGGTCCCGCACTTCCATGATCTGAGGTGCCATAAAACGGTGGCCCCTAGTTTTGTTCCCGCTCTTCACCCCGGCCAGCTCAAAGGGAATGACCTTTCCGTTAAAGAGGGCAAGTATCCAATGGATGGGCCGAACAAAGGAGAACTCACCGTTCCCCCAACGCATTGATTTCGGCCACGGAACACTTGCGATCAAATCAGGGAATATCTCTGAAAGCAGCTCGATCGTTGGCCTTCCTTTAACCATACGCTTTACATAGAGATACTCCCCTTTAGGGGTATCAAGAACCTCTAAGGCGTCAACAGCGACACCTTGTTTTTGAGCAAAGCCGAGAGCCGCCTTTGTGGGATTGCCAGCTTCATCAAAGGCTACCTTTTTGGGAGGGCCGGTCATATCCTGCACCGCATCAGCCTGATTCTCGGCTATGTCGCTCCCTACCAAAACAAGTCTTCGCAGGGTTCCGTAAGAAGAGAGGCCTCCTTCCACGTTTATCCGGGCCTCCCTCAAACAGGATTCCGCCAACCGCTTAAGCTCTCGTATGCCGTTATCGAGATAGTCTGCGGGGATCTCTTCTGTGCCAATCTCTAGCAGTAGCTCAGCGCCCATATATCCTCATTCATTATCCGTCAGTTATTGCCATACCTGAACTTCGTATCCTTCACTATTCAATGGTCAAGCTTCCACCAAGAGAGGATATCCCAGTTCTTCTCGCTGCTTCAAGTAATTTCTCGCCGCGAGATTTGCCAGATCCCTGATCCTTGCGATAAAAGAGGTCCTTTCCGTAACGCTGATGGCGCCCCTCGCATCGAGGATATTGAAGATATGGGAGCACTTCATGCAATAATCATAAGCAGGCAGCACTATCCCCTGCTCGCTTATTCTCTTGGATTCAACCTCGCACATATCAAACATCCTAAAGAGCATTTCCACGTTTGCAAGCTCGAAACAGTACACCGAGTTTTCCCATTCCCCCTTCTTATGGACATCGCCGTAAGTAATTCTATCGTTCCAAAGGAGATCGAACACGCTTTCCTTTTCCTGGAGATACATGGCTATTCTTTCCAGGCCGTAGGTTATCTCCACTGAAATTGGGTCTAACCTGACACCACCCGCCAGCTGAAAATAGGTAAACTGGGTGATTTCCATGCCATCCAGCCATACTTCCCATCCGAGGCCCGAGGCGCCAAGTGTTGGAGATTCCCAGTCGTCCTCCACAAAACGGATGTCGTGATCAAGGGGTTCGATCCCTAAAGACTTCAAGCTCTCAAGATAGATATCCTGAATATCTATGGGAGAGGGTTTTATAATCACCTGATACTGGTAGTAATGGCCCAATCGGTTTGGATTCTCGCCATATCTGCCATCAGTAGGCCTCCTTGAGGGCTCTACATACGCAACGGACCAGGGCTCTGGACCCAACACCCTCAAAAGCGTAGCTGGATTAAAGGTGCCTGCACCAACCTCAAGGTCATAGGGCTGCTGGATCAAGCATCCCCTTTCTGCCCAGAATCTTTCCAAGGCAATAACTAATTCCTGAAAGGTCATAACTATCCCCATCTCGTTATGGAAGAGTCAAGCGAGACATATCACTTGCCTTCTATGATGTCAATATGACGTAAGATATTGCGCTGATCGAAGCCTTTTTCCGATGCAATGCTCGATATGCGCTGCCAGAACCTTGCGCAACTCTGTGAGTATCTCCTCATCCAACACAAGGGCCTCATTGGCTAATGCTTCGTGTGATTGGAGCCGTGTAAGAGCATGGACTGCTCGTGCGCTCATTCCTGGAGTGTGCGCTGTTTCCCTCTTGCAGGCCATGCAGGCTATTGAGCCACTGGGTGGATGAAAGAGAGCCCTCCCCTCCCCCTTGTACACCCTTCCACACAGGCCGCATCTCGAGGTATTGATGCTGAAGCCGCCTATGCTCAAGGCCCGTGCCTGAAAGACGATCATCGTCCTTGCAGGATCTCTCCCATCAGAGATAGCACCCAGAGCCCATATCAACAGATAAAACATCCCCTGGCTGGGTACATTGAGGGGGAAGAGCGTCTCGGTGAGTTCAACTGTGTAGCTCGCCCTTGACAGCTGCGTGTAGTTCGATCGAATTCCGGGAAATCCATCGATCAGTTCAGACGAATCGAGCCACACGAGATCCCCGCTCCTTCTTTCTCGAAACTCGAGATTGACATGAGAGAAGATGTTCAGGGAGTTGACAAACCGCTTCGAGCTCCTTCTGGCTCCCTTTGCGATGCCCTTTAGGGTTCCGTGAAGGGATGAAAAGGCCGTTATAATACAGTCAGACTCCCCAAAATCCCTTATCCTCAAGATAATCGCCTCTGTCTTCTTCGGCTCCACTTGTCTGCGTATGTCTGTGGTTAATAAATGAAAGGCCCTGCTCACCTACCGGCAGGGCCTTCGTAAAAAAATGACGCAGTAGGTTATCTACTGTTGGCCATAGAGCTCTTTAACCTTTGCCCTATCTGGAGACCCATTCTCCAAAAGGGGAAGCTCTTCTACGAACTCCACGTACTGAGGTTTCTTGAAACGGGCTATGCGCTCACCGACAAAATCAATGAGCTCCTGCTGCTCAAGCTTATGTCCCTCCTTCAGAAGGCATACTGCCTTGATGCCCTCTTTCCATTTGGGATCAGGAACCCCGAAGACAACCGTCCTCTCGACAGCCGGGTGCTGAAGTATTACCTTTTCAACCTCAGCGGGATAGACGTTCTCTCCTCCCGGCTTGATGAGCTCCTTCTCACCCTTTCGTCCCGCATACCAGAGGAAACCGTCCTCATCGAAACGACCCTGGTCTCCTGTATGATGCCAACCTTCCCTGAACGTATACCCGGTTTCCTTGGGAAGATTCCAGTAGCCCTTAAACACCAT
>Ga0307422_1000409_pt1 | contig 24962 bp, 15 predicted proteins | sample SalMarWE160290MG_FD_202153 | JGI IMG/M metagenome (GOLD analysis project Ga0307422, IMG submission 202153) | Salt marsh sediment microbial communities from the Plum Island Ecosystem LTER, Massachusetts, United States - WE1602-90 | ecosystem: Environmental > Aquatic > Marine > Intertidal zone >...
CAGAATGCAGTTTTTTATTATTATGCCCATGAAGATGGAAATTCAAATAACCCAATTAAATTATATCAGCAAAGTGGGTTCCCTATTATTCCAACAGTAAAATATTCTGTGAAATTTTAAATCTGTTTTTAACCTGTCTTACAATACATTAACAAGCATTATCAATTTTTATTAGCCCGAATAATTCATGAATTATTCGGGCTAAAAGAACCGGCCTTTTGAAGGGGCCGGTTCTTTTTTAATCCCCTAATATTAATTTTTTGAAAATATTTATCCAAAGCAGTGTTTGTCTGATTTTTAAGTTTACCTTTGCGCCCGCTTTACACGCCTGAATAATTTTAAAAAGCAGGCAGAACAGCACCAAACCGAAAAGTTGTTTAGTCAATAAATCGTAAAACAGGAGTCCCGGGATCCGGGCACTAAGCACAGCTCGGTAAAAGCTAACGGGAATAATTACCGGATGTGCATAGTTATAAACCGATTGAGGCACGTGCCTTAATCCAGAAAATTGTTTTATGATTGAAAATTTTAATGACTTGGGATTAAATCCCGATATTTTAAAGTCTGTTGAGAAAATGGGCTTTGTTACCCCTACCCCGATCCAGGCAAAAACCCTTCCGTTTATTTTACATGAAGACCAGGATCTGATAGCCAGGGCACAGACCGGAACCGGAAAAACCGCTGCTTTCGGGTTGCCGTTGCTGCAGCTGGCCGAAAAAGACAACCGCAATGTACAATGCCTGATTCTTTGCCCCACGCGGGAATTATGCATGCAGATCACTTCCGATTTTGAGAAATTCATGGCTCATTCGCCGGATTTCAACGTTGTGGCAGTATATGGAGGGGCAAGCATCGAAACCCAGATCAGGGCCCTGAAAAAAGGAGCCCAGTTTGTGGTCGGCACACCGGGACGTACCCTCGACATGATCAAACGAAAAGCCCTCAGGGTTAATCACATCAGGTGGCTGGTACTGGATGAAGCCGATGAAATGCTGAACATGGGATTTAAGGACGAGCTGGATGCCATCCTGGAAGGAACGCCTGAGAATAAACGAACCTTTCTTTTCTCGGCTACCATACCCAAAGAAATCTCGGAAATGGCAAAAAACTATATGTCTGTTTCAGAGAAAATCTCTGTGGGTATACAAAACGCCGGAGCTGAAAATGTAAGCCATACCTATTACATGGTACCTGCACGCGACCGCTTTGAAGCACTGAAACGGATCGTTGATATACATCCGAAAATATATGGGATCGTATTCTGCCGCACCCGTGCTGAAACCAAGGAGGTAGCTGACAAGCTGATGGAGTCCGGCTACAATGCCGATGCACTCCATGGCGATCTTTCGCAGGCCCAGCGTACCTATGTCATGAACCGTTTCCGTTCCCGACAGCTGCAAATCCTGGTAGCAACGGATGTAGCAGCCCGGGGACTGGATGTCAACGACCTGAGCCATATAATCAACTACAACCTTCCGGATGAACTGGATATATATGTACACCGGAGCGGACGTACCGGACGTGCCGGGAAAAAAGGCAATTCAGTTGCCATTATCCATTCCCGCGAAAAAGGGAAAATCCGCCAAATCGAAAAATCCGCCAACATACTGTTCAAACGGGAGATGGTTCCCAACGGAAAAGAGATCTGCGAAAAACAACTGTTTAACATGATTGACAAAATCGAGCGGGTTGAGGTAGATGAAAAACAAATAAACCCCTTCCTGCCCGATGTCTATAAAAAACTGGAATGGCTCAGCCGTGAAGAGCTGATCAAACATATGGTCTCGGTAGAATTCAACCAGTTTCTCAATTACTATAAGAACGCTTCCGACCTGAATGTCGAAGAACAAAAAGGCAGGAAAGAACGCACCCATAAAGAAGGCTGGACCCGTGGCGATAAACGAAACAACCGGGGCGATATCCGAAGCCACACCCGGCCTCCACGGGAAAGGTCCTCAAACGGGCAAAGCCGGTTCTATATAAATCTTGGAACCAAGCGTGGACTGGATGTCCCGGGCCTCATCGGACTGATCAAAGAAACCACCCGAACCCGGAATATCCCCATCGGGAAAATCGACCTGATGAAAAAATTTTCCTTCTTTGAAGTAAACAACAGCGACAAACAACTGATCATCGATTCCTTTAATAAGGCCACCCACGGTACAGAGCGAATCATGGTGGAAGAATCAAAACCCTTTGCCCCTGTAAGCAACGGGAATTTCAGGGCAGGAAGAACCCCGGGGAAGACAAGAAACAAAGCCGGAAGCCCGGGAAGAAAAAAATATTCACGTTAAATAACATGGAATTGAATAAAGTAAACCGGTTTTTTTAACCGGTTTTTTTATATCCCGGCAAAACAAACAACTACCAAAATACCGTTTATCCCCTGCCTGAAAACAGAAAACGAACAGCCAACCCCACAATTGGTTGAGCAAAAATTACGCACGGTTACATGATTCTTTTCCCCCGAAAAGTGACAGGTTGGCTTTAACCAACAGCTTGCCTGCTTATATGGTACCCATTCAAATTAATTTTCAAATTTAAACATCCGTTGTAATGAAAAACTGTATCCTCCGTCTTACCTTTGAAAAGAATAACAAACGTTCCGGGATAAATGGCAGATCAAGACTTTAAAACACAGGTGCTACCTGTTAGCAACAAACTTTTGCGGTTTGCTTCCTGCTTTCTGAAAGATGAAGATGAAGCCCGTGATGTGGTACAGGATGTGTTTTTAAAGTTATGGCAAAAACGCTCCTCCCTGGGAGATATAAAGAACATTGAGGCATTTGCCATGCGCATGACACGCAACCGGTGCCTCGATGTGATCCGGGCTAAAAGGATGGTGCCTATCAATGAGGAAGTGGAACGACAAATGAAAGAGCAAACCACCGATGTTCATTCACAGGTTGAATTATCAGAATCAGCAAAGATCATCCGGCACCTGATCAACAAGCTGCCGGATATGCAAAGGACCGTAATGCACCTGCGCGATATTGAACAACATACCTATGAGGAAATTGCAGAAATTACCAACCAGGAAATAAATGCCATACGGGTAACCCTTTCAAGGGCAAGGAAAAAAGTACGGGATGAATTTTTAAAAACGATGACGCATGGAACCCAAAGAAGTAAAAATAGCATTGCAACGATATTTTAACGGGGAGTCTTCCCGGGAAGATGAAGAAGTACTGGAAAAGTATTTCAGCTCGGGTGATGTAGCCGATGAACTCAGCGAATACACTGAATTTTTCAGAGGCATCGCTGAACTGGCACAACCCCACCCGGAAGGATCATCCATCGAGGAAGAGGTGATGAAGTATATCCAAACCCAGGAACAAAAGAAAAAAAGCAGAAACCTGAGTTTGAGGAGAACCGTCACCGGAATCGCTGCTTCCCTGCTTATTGTCATGGGAAGTTTGCTGATCTATGAACAGCAGAAAAAACCCTTCGAAGATACCTTCAGCGACCCGGATAAGGCCTATTTAGTGGCCGAACAAACATTGAAATATATATCCGGAAAATACCAGACCGGTGTGGAACAACTTTCAAAAACACAAAAATACAACGAAGCCCTTGCCTTGCTGGATAAAATGCAAATTGTAAAAACCGCTCCCCAACCCTTAACGAAAAGTGTGAATACAATCCGCAAAGGATTTGAAATAACGGAAAATATAACTAAATAAAAATCAAAACCATGAAAAAGTTCATAGCCATTTTAGCCGTAGTATTGCCCCTGGCAGTACTGGCACAGAAAAGTCCGGTTGACAAATTGTTTGAAAAATATGCCAACCAGAAGGGATTCACAACCGTTAACATCTCGGGAAAACTCCTGGGATTTGCCAGCAATATTGATACCGGGGATGAAAATGTCTCTGAAATGCTGGCCAATCTGACCGGAGTCAGAATTTTATCGGTGGAAGACCACGAACTGAACAAAAGCCTTGATTTCTACGCAGAACTGGAAAAGGACGGATTCTTTAAGAACAACGATTACGAAGTACTGATGGAGGTCACCGAAGACAATGAAATCGTTCGCTTCCTGGGCCGCGATGCCGGAGGAAACCGTTTCTCAGAACTGCTGCTGATCGTCGGAGGCGATGACAATGCCCTGATCAGCATCCGTGGATTAATAGATCCTGAAAATATCGGTAAACTAACCAAATCACTCGATTTGAACGTCGGAGATTTGGAAATAGAGGTAGACTGATGCTGGAAAGGTTATCAGTTGTCGGTTGTCCCGATACGCTACGCTATCGGGATTAATTGCACCAACGTCATTTCTTTCGCTACACTCAGAAATGCCGGGTGTCATTGAATCAGTTAACGGTTGACGGTTCCCGATAGGAAATCGGGACTCCGCTTTAGCGAAGGAGGTGTTGCTGGTTGCTGGATGCTGGATATTAGATACTGGATATTAGATACTGGATTCTTAGCTCTTAGCTCTTAGCTCCTGGTTCTTTATTTTTTCATCTTATAATCAGATGCCGTACTGCTCTTTTTCCTCCTGATTCAACCACTACAGAATAGTATCCATGACTAAACCGGTGTAGCCCTAATCGCTCAATATGCCATGCATCAACTATCTCCCCCTGGCCGATATAAATCGTTTTGCCTTCGGATGAGAGAATCTTAAGGCGATAATCACCCTTTGCACCGGATATCTTTATATTTACATAGGTACGTGCCGGATTGGGATAGATGTCCATCCCGATCCCATCCTCCTGGGTTACCTGTTCCGGAACAAACACCTGTAACGTATCCTCCACCGTAAGATCAAGCGTTACCACCGAATCACAGCCATACCGGTTGTTCAATATTTCGGTATAGATTCCGGGGGTATCGAACACTCTGCTCCCCACAACCACACTGTCACCTTTGTAAATGGTAACGGTCAGGACCGTATCATCAACCGGGTATACAAACAGATCAAGGATGACCATGGAATCACAACCGTATTGGGTGGTAAAAAGGATCTCATAGATCCCTGTTTCTCTATAACTCACTTCGCCGATAACGATGCGGTCCCCTTCGCAGAGGGTCTCTGACCGCACTTGTTCATAAGCCGGGTGAACGGTCAGGTTCAGGGTAACTACCGAATCACAGCCATACCGGTTCACCAGCACATCCGAATACACACCGGCTGTTTTGTAAACCGATGGGCCAACAACCAAACTGTCCCCTTCACAGATCTCTTCTTCAATCAGGGTCTCTGAAACAGGGAATACCTCCAGGTGAACCGTAACGGTTGAATCACAACCCCATTGATTGGTCAGGGTCTGGGAATAGATTCCGGAAACATCATACTTGCTGGTTCCGATCGTATAGCTTTCCCCTTCACATCGTTCCACATACAACACGGTATCAGAAACCGGGCATACCGTCAGGTGGGTGGTGATGACCGAATCGCAGTCAAACCGGTTAAGCAGGGTATCCATGTAAATGCCACTTGTTTTATATACTGAATTACCCACTACAATGCTGTCGCCTTCACAGATTGTGCGGGAAAAACTGGCATAAGTAACCGGTTTGAAACGTAAGGCAACCGTAACCATGGAGTCACAGCCATACTGGTTTTCCAAAACAGATGTATACGTTCCGGGCCACGTTAATTCCTGATTGCCCAGCATATAAACATCCCCCTTGCACAACTCCAGATCCAGGATGGTTTCATTCACCGGATGGACTGTCAGATCAAGGATTACCAGGGAATCACAACCATACCGGGTGGATAAATGATTTTCATAGATCCCTGTTTCTGTATAACTCATCCCTCCTATTAGGATGCTGTCCCCTTCACAGAGGGTCTCTGAACGCACTTGTTCATAAACCGGGTAAACGGTCAGATTCAGGGTAACCACCGAATCACAGCCGTACCGGTTTTCCAACACATCCGTATACACCCCGGAAGTTTGATAAACCGAAGAGCCGACAACTATGCTGTCGCCTTCACAGACCTCCGCTTCAAGCAGGGTATCTGAAACAGGCAGTACATGCAGGTTTAACGTGACCAGCGAATCACATCCGTATTGGTTTTGCAGGATCTCGGTATAGATGCCTTCTTCCGTAAATTCCGAATCCCCCACCCGGTACCTTTCCCCTTCGCATATTTCCGCTTCAATAAGGGTATCATGCACCGGAAGGACATGAAGGATTAAGGTAACCAATGAATCGCAGCCAAAACGGTTGGGTAAGGATACCTCATACGTTCCTTCCTCCTGAAAAGTTAAATCGCCAACCCCATATTCTTCCCCTTGGCATATTTCTTCCGTAAGGAGGGTATGATGCACCGGATGGACCGTCAAATCAAGGACGATCAGGGAATCACAACCATACCGGGTGGATAAATGATTTTCATAGATCCCTGTTTCTGTATAACTCATCCCTCCGATTAGGATGCTGTCCCCTTCGCAGAGGGTCTCTGAACGCACTTGTTCATAAGCCGGGTGAACGGTCAGATTCAGGGTAACCACCGAATCACAGCCGTACCGGTTCACCAGTACATCCGTATATACCCCGGTGGTTCTGTAAACCGAAGAACCAACAACCACACTGTCGCCTTCACAGACCTCCGCTTCAAGCAGGGTCTCTGAAACAGGCCTGACTTCCAGGTACAAGGTTACTACCGAATCACAGCCATACCGGTTTTGAAGGATCTCCGTATATTCCCCTGAATCTGTAAATTCCGAATCCCCCACCCGGTACCTTTCCCCTTCGCATATCTCTGCTTCAATAAGGGTATCATGTACCGGCAAAATCGAAAGATGTACGGTAACCAATGAATCGCAGCCAAAACGGTCGGGTAAGGATACCTCATACGTTCCCTCCTCCTGAAAGGTAAAATCGCCGATCCTGTATTCCTCCCCTTCACAGGTTTCCACATAAAGGGTGGTGTCATGTAGCGGAAGAACTGTTAATTCCAGTTCCACAACAGAATCACACCCAAATTGACTGACAAAAGAATCCGTATAAACACCCTCGGTTTTATAAACGGCATTGCCTGTAACCAGACTGTCGCCTTCGCAAATCGTTTCCGTAAGAAATGTATGGGTTACAGGATGAACGGTGAGATCAAGGGCAACAATCGAATCGCACCCATACCGGTTAACCAGCGTATCGGTATAGACACCGGAATCGGTATAGAAGGTTCCATTCATTTCAAAAATGGTACCCTCACAGACAGAAGCATAAATCAGGGTATCGGAAGAAGGCAAAACGGTAAGGTCCAGGGTAACAATGGAATCAAAACCAAACCGGTTGGTCAATACCATTTCATAGACTCCGGTTTGTATAAGAAAATCTCCGTTAAACAAGATGCTGTCACCCTGGCAGATCGCTTCGCTGATCCAGGTAGTACTTTCCTGTCCCCTTGTATACTTCGGGGAACCAAAGGCATAAGCATTGTCATTTTCATCTTCTTCAGAAACCACATTCTTATAATCGATCAGGTACCCGATAAACCAGGTTCCCACGGGAAGGTCCGGCAAGGCCTGGGTAACATCAATCACAGCACTTTCATTGCTTATTTGCCCGGGAAGCAAAGTCCCCACTAAATCGTAACCCATCAGGTAATCCGCCTGTGTAATGAGCAGATCGGATGACAGGAAATACCCAACACGGCATGCGTCAGCTACTGAGTTGCCATTGTTTTGTACCCTAAGGCTGATTTCCACTAAATCGCCGGTTGCTGATGCACTATTGTAGGCATCCACAAAAGTAAGGTTTGGAGTTGCAACATATACTACCTGCTCTCCGGTATAAACAGAAATGTTGTCGTCTTCGGATGTTTCTTCAACCGACTCCTGGTAATCAATGATAAATCCCATGTAATAGTTCCCGTCTGGCAAATCAGGTAAGGTACTGACATCCAGATTCAGGGCATGGCTCACCGAAGACCCCTTTGAAAGGCCTGAAACATAATCGCTTCCGACAAGGTGGTCGGTAAAAGTCAAGGTCTGATTTGAAGACAAATAGTACCCTATTCGGAAGGCGCCTGCATCTCTGTCGCCGGTATTCAGTACCTTGAGGCCGATTTCGATAGAGGTCCCGTCGATGGCAAAGTGGTTCAGGGCAGGATCGCAGGTCAGGTTGGGCAATGGATCCGGAGCATTTGCGGGAGAGAGGCTGAAACGGGCAGTTGATCCATCCATTCGTATATCCGAAACGAAGATACCGGTTAATTTTCCATCGTAGGTTTTTGAATCGGGATACGAATCATCATTAAAGAGAGTATTATGGGAGGACCCGGGAAACACATCCCCCCCATCGCCCCGATTCTCTTTATTATCCAGGCCATCCTTCCCATCCGCTTCCTCCATATCGACCAGTTTCAGCTCTTCGTTATCGTTGTCAGACCGGTCGGCATTTACATGAAAGATGGCCATTCCCGAGCCCGGCAGGTACGCATTAAATCCTGTTCGATACATGTTTTCCAGTAAAAAGTACTCTTTGGAATTCTGGGTCAGTATTTTATAGACCTCTGTGGACCTTGCGGAAGGTTCCAGGGTATAGTCCCCATTATAGGCTTCCGTTATGGGCCAGGGAATAACAGCGGGTGAAACCCAATCCAGTTCTTCCCTGCACCATGCGGACATCATAGCCGGTGTTTTTTCCTGGTTTAACCACAAACCACTTGCCATCAGACACCAGTTGCCCAGGCCCTCGGAGGATCCATCGGTATCGTACAGATCAGGTAATCCAAGAGCATGCCCGAATTCATGACAAAATACACCAATTCCTACCATTCCGTAAGACCTTGTTTCGGGTTGCATCAAATAACTGTTGATCCGCACTCCGTCATAGTATCGGTCGTATAGATACCCCAGGCTCCAGCTGTGCGACCAGATATATTCGGTACGGGAACCCTCCTCAGCACCAGGCCCTGAATGGACCACAAGCAAATTATCCACGGTTCCATCGTTGTCGTTATCATAGACCGAAAAATCCACACCGGCCGTTTCTGCTGCATCAATGGCCTCCCCAACCAGTTCGCGGGCTGGGTTGTCACCTTCGTCCTCCCCGTAATACAAATAACTATTCTCAGCCGTATACCAACCGACCACATCAATCGCTAATTCCAGTTTATGACCGGAACAGGTATAGTAATAATCCCTGAAAGAACCGGTACCCCCGTAGTCTGACTGGTTCATAAGGTTGTAGAAAGCTCCGGAAGGATAGGTTGAATTCAGGTCCGGATATTTGATCAACAACAACAAAAGCTTTTGCTGTCCCTGGGAGGGAAAAGCCTTTTCCAGCTCGGAAGATTTCAGCTGCTCCTCATCCGGTCCCGGAGCAACAGGAGCGACCCCTCTGGGTAAGGTTGAAAGAAAAACCTTTTCCTTCGCTTTTCTGTCTTTTTGATTGCGGGCAAAAGTTCCCGAAGGAACCAGTTCCCCGCTTTCATCGATTTGTGCGTATTCAAAGTACCCTTTCCTGTTTTTTATAAGGGTATAACCATCCTCTGTTTGCGGGAAATGATACCATTCATCTCCTCTTGCCTGTATCGTAAGTTTTGATCCGTCAGGCTGGGTTATTTCCACCGGGTAGGGAGATGCCGGAACACGCGAATACTGGGCATAACCCCCAAGACCAAGAATACAAAATGCGATAAATAAGAAATGCTTCATACGATATATCCCGCATAAATAAACAAAATTTTTATCATTAAAGACAGACCTCCCCTTACGAAAATTCCCACAAAATATTCATTGGATTAATGAACCGCAAGGTTCGCAAAGAAAACACTAAGTCCGCAGAGAAGCTACAATCAACAGGAAAATTCTTTGCGTCCTTTGCGAAAACGTTGCGTCCTTTGCAGTTACATACTTTTCAGAGAGCTTCTTCCAGGTTGTCGGTTGTCGGTTTTCAGTTGTCAGTTGTCAGTTATCAGTTATCAGTTATCAGTTATCAGTTGTCAGTTATCAGTTATCAGTTATCAGTTGTCAGTTTGTCCCGATACGCTACGCTATCGGGATTAATTCCACCAACGTCATTTCTTTCGCTACGCTCAGAAATGCCGGGTGTCATTGAATCAGTTATCAGTTTATTCAGTCCTTCAGTAATTCAGTTTATTCAGTAATTCAGTAATTCTTTTAGTCTGTTTCAACCTCATCCAATCCGCGTTTTTCCAGGAGAGGCTCAATCGAAGGTTCTTTGCCACGGAACTTCAGATAGACATTCATTCCCTCATCGGCACCACATTTTGCGAGCAATTCACGAAACCGTGCTGCCACTTCTGGATTAAAAAGATCGCCGGTTTCCTTAAAAGCATTGAAGGCATCGGTATCAAGCACAGCAGCCCATATGTAAACATAATACCCTGCTGAATAGCCGCCTGAAAAGATATGCGAAAAGTAGGTACTTCTGTAGCGCGGGAGGTATTCAGGGATCAGTCCGATCTGGTCCATGGATTGTTTTTCAAATTCCCGTATATCTTCTATGACGGGATTTTCCACTGTGTGGTAATCCATATCGAGCAAGGCAGCTGCCACATATTCCCCGGTAGTGAAGCCCTGGTTGAAATGGCCGCTTCGGACAATCTTATCAATTAATGCATCCGGTATGGGTTCCCCGGTTTCATAATGCCGGGCATACACTTTCATCACTTCCGGTTCGGCACACCAGTTTTCCATAATCTGTGAGGGGAGTTCAACAAAATCGCGCGGTACACGGCCGGCTGTTCGCTGATAGGGCCCGTCGGTGAATAATCCGTGCAAGGCATGCCCGAATTCATGAAAAAAAGTCGTTGCTTCATCAAAACTCAACAGAGGCGGTGTATCTCCTGCCGGCCGGGTGAAGTTCATCACAATTGTACCAATCTCAGAAATGCGCTCTCCCTCTTTATAGGAAGAATTCCGGAAGCTGGTTGACCAGGCTCCCACCCTTTTCCCGTCACGGGGATGAAAATCCATATACAAAACCCCAAGATGGGATCCATCGGCCTCCTGCACTTCATATGGAACAACCTCCTCATGGTAGGTAGGCAGGTCTTCCCTGGGAATAAATTTGATTCCGTAAAGTTGATCCGCAACATAGAAGATCCCTTCTTTCACATTCTCAAGGCTGAAATAAGGCTTCAACTCTGCCTCATCAAGGTCATATTTTTCCTTTCTCAGTTTTTCCGCATAGTACCACCAATCCCATGACTGCAATTTAAAATCTCCACCTTCGCGATCAATAATCGCCTGCATATCTTTCACATCTCTTTTGGATATTTCCAGGGCCGGTTCCCAGAGTTTCCAGAGAAATTCATAGACTGCTTCCGGGGTTTTCGCCATATTCACATCGATGATGTACTCGGCATGGTTTTCAAAACCCATCAATTCGGCTCTTTCATCGCGGTTTTGAACAATCTTTTTGATGATCTCCTTGTTATCATTCTCATTGTCGTTATCGCCCCGCATAAAATATCCGCGGTACAGTTTCTCGCGCAGGGCACGGTTGTCTGCATACTGAAGAAAAGGGATCATACTAGGTTTTGCCAGGGTAAATACCCATTTTCCGGGTTCACCTGCAGCCTGAGCTTCCTCGGCTGCCCGAATGATCACATCCTCGGGAAGCCCTGCCAGGTCCTCTTTATTGTCAATGACCAGTTTAAAATTTTTGTTGGTTTCAGCCAGCACATTTTCTCCAAACTGCAAACTGAGTCGGGAAAGTTCTTCATTCAATTCTTTCAGCCTTTCCTGGTCCTCAGGAGAAAGGTTTGCCCCGTTGCGAATAAAGTCCTGATAATACTTCTCGGTAACCCTGATTTGCTGGTCATCAAGATCCAGTTTATTCCTCTTCTCATAAACCGATTTCACCTTTTTAAAAAGTTCAGGATTCATCATCATATTATCCCGGTGTTTGGTGATTTTCGGAGAAATCTCCCGGGCCAGAGCCTGCATATTATCGTTTGTGTTAGCCGAATTTAACGGACCAAACACCCCGGATACTTTATTCAGCAGTTCCCCTGACTGGTCCAGTGCCAGTATGGTATTTTCAAAATCAGGTTCTTCGCTGTTCTCAACAACAGCTTGAATCTCAGCTTCATGCTGTTTAATGCCTTCCTCAATGGCCGGAAGATAATGATCCTCCGTTATTTGTCCGAAGGGGGGTACCCCAAAGGGGGTGTCCCACTCCTGTAAAAAGGGATTTTCCATAACATCGGTTTCTCTGGATTGGTTTTTACAGCCCGCAACTGCAACACCCAAAACAATTAATAACATAAGTAGCTTATTCATAGTATTTTAATTTAATGTGTCATTTGGGTGGATAAGATAATGATTTTTACATAAACCATATATGATAAATGACGGTATTTGAAGATTAATGCCAATTGATAAAACATAATAAAAGAACAATTCACACCACAGCCCCACAGGAACGTTCGCAACTGCAAAGATGAATGACCGGGCTACCGTTTCAATACAACAACTTCCTCCCCCCTTGCCCCCTCCAGGGGCACTAATTGTCCAATCCTGAAAAATCAGTCCCATTATGGGACATATTCACACGAACAAACAGTTGCTATATGGCTCATATCCAGCTACTTTCGTCTTTCTGGCACGCCCTTTGCACTCTCTATGGCATGAACAATAAAATGAAAAAACAAACATTAAAAATAAAAAAAATGAAAAGGTCAGTTATAATCACAGCAATCGCACTCGCAGCATTCACAACCCAAATATTTGCAGAGGGTAACGAAAACAATTCAGCAAGCCACGATGTAACCATCTCCATTCCTGAAGTAGCCTTACTGGATCTTGAAGGGGCATCCACCATCACCCTTGCTCCTACGGCTCCTGAAGAAGCAGGAGAAGGACTGAATTTCGCTACAGCCACCGACAACAGCGTATGGGTAAACTACTCTTCCGTTGTTGCATCCGGCCAAAACCGCAGCATAAATGCAAAAATAGACGGTACCGTTCCTGAAGGACTTCAGTTAAAAGTATCAGCAGGTTCCTATAATGGGAACGGAGCAGGAACCATTGGTTCATCTGCAGGGAATGTCATTCTTTCAGATAAAGATCAGGAAATTATTTCCGGTATAGGAAGCAGTTACACAGGAAACGGAACCAGCCAGGGTCACAACCTTACCTATCAGCTGGACCTGACGGATACCGACAACTACCAGAATCTGATGGAAGGGGACACCGAAATTACTGTAACGTATACACTGACCGATAAATAATAGCGTAAATTACAACTGAAGAAAACAGGGCTGCATGCAGCCCTGTTTTTTTTTTGATTGTCAGCAAAAAAATCAAAAAACAAGGTTTTTATATGCTTCATCGATGGAAAGCTTCTTTTAACCGAAACAAAAATGCAGAAAACGGATGCTTCTTATATATTTGTTTCTGTAAATACACAATTCCGTGCCATGCGTACAAAGACACATTCAAATTCAGCTATTCTTCCTGCCATTTTACTGATTGTGATCGGAGGATTTTGGTTTCTGTGGCAATTGGGGCTAACCATTGATTTTCCGCGGTTTCATTTTCATGAGATTCTGTTTCCCTTTCGCAATTTTTTCGGCCCATTCCGGCATCTACTGTTTTCATGGCAGGCTATACTGATTTTTACCGGGCTTCTGTTGATGATCGGGAAGCGGACTACGGCAGGGATTATCGTACTTTGTATCGGAGGTTTTTTGTTATTGCCGAAGATCTTTTTTATTCCGGATATGACGGCTGTACTGTTTGTGCCGGTTATACTGATTGGCATCGGAGTGGCTTTGATCGCAAGAGTGAGTTAACATTTAATTTTGTACGAACAAAAGACAAAAGCAGAATACCATGGAACATGAAAGACGGACAGATAAAAGGGCTTATTTCGGGTTGTTTCTGATTCTTCTTGGGATTGTCTGGATCCTGGAACGGTTGGATCTGGTTCCGGTATTTATGGATGACATTCTCATTTCCTGGCAGATGTTGCTGATTGCCATTGGGGTGTTTGCCTTACTTGGGGGAAACCGGACTACAGGAGTTGTCCTGATTTTTATAGGGGGTGTCTTTCTGGTCCCGGAGATGATTCATATTCCGTATCAACTGAGAAGGATTGTCTGGCCTCTGTTATTGGTTGGAGTGGGGATTATTCTGCTTGTACGGCACCTTGGCCGGCATGATGAGCCGGTGCCTGTGCATGGGGGGCAAAGCCGGGGGATTGATTTTTTCGATGATTTTATCATCTTTGGCGGACGGGAGATCTTTGTAACCTCAACCAATCTGCTGGGGGGTAAAACGACCTCGATATTTGGAGGTACGGAATACGATATGCGGAGAGCCTCTTTATCGCCAAACGGGGCGGTCGTGGATTGCCTTTGCCTGTTCGGAGGCTGTACCTTTATGGTGCCTCCTGAATGGACCATTAAGAATGACATGAATTCCATCTTCGGGGGAGTTACCGATAAACGCGGTGCAAATTTTCAGGTTAACCATACTGCAGACCCCTCAAGAATACTCATATTAAAAGGTTTTGCAGCCTTTGGAGGAGTGGAAATCAAGCTGATGTAGGCATGGATTTCAGGCATCCTTTTTTTTCGAAACCCAAACTGGCTGTTTTTTATGCCCTGTTCTGGGGAATGGTTACTCTGGCCGTTATTCTTGTTCAATGGTTGGGCAACCAGGTCCCCTGGGATCAGGCTGTTGTGGATGTCCTCTCTACCATTACCCTTTTTGCCATTATCGGCTCATCCATATGGTATGTGGTGCGGTTCAGTACCTTTGAAAACAAAGCCTACGGAAAATTTATCCTCTGGCACCTGATGGCTGCCTCGGTGGTCGTGGCTTTGTGGTTGTATCTGGGAGCAGTCATTTCAAAAGTGTTCTGTCCCCTGTCTGAAACCCTGAGTGGGGATACCTTCCCCGGGAAAATATTAACCGGCTATACCCTTTATCTTATTTTTGTTGTTTTTTTCTATGCCATCACATTCTATCAGAATTTTAAGGAAAAAGTACGCAGGGAAAGTGAATTAAAAGCCCTCATAAAAGAAGCGGAACTCCACGCTTTGAAATCGCAGTTGAATCCTCACTTTTTATTCAACAGCCTGAACAGCATATCTTCACTGACGATGTCTGACCCTGAGAAAGCACGGGAAATGGTGATTAACCTCGCTGCTATTATGCGTTACTCTTTAAAATACGAAAAAAACGAAGTTGTAACTTTCGGAACAGAAATTGACTATATGAAACTCTACCTCAAAATTGAAAAAGTCAGGTTTGGGGCCAAACTGAACCCTGTTTTTGCAATCGATAAAAACTGCTTCGATGCCCGTATTCCCAATATGATTCTTCAGCCATTGTACGAAAATGCTATAAAATATGGCGTGTATGAGGCTACTGAACCTGTCGATATCCGTACAACCTGTGAAAAATTTGATAATTTTATAAAAATAAAAATTGCCAATACGTACGATCCCGGAGTACTCCCTAAAAGAGGAGAGGGGATCGGGTTACGAAATATTAAAGACCGGCTTCAAACTTTATACAATAATCCCGGACTTATGAAAGTTGAGGATGAAAACAATACATTTGCGGTGACATTATTAATACCACAGAATGAATAAGCTATGGAAAACAGGATCAGAACCATTGTAGTGGAAGACGAAGAACTGGCCAGAAACCTGTTGATCTCGTATCTGAAAAATATGGATAACATTGAGGTAATCCGGGAATGTGAAAATGGTTTTCAGGGAGTAAAGATGATCAATGAATTAAAACCCGACCTGGTTTTTCTCGACATTCAAATGCCTAAGATTACTGGTTTTGAAATGCTGGAATTGCTGGATCACACCCCGGAAATCATTTTTACAACAGCGTATGATCAGTATGCACTGAAGGCATTTGAATACCATGCAGCCGATTATTTATTAAAACCCTATTCCCAGGACCGTCTGGTTGAAGCAGTCCGGAAAGTAACGGACCGGATTGCTGTCCAAGAATCCCACCCGGATGTGATCCGTAAAATCTCCGGTTTTCCGAAAGAGGGCTACCTGGAACGAATCGTGGTGAAAGACCGGCACAAAATACACATCATCCCTGCGGATAAAATCCGATACCTCGAATCGATGGATGATTATGTGCTGATCTATACGCAGGAAGGAAGGTTCCTGAAACAACAAACCATGAAATATTTTGAAAAAGCCCTTAACCCGGATGATTTCATCCGAATCCACCGTTCCTACATTGTCAGAATACAGGAAATTGCTGAAATTCAACAATACGAAAAAGAATCTTACCTCGTTATTCTACACGATAAAACAAAACTGAAAGTAAGCAAATCAGGGTATAAAAACATCAAGGAAACCCTTCGTTTCTGATCCCCGGGAGAACAGCAGACTAAAAATGGGCAGGAAGATACCTGCCCTGGCTTTTCAATCCCTTATTCCGGAGTCTCCTGCGGAATATTGATCATTCCCATATTCACCATATTATAGGCTGAAAGGTCGATCTCTTTGGTGATGTTATCGTTGATTTCGGTAATTCTCATCACACTCTTTTCATTTGTTTTGAGGTCTGTGGTTTCCGCTTCCATGATCATTCCTCCCGGATATCCGCTTACCAGGGAGGAATTTCTATAGACCGATGTTAAGAAATTTCCCATTTTCAGGTCTTTCTCTTCGGATATCCAAAGGATTGATTCTTCAGATTCCCCTTTAAGTACATATTCATCACAGGTATATCCCAGAATTTTTTTCGTTCGTCCGGTTTTATTGGCTTTGTTGAAATCAACTTTTTCAATATCTCCTTCCTTTTCAGCTTCCCCGGCAGCAAAATCTTGTAACTGATCCATATTAATTCCCGTAACGATGCCATTCTTCTCTCCGTCCTCTTCTGTTAAAATAATGGTGGCGTTATTTTTCTGGTCAATGATGAAGAACCCTTTTTGATCTTCGGAATTTTTTTCATTTCTGATTTCATAAGCAAAAACCTGATTATCGGGAGTAAAAAAGGAATTAATAAAGTCTTTGTTTTCCAGGTTGTTGTTGGTCCAGGTTTCAGTTTCCATCTTAATGTTGGCTGAGAAAGCATAGCGGTCTTCTATGTTGACAGGGGTTGTGTTCGCTCCCATCCTGGCCATTATTCTTTGTGCACGCTCCCGATCTCTTTCATCCCGGGTTTTACGGGTTTGGGTAGCCGTGGAATCCCCTTCTTCTTCAAAAACTTCATCCAGGGCTTTGTCTATCTCTTCATCCACTTCTTCTTCCACTTCTTCGTAAATTCTCTCTTCCACTTTTTGTTCCACTCTGTTTTTGGCCCTTCTGGCAACATTTCTGAGCAAACGCTGGGCTTTGCAATCATTAAAGGGGCTTACAATCAGTAAGGCAAACAGAAGAATAATTATTCGTTTCATAGTTTATTTGTTTTTAAATTGTTTTCAAAGGTAATCCTGCCTACAAATAGCTTGCCGGATTAATTTTTTCATATATCATCATCGGATTCATGATAATTTTTGCATTTTTGAGTCATTAAGGATTTAATCAATGATCCGATAAATAAGTACGGCAAATATAATCCAAAAGTTCGCATTCAGTCAACAAAGTTGACCTATTTATTAGTCAAACTTAAAAACAAATTATATGAAAAAAACTGCATTCATTGCAAGCCTGATTTTACTTACAATTTCTGTCTTTGGGACAGGCAAAAAAGAGAAAAGTGATTCTGCAAAGGGAGACACGATTCTCACCAGCGGATTGGTAAGCGGATTAAAATTTCGCAGCATTGGTCCTGCATGGGCCAGTGGGCGCATTGCTGATTTTGCGGTTAATCCCTCCAATCCGAAAGCGTATTATGTAGCTGTAGCCAGCGGCCATGTCTGGATGACCGTTAACAATGGCACTACATGGAAACCGGTTTTTGACAACTATGGGGCCTATTCGATCGGAGATGTGGAGCTTGATCCGAACAATCCCAATGTGGTGTGGGTAGGTACCGGAGAGAACAACCATCAGCGTGCCCTGGGATATGGCGACGGAATTTACAAATCGGTTGACGGAGGCAAATCCTTTAAAAACATGGGACTGAAAGAGAGCCGTCAGATCGGAGGCATTGTGATCGACCCGCGCAATTCAAAGGTAGTGTATGTAGCTTGCGAAGGTTCAGCCTGGGGACCGGGGGGTGACCGGGGCCTTTACAAAACCATGGATGGCGGGGAAACCTGGGAGTGCATTTTGGAGATCAGTGAACATACCGGCGTCAACAACATAAAAATGGATCCTTCCAATCCCGATATTCTCTATGCCACTTCAGAACAGCGCCGCAGGACACACTTCACGAAAATTGGCGGCGGGCCTGAATCAGCGGTCTGGAAATCAGAAGATGCCGGGGCTTCATGGAGAAAAATAATGAAGGGATTGCCCAAGGTTCACTTGGGTGGTATGGGAATCGATGTTTCGCCTGTCAATCCCAATTATGTATACCTCATTGTGGAAGCTGCCGAAGGAAAGGATGGATTCTTCCGCTCCACAGATAAAGGCGAAAGCTGGACGAAGATGAGTGACCACAACGCCAGCGGTCAGTATTACAACGAAATATACTGTGACCCGAAAGATGAGAATAAGGTCTATTCGGTGGAAACACGTTCGGTATACACTGAAGATGGGGGAAAAACATGGAACCGGATAACCACGAACGGAAGGCATGTTGACGACCATGCACTCTGGGTAGACCCGGATGATACCGGCCATTATATCATTGGCGGGGACGGGGGTATTTACGAAACCTGGGATGGCGGGACCACCTTTGATTTTAAGGAAAACCTTCCCGTAACCCAGTTTTACCGGGTGCATGTCGATAATGCAGAACCGTTTTACAATGTCTATGGAGGAACCCAGGACAACAACTCCATGACCGGTCCTTCCAGGACCATCAGCCAGACAGGTGTCCCCAATGCTGAATGGACCCGTACCCTGGGAGGCGACGGCTTCTGGGTAGCTACAGACCCCGATAATCCGGATATCGTATACAATGAGTACCAGTACGGAAATGTGTACCGCTACGATAAGAAAAGCGGTGAAGATATCTATATCAAGCCCCGGGAACGGAAAGACGAACGGACCTATAAATGGAACTGGAATACTCCCCTGATTGTCAGCCCCCATAAAGGAACCCGCCTCTACATAGCTGCCAACAAGGTTTTCAGGAGTGAAGACCGGGGGGATACCTGGGAAGTGATCAGCGATGACCTTACCGCTCAGGTCGACCGGAACAGCTTTCCGGTAATGGGAAAATACTGGCCGGCAGATGCTGTTCGCAAAGATGTCTCCACATCCCTGTGGGGAACCATTGTTTCGCTGCATGAATCGCCGGTTAAGGAAGATCTCCTCTATGCGGGAACCGACGACGGAGTGATCTCCGTTACGGAAGATGGAGGCGAAAACTGGACCCAGGTGAAATCCTTCCCCGGCGTTCCGGAATATACCTATGTCAGCGACCTCTGTGCCGACCGTTTTGATGAAAATACGGTCTATGCATCGTTTAATAACCTGAAACGCGATGATTTCAAACCCTATATTTTTAAAAGTACCGATAAAGGGAAAACATGGACCTCCATTTCAGGAAACCTTCCGGAAAACGGAACGGTGCATACGATCGTCCAGGATTTTATAAATCCGGAACTGTTGTTTGCCGGAACAGAATTTGGCGTGTTTTTCACCCTGGATAATGGCATGAACTGGATTCAGTTAAAATCAGGTATTCCAACGGTTGCTGTCTACGATATGACCGTTCAGGAACGTGAAAGCGATCTGGTAGCAGCTACTTTCGGGCGTGGATTTTATATCCTGGATAACTACAGTCCACTGCGTGAACTGAGCCATGAACTGGCAGACAAAGAGGCCCACATTTTTCCTGTTAAAGAGGCGTTGATGTATATTCAGACCAGCGGCAAAAGCAACCAGGGAGATACCTATTTTACCGCACCCAATCCTGATTTTGGTGCTACTTTCACATACTATCTCAAAGAAGTACCGAAAACACCAAAACAACTTCGTAAAGAGAAGGAAAAAGAGCTGTTTAAGGAAGGAGAACCTATTCCTCAGCCCTCCTGGCGGGAGCTGGAACTGGAAGATAAACAGGAGCAATCGCACCTGATTTTTTCCATTTACGATGCAGACGATAATGTGATTGACCAGATAACAGCAGCTCCCTCTAAAGGGATCAACCGGATCAACTGGGATTTACGGTATGCCATGCCTCTTTCGGTGCGGGTCAGTGGTTCGTTTAATCCGGTTGAAAGAAGCGGAGGCCGTGGAGGAAGTGGTATCCTGGTCATGCCCGGAACTTATAAAGTGGATATGAGACTCTGGCATGAAGGAGAACTTACGGTACTTTGCGAACCGGTGGCCTTTACCTGCCGCAGACTGAACAATACAACCCTGCCTGCCGAAGACTACAATGAAAATGTACAGTTTGCGAAAAAAGTAGGCAAACTGGCCGTAGCTGTCATGGGAAGCAATCAGCTGATTAGTGAGCTTTCCTCCAAGGTGGAGCATATCAAACAGGCGATCTATACCACCCCGGGAGCAGGCCAGGAATTAATGGATCAGGCTCGCACCCTGGCAAAAGAACTGGAAGAACTGGATTTTGTGATGAATGGAGTGCCTGCCAAAGCAAGCAGCGAAGAAATACCGCCGGCACAGGTGCCGTTAAACAACCGGCTGAGTGCAATAACGTATACCCACAGCAGCTCTACAAGCGGTATAACCACTACGGAAAAACAATCATTCGAGATTCTGGCTGAAGAATTTCCACCCGTACTGAATAAACTGGAGCGCATGGTTGAAAACGATATTCCCGCACTGGAAGCCGAACTAGACAAACTTGGTGCGCCGTGGACTCCGGGTAGATTGCCGGTGTGGAAAGAGCAGTGAGTAATCAGTAAATAGTTTAAACCCGGTGAAAACTGGGTTTTTTTATGGGTGTGGAGATTTTTGGTCTCCGAAATATGCGGTTATACATCGCATCACCCTGTGCCATGCTTTTTGCTCTCAGTCCTTACCGTCTTCTCCGTTTATAATACGGTTTTTCCTTTATTGAAAAGTTCCAGGTGAGTTTAGCTCCCAGCATCCGGGGAGGCGAGGGTACTGCGAGAACAGGGCCAAAGGATGGGCCAGGGATGCCTGTGTAAAGGGCATATTGTTCATTCAGGATATTCCGGGCGTAGACCTGAAAGGTTGCATCGGGTTTCGTTAGGTGTACTCCTGCCTGAGCATTAAGAACACCATATGCCTCCTGGTACATCTCTTGCGTATTGGCATCGTCAAAAAAGAGATCTGATTGGTACGTATAGGTGGGCGAGGCAAACAATTGGATCCCGGGGGCTAGCGGTGCCGACAGGTACATCCCGACGCCAAGGCTGTGTTCCGGGGATAATCTCAGGCGGTTTCCCTTGAGATCCGGTATATCTTCCTGATGGTTGCCCGGATCATCAAACCCGGTTTTCATCCATGCATAATTCCCGAAGAGATCCACTCCCCGGAGGATAGCATAGTGTACCTGGGCTTCCACTCCGTAAATTGTCGCTTTGGTGGAATGAAGGGAGTCGGATGTGTTAATGGTTTCTGTCGGATTTGTAATCCCTATGGTTGGGACGATACCGGAGACCCTTGTATAAAAAGCGGTTGCATCAACCCATAACCGGCTTTTAAGTATTCCTTTAAAGCCAAGTTCGGCGTTTTGCATATGTCCGGCCGGTATTTTTTCTGCTTCTCCGTTGTTCGTAAAATGCAGGTATCCTGGTTTTAGTCCCGATGCATAATTTCCGTAGAGGGTAGCATCCGGACTGAATTTATAGGTTAGACCTGCCTGGTACACAATCGTCAGGGAATCCGTTTTCCCGGTGGTTTTATTTGCCGGCGTGTAATACAGATTGGGTGTGGCTCCGGTTATTTGCCCGAGTATGGATTCTGAACCACCTGCAAAGGACTGGGTATTAGAAAGTTCCTGCATGGTATATGCCATTTGTAATCCTCCTGTGAGCCGAAGCCGGTATGTCAGATTCCATGTTGCCTGGCCGGAGATTTCGATCCATTGGTTCACTCCTTCAAGGGTTCTTTCTTCCCTGTGATTTCCGGGCAGGGAGGTTCCCTCCGGTATGGCGGCAGTGCTTCCGGGAGGAATTGAACGCACTGCATTTGGCTGACCCAGGTTGTCTACCAGGTTCCCGGGATCAAAGATCAGGGAGTATACATACTGTTCGTTGGTTGAGAGGACGTTTTGCAGGGAAGTGTTGTCCCTCACGTAACGTATGTTCCCGAATCCGTTCAGCCGGCTGTTGCGGGTAACATTGAGCCGTACCTCCTGGGTGAAACGTTTTACCCCGATCTCTGTGGAACAATGCAACGCATCGGCTGCCGTGCCATCGCCGTCCCATGATTCGCCGCCTGAATGATTCTGAAAGGAAGTTGTAGAGGAGAAATAGGTATGTTCCGAGATGTAATACCGGCCTTTTAAGATTGTATGAAAGAGTTCTTTCGTGTTTGACAGGGTATCACCGCCATTCAGAGACGCACAGCCGGTAAACAGGTTGGTGTCACCAAAGGTGTCCGGCAGAAAGGGATGCCTATAACTTACTCCCGGTTCGTTGTCTTTCTGGTAATTTCCTTCCAGGTCAAAGCGCCAAAAAATATTGGGAATATAACGAAGGGATACCCGTCCGCCTGCTTTATGGATCCCGTTCAGGGAACCCCCGTCTGCATTTGCAATATACCCTTCCCGGTGGTCGTAAAATCCTGCCGCCCTTGCAAGGAGCGTTTTTTCAAGAATGGGAACATTCACCATTCCTTCCATCGATTTCCGGTCCAGGTTGCCAACCCGTACGGAGACCGATCCATACCCTGAATCAGCAGGTTTCCGGCTGATATAATAGATGGCTCCGATCAGGGCCTCATTCCCGGATAAGGTATTCTGCGGTCCCTTATGGATTTCAACGCGTTCCACATCAAATAAACGGAGGGAAGAGCCGGCAGCCCGGGGTAAGGGGATCTCGTTGTAAAAAGTTACAATTCCCGGAAAGGGGCTGATTCCTGTTTGATCGCTGCTGAGTCCCCTGAACGCGTACACCGGATGCAGGCTGTTGGACAACCGGATATCCGTTCCGGATGAAAAACAGGCCAGGTCCTGCAAATGATCTGCATCGAGGCGTGTGATCTGAACCTGATTAAAAATTACCGGAGAGGAAGGTACATCCAGAATCTGTTGCTCCCGTTTCTGCAGGGTGGTGATCAACGGGCCGGTTCTCACAGGTTCTTCATCCAGTGTAAAATAGAGTTCATTGATTCCTTCCCGGATCACAATATCGGTGTACTTTGTTTTGTATCCGGCCAGGGAAGCCTGGATCCGTTGTCTCCCTGTAGGCAGGCCCGTTAACAGGTATTCCCCTTCAGTATTGGTATGGACACCCCGCACCGATCCGATCCAGACCACCGAAACCCCCTGAAGCAATTCTCCCTTCCGGTTCATCACTTTCCCCCATAAAAAAATCCGGTCCAGGTTTCTGTTGACCGCCTCAACCTTCCGGTATTTGCGTTGGACCCTTTCTCTCTTTTTCTGGGAATAAGCAGGGAAAACAAGCAGGAAAAGCAACATCAGAACAAGAGTTCTTTGCATGCTCTAAATTTTTTTTATAAAAAACGTGAATAACCCGAAAAAGGTATTGACTAGAAACAATTATTCTGTATCTTATGACAGCAATTGGAAAGAAAAGATACGACTACCCATAAACTAAATCTGAACGAATATGAAAAATCTTTCTACCTTCTGTGTTATTCTATGGCTGCTTTTTGCAGGATATAGGATCAGTTACTCCCAGACCGATATTGGTGGTGAATTATCTGCCAGCACGACCCTGACAAAATCCGGGAGCCCTTACCTTGTAAATACCATTACGGTACCTGCCGGCATTACGCTGACGATTGAAGCCGGGGCTGTTCTGAAATTCAAAGGGGCCTGGGAGAATATCAATGTTTACGGGACCTTGAAAGTGAACGGGACAGCGAATGATCCTGTCTTTTTTACATCCATCAAAGATGACTCCGACGGGAACGATTCCAATGCGGATGGCAATGCTTCAGTCCCTGCAAAAGGAGACTGGGCAGCTGTTATTCTGCGGGCTACAAGTTCCGGGAATCAGCTGAACCACACCTACCTGCGGTATGGTGGGGGTGCCGGGACATCCTCTTCACTGGAAATATCTTCCGGACAATCAGAACTGAATGCCTGTAAAATCGATTATTCAGTAGAACGGGGGATAACCATCTATGATTGTTCACCGGATATCCACGATTGTTCGTTTACCGGCAATCAAACCGATGGTATGTACATTCATGGGTTGGATGCAACCAAAACCCTGAATTTCTATAACAACACCTTTACGGATAACGTAAACTGGGCGGTAAACTGCAATCTGAAAGAAAATTCGGCCGATATAACCTTGTCGGGAAACAGCAGCACGGGATCGGCCCACAACGGATTTGGGATCTTCGGAGCTTTGGCTTCCGATGTTACTTTTGATGGAAACGACGGTTTCCCTTTTATCGTCAATACAAGTGTGGTTGTCCGGGAAGGAGCATCCCTGAAATTTACGGCCGGAACCGTGATAAAATTCAATTACACCTGGGATAATATGGATGTCTACGGAACCCTGATAACCGACGGGTCGGTGGGATATCCGGTCGTATTCACTTCGCTGAAAGACGATGTGTATGGGGGAGACACGAACGGTGACCTGGATGCCACTGCTGCGGGGTATGGGGACTGGGCAGCTGTTATTCTGCGGGCTACAAGTTCCGGGAATCAACTGGACCATACCTACCTGCGGTATGGTGGGGGTGCCGGGACATCCTCTTCACTGGAAATGTATTCCGGACAATCAGAACTAAATGCCTGTAAAATTGATTATTCTGTAGAACGGGGAATAAACATTTATGGTTGTTCCCCGGATATCCATGATTGTTCGTTTACCGGCAATCAAACCGATGGTATGTACAT
>Ga0307422_1000411_pt1 | contig 24882 bp, 10 predicted proteins | sample SalMarWE160290MG_FD_202153 | JGI IMG/M metagenome (GOLD analysis project Ga0307422, IMG submission 202153) | Salt marsh sediment microbial communities from the Plum Island Ecosystem LTER, Massachusetts, United States - WE1602-90 | ecosystem: Environmental > Aquatic > Marine > Intertidal zone >...
AGAGATTAAAAGAGATATCTCTGAGAACCGTTCCGTTTCGGACAACGGTAATAATTTTAATGGTGTTGTTGATAACCGTGTTATTCCTGATGCTGGTGTGCCGACTCATTACCTAGAGGGAATCTTAGATATTTCTTCAGAGGGTCATGGTTATTTAAGACCGAAGTTTTCTCCTTCTGATCAGGATGCCTATATTTCTTCTTCTCAGATTCGCAGATTTAATTTGAGACCAGGGGATATGATTGGAGGGCAGGTTAGGGAGCCAAAGGAAAAAGAACGCTATTTTGGCCTTCTGAAGGTTGAAAAAGTCAATGAGGTGAATATTGAGAAGGTAGGTAAGCGTCCTAATTTTGAGAACTTACTGCCTGTCTACCCAGATAAGCAAATCAAATTAGAAACAGGGAAAACTCCTTTATCAACGAGGATGATTGATTTAATTTCTCCTATTGGTCGAGGGCAAAGAGGATTAATTGTTTCTCCTCCCAAAGCTGGGAAAACATGGCTTCTAAAGGATATCGCTAACGGTATTACGACTAACTGTAAAGATATTCATTTAATGGCCGTTTTGGTTGGCGAGAGACCGGAAGAGGTAACTGATATTGCCCGTTCAGTAAAGGGAGAAGTTATTGCTTCCAATTTTGATGAGCCACCTTCTCATCAAACGAGAGTCGCCGAAATTGCTTTAGACCGAGCCAAGAGATTGGTAGAATTAGGGAAGGACGTTCTTATTCTTCTTGATTCAATTACTCGTTTGGCGCGTGCTTATAATCTCAGTATTCCCACTTCAGGGAGGACTTTGACGGGTGGTTTTGACCCAGCTGCTTTGTATCCGGCTAAGCGCTTTTTAGGAGCCGCCAGAAATATTGAAAAGGGTGGTTCTTTGACGATCATTGGCACGGCCCTTGTCGAGACAGGCTCTAAAATGGATGAGTTGATTTATGAAGAGTTCAAAGGAACAGGAAATATGGAGCTTCATTTAGTTCGTGCTTTGGCTGAACGTCGCGTTCATCCGGCCATTGATATTCAACGTTCAGGCACACGTCAAGAAAATCTTCTCTATGATGAGAAAATATATCCGAAGATTGTCACCATGAGAAAGATGGTTGATATGTTAGGGGCTGACGAGCGAACAGAAATTATTTTAGAAAGATTAAGAAAATCAAAAGATAATGAGGACTTTCTCAAGACATTGAATAAAGGTTAGTGGTATGCTATGCTAAACAGCATGCGGAGTTCTTCGTTAGGCCGTGATCTAAAACAGTTCTTTATTTCTCTTTTAATTTATCTTAAAGAAAAGATCTTCAAAGCTTTTCATTTTTTTGAAAAAAGTAAATCTTCAATGGCCGCTGGTCTCTACCAGCAAAGAGGACGTTTTGTTCGTCCTTTTATTCATTCAGGCATGGCTTTTTTGATTGTTGGCGGAATTACCCTCGGCCCTATTTTAGTTTCAGAGAACTTAAGTAATCCTTGGCAAGAAGAAGCCAATGCCCAAGAGATTTTATCTTCGGCAACAGAAGAGACAGGGACGGCAACTTTGGTCTCCATTAAACCCCGAGCAGAGATTTTTGAGTATGAAGTCAAGGGGGGAGATACCGTTTCAACGATTGCCGAGAAGTTTGGTGTCTCCGTTGATACGATTATTTGGGAGAACAATTTAAAATCTGTTAAAGATATTAAACCGGGTCAAAAACTTAATATTTTGCCGGTAAGTGGGATTATGTATAAGGTTAATCCTGGAGAGACAATCTATTCTGTCGCCAAGAAACATCAAGTAGATGCTCAGGTTATTGTCGATTGGCCCTATAACTCTTTTGCTAATGACGAAACCTTTGCTTTAGCCGTCGGCCAGGAATTAATGATTCCTGATGGTATTAAACCTAAGGTAACTCCGGTAGCACCAAGGAGTGGCTATTATGCGACGGTTATTCCTGGAGCTGGTTTAGGAACGGGGCAGTTCGTCTGGCCTGTTGGGGGAGGAATTTCTCAAGGCTATTCATGGTATCATCAGGCAATCGACATCGCCAATAAATCTCTGCCGCAGATTGTCGCTTGTGATTCGGGAACAGTAATGATTGCTGGTTGGCCTTCTCCTTGGGCATATGGTAATCGTGTTTTAATTGATCATGGCAATGGCTATCAAACTCTCTATGCTCATCTTTCGGCTATCTATGTTAGTCCCGGGCAAAGAGTTAAGAAAGGACAGGTGATTGGGAAAATGGGATCTACCGGAAGAAGTACCGGGCCTCATTTACATTTAGAGATTAAGAAAAATGGCGTCAATTTAAACCCTCTAAGTATTCTTAAATAATTGATTCAAGAAAAAAGGTTAGGTATAATATTGATATCTTTGGGCTCGTAGCTCAGCTGGTCAGAGCGCCTCAATGGCATTGAGGAGGTCAGGGGTTCGACTCCCCTCGGGTCCACATTTTCTAAGGGGCTATAGCTTAGTTGGTAGAGCACGGCATTCGCATTGCCAAGACGCCGGTTCGATTCCGGCTGGCTCCACTTTTAGAACTTTTTAGGGTGTTGCTTCTGGCGCAAGGTTAATTTCCGGAGCTAATTCCTCTTCGGGTAATCCTATTGACGGCTCGATTACTGGCGAAGGTAGAGCTTTAGGTTTATTGAGGAGGTTTTCTGTTTTTGTTTCTGTTGTTGTTTGCGTTTCAGCACTAGGAGTAGTTTCTTCAGCTGGTAATTTTTTGGCCAACTCTTCTAGTTCATCTCTAGCTTTTTGGTAATCAGTTGAACTGGTGTGGATAAGATTCAAAGTGACTTGCATCATCTCATGGGCTTTTTCAAAGTAGCCCTTTTCTTTATAGGCAGCAGAAAGATTGTAATAACCATTGGCAAAATTAGGTTTGTCATCTATTGCCTGCTGAAACCAGTGAACGGCTTCATCGTAGTTCCCTAAGGCATAGTAAGCACCACCCAGATTTAATTTAAGTTCGGGATTAGTCGGCTCCAGATTGATAGCTTGACGCAAAGTAGTGATTGTCCATTGGTCAGCTCCTTGGGCAAAATTGATTAACTGGCGATAGATATTGGCTAAGTTTTCCCAATTAGTAATTTTATTTTTGTTTAAGGAAACCGCTATCTTAGCTTCACTAATTGATTGTTGGATTAAGGTAGTAAGGCTTTGCCTATCCTGGTCTGAAATATTTTGATTTGAAGCTAAAGCATCAGCTAAAAGAAGGTTGGTTTGTGAATAAGAAATACGATAAACATCATTATAGGGATTAAGAGAAATAGCTTTGGCTTGGTTATTGTAAGCTTTTGTCCCTTCATTCTGGGAAATATTGTTTAAAGAACGTTTGAAATAAACATCAGCTGCGTAGGTTCTTCCGGTTAAATACAAGGCGCCAATGACAATTAAAATGGTGGGAATAAATATTGCCCAAGGGAGAATTCGACTTTTTTCTTCATATTTTTTACCAGGTAAGTTATTTGCCGCTAAAGCAATTAAGAGATAAAGCGCAAAGAGAAGAAGGAAATTGTTGGGTAAGAATAAAAAGATAAGAAAAATAGCAAAAATTGGGTAGTGAAGGAAAGACAATGGCCGCTTTTTAATAGTTTTTAAGACTAACCAAATCCAAGCTGCCAAGCCAAGAATGCCAACGGTACTTAATAAATGAAGGTAAAAATTGCTTGAATCACCAAAGCGAATTGACCAAAGAGAGGTTAAATTGTAATTTAAAGGCCTAAATCGAGAAAAAGCATCCAAGAAGCTTTTTGGCCCAACTCCTAAGAGAAAAATTTTACCATTTTTAAATGACTCAACTACAATAGCCCAGCCAGTGGAAAAGGGGAGAAAAAGAGGCTTAACGCCATAGCTAAAAATTTGTAAAAGAGAAATGACAATCCCTGCGATTAGAGATAAAGATGTTAATAGATAAAAAGGGAGAGAAAGGATTTCCCGATTTGCTTTCCACTTTGCATAAATTCTTCCTAAGGCAAAGACTAAGGAAACCGTTAGGAAGGTTGTTAGCGGAATCAATCCACCTGCCGGTGTCCAAGATTTTGATTTAAGAAAGGCAAAGAAATTACTATCATCAATAAAAGTTTCCCCTAAGCCAATGAATTGGTAGATACTAATTAAGGAAAGAAGAAAACTACTAAAGACAAAACTATTAAGAGCTTTTGACTGATCACTTTTTTTGAGATTGTTACTGATAATAAAGTAAAGAAGTGTCAGGGCTATAATTGTTCCTGTTCCGTTAGGTAACCAAAGAGTTTCTAATTTATTAGGAGCACTAAAGATAGTTGAAAGGATGAAAGCTACGGCAATAGCTAGAATAGGTAAGTCAAAAACCATTCTTCTGAGTTTTACTTCTTTAGTAACAATTATTTTTATTGACCATAAGATAAGTAGAAGTAAGACAGAAAAGAAGAGAAGAATATTTTTATTAAAATCATAAAAATCTGAAGTAAAAGGTAAAAAGAAAAGGGGAATTAATCCAGTAAGGATAATGACAAACCAAGTAATGATTTTATTAATTAATTTATTCATTTTTACCTTAAATTAAGTTTATTTGATTTCAAGCTAAGGGTCAAGAGTTCTTATCTAACAAGAATTCCTTTCATTTGTAAATTACCTTTAGAATAGTCAACCTGCGATGTTGAACACCACTGAGAATTGCCATTATCAGATTCAGCTCTAATACGATAAACATAAGTATGATTTGAAGAGACAGTCACGTCAGTTTTAGAAGTAGTATTGGCTGCTTCTGTACTCAATAAGGCCCAAGCTCCCTCATCAGCACTTTTTTCAATTCTATAGCCTGTTTCTAAATCAGTATTATCAGACCATTTAATAGTTAATTCGCCTGGTTGGCCGCTATCATCAATCAGGCAGCCGGTTGGTTTATAGATAGGAGACATGGTAAAATAAGCGCTTTCGGTACTCCATTCTCCCTCAGATGGCTCATCATCCCAATATTTGATTCGCCAGTAGTATCTACTGTTCCACTGTAGGTCTGTAGAGTTTCCTCCATAAGAAATATCGGAGCAACGTTCTCCTTGATTACAGTTGCTCATTGCTGTTCCTGATTCCCCTGAATCCCAGAGAGGGGAACCAAAGGCTGGATCATTATCAACTTGGATACGATATTTGTTAGCAATATCACCAGAATCTAAGTCATTATAGACTGCCGAAAATTCAGGTGTAGTATCATTAACACCACTCGGGTTAGTTTGACTTTCAGTCTGTAGAGAAGTTGGTGCACTTGGGGTAGAGTTTAGAGAAAAATAAGCTTCTTCTGTACTCCAATCTCCTTCCGCTGGTGTATCATCCCAGAACTTAATCCGCCAATAATAAGTAACACCTTCTGATAAGGCAGAACCGGCATATGAAATATCTTCACAGCGATCACCCTCATCACAGTTGCTCATAGCTGTTCCGGATTCACCTGAATCCCAAATCGGAGAACCAAATTCAGAATCATCATCAACCTGGATGCGGTACTTATTGGCAATATCTCCAGAATCATTGTCATTGTAAATGGCTGAAAATTCAGGGGTGGTGTCAATAATACTAGTGGGATTGGTTTGCCCTTCAGTTAATAAAGAATCAGGGGCGCTTGGACTATAATTAGGTAAATAAGCTCTGATGTCATCAAACTTCATGGTAAAGTCAGTTGTTTCATCGGTTACCTTAAAGCCTAAATATCTAATAGCATCTTTATCGCCGCTTGAGATTCCAGAGATATCCCATGTTTTTTCCTCCCAGGTATCAGCAGAATTAATAGTGATGTTTGTGGTGTTATCATTCCAGGCAGTTTCTCCAATGCCAAATTGAAGATAAGTGCCGGTGATCGTTGATTTAACCCAAAATTTAATATAAGGATAGTCTGTTAAATCTTGAGTACTACCAGCACCTAAATCTGTAGTTACAGTATCATTTAAATAACTACCAAGAGTATAAACTCGATGATCAGCTGTCCGATGATACCATTCTCCAGAACTCCAACCGTTAGTATTATAAAATCTTATATAACGATAAGCAGTTGAGTTGTCAAAAGTCCATTCTTGGTAATTGGTGTCGTTGACTGTTTGCGCTGACTTTAGAGTTGTAAAGCTAGACCAATCGTTACTACCCTGAACTAAAATGTCCTTACCGCCAAAGTTGGCAGTTACATGTCGCATCCCATACTTTCTAAAGATATATGACTCTCCAGCGCCAAAGTCATAACCGTAATACCATGGATAGGAATGAGTTACTGATGGGCCATAGGAGTTTCCTAAGCCATAACAACTATTCCCAGGGGCAGATGGGTGTATGATGAAAGTTCCGTCATAAGTTAATTCTTCATATGCTTTTGCGGCTGCAACTTGAATACTGCCAGTTCCTTCTTGTTTGTCTGAAGTGTCTTGACTAATAGGTAAATTGGCTGTATCTGATGAAGTCCAATTACCAACAGTATCAGCATCTTCTAAAGTTAATGTGGGGTCAATGACGACTGGATAAAGAGCATTTTTAAGCCAATTGCTGTCAGGGATAACAATAATTTGAAAATGAGGAGAACTTTCGGAGTTGGGATCAGAAATAGTTTTAATTTTAAGCTCAACATTCTCTGAACGATTACCACCACCATCAATCATAAAAGGTTTTTCAAAATGGAAAAGATATTTTTTTGAAACAGAATCAATAAAGGTGATTGCAGAATTATCAGTCAAATTTACTTGAGGAATAGCATTTTTTAAATTGAGTTTGAAAGTAAATAGGGGATAATTGAGGGCGGCTTGTTTATCTCTAATAATGATTTCTTCCTTAATACCGTTTTCCTTCAAAGAGTAGCTTATATTGATTCCAGGATAAACATTTTCATAGGTAATCCCTTTTTGATTATTTTTACTTAATTTAGTTTTGGCTGAAACTTTTTTATCAGGACTAAAGTCAATAGAGGAGTTACCAATGGCCATTTTAACCTCCGGAATCTGTTTTGAAGACCGATTTCCTAGATATATTTTAAAATCTTTTGATGTATTTTGATATATATAATTGGTTGCCCTAGGGGCATCTTGAAGGGTAATACTTTCTGCCCTTTTGTTGCTATTTTTTACGGCTAGGATAGGAATAAGGGTAGTTACAAAGATAACGATTGAAAATAAAATTAGCTTTTTGTTTTTCTGGATAATTTTTTTGATGATTAAGATTTTACTTTTTCTCATCTTTAATTAATAATCCACCAGTTAAACTTGATTTCCTGATTAATAGGCATATCAATGGCTATCTTAAACCAACCATCCTTATTGACGCATTCAGATTCATTTTCTTCACAAATAATGTTAGCTTGTTTAGATTTAACAAAAAGGACTTTATTAGCAGTATCTGAAATAGGGGTAATATATATTAGACTTTGATCGGTAATTTTCGGATTATTAATCATAATTTTTAATATTATCTAATATCTAAAATTTAAAATCTAGGCTTATTTAAAGAAAATCGCTCCTTTTCCATAATTGACTTGCTTGGCTTCACACCAAACAGAATTACCATTATTACTAATAGCCCTAACGCGATATTTATAAGTATGATCGGCTGAAGTGGTACTGTCGGTGCTTGAAGTACTGTTGACATCTTCGGTAGTTAAGGTGGAGAATTCACCACTATCGACGCTTCTTTGTACTTCATAACCGGTTTCTAGATTAGTATTATCAGCCCATTTAACAATGGTTTGCTCAGAATGACTGGAGTCATCAATTACACAAGAGGTTGGAGGGTAAAGTATTTCCATGGTAAAGTAGGCGGATTCCGTACTCCAGTCTCCTTCGGCGCCATCGTCGTCCCAAAACTTAATCCGCCAGTAATAAGTAGTATTAAACTGTAGGTCTGTAGAGTTTCCTCCATAAGAAATATCAGAGCATCTGTTACCTTCGGTGCAGTTGGTCATGGTTGTTCCTGAGGAGCCCGAATCCCAGAGAGGGGAACCAAAGGCTGGATCATCATCAACTTGGATACGATATTTGTTAGCAATATCACCAGAATCTAAGTCATTATAGACTGCCGAAAATTCAGGTGTAGTATCATTAACACCACTCGGGTTAGTTTGACTTTCAGTCTGTAGAGAAGTTGGTGCACTTGGGGTAGAGTTTAGAGAAAAATAAGCTTCTTCTGTACTCCAATCTCCTTCCGCTGGTGTATCATCCCAGAACTTAATCCGCCAATAATAAGTAACACCTTCTGATAAGGCAGAACCGGCATATGAAATATCTTCACAGCGATCACCCTCATCACAGTTGCTCATAGCTGTTCCGGATTCACCTGAATCCCAAATCGGAGAACCAAATTCAGAATCATCATCAACCTGGATGCGGTACTTATTGGCAATATCTCCAGAATCATTGTCATTGTAAATGGCTGAAAATTCAGGGGTGGTGTCAATAATACTAGTGGGATTGGTTTGCCCTTCAGTTAATAAAGAATCAGGGGCGCTTGGACTATAATTAGGTAAATAAGCTCTGATGTCATCAAACTTCATGGTAAAGTCAGTTGTTTCATCGGTTACCTTAAAGCCTAAATATCTAATAGCATCTTTATCGCCGCTTGAGATTCCAGAGATATCCCATGTTTTTTCCTCCCAGGTATCAGCAGAATTAATAGTGATGTTTGTGGTGTTATCATTCCAGGCAGTTTCTCCAATGCCAAATTGAAGATAAGTGCCGGTGATCGTTGATTTAACCCAAAATTTAATATAAGGATAGTCTGTTAAATCTTGAGTACTACCAGCACCTAAATCTGTAGTTACAGTATCATTTAAATAACTACCAAGAGTATAAACTCGATGATCAGCTGTCCGATGATACCATTCTCCAGAACTCCAACCGTTAGTATTATAAAATCTTATATAACGATAAGCAGTTGAGTTGTCAAAAGTCCATTCTTGGTAATTGGTGTCGTTGACTGTTTGCGCTGACTTTAGAGTTGTAAAGCTAGACCAATCGTTACTACCCTGAACTAAAATGTCCTTACCGCCAAAGTTGGCAGTTACATGTCGCATCCCATACTTTCTAAAGATATATGACTCTCCAGCGCCAAAGTCATAACCGTAATACCATGGATAGGAATGAGTTACTGATGGGCCATAGGAGTTTCCTAAGCCATAACAACTATTCCCAGGGGCAGATGGGTGTATGATGAAAGTTCCGTCATAAGTTAATTCTTCATATGCTTTTGCGGCTGCAACTTGAATACTGCCAGTTCCTTCTTGTTTGTCTGAAGTGTCTTGACTAATAGGTAAATTGGCTGTATCTGATGAAGTCCAATTACCAACAGTATCAGCATCTTCTAAAGTTAATGTGGGGTCAATGACGACTGGATAAAGAGCATTTTTAAGCCAATTGCTGTCAGGGATAACAATAATTTGAAAATGAGGAGAACTTTCGGAGTTGGGATCAGAAATAGTTTTAATTTTAAGCTCAACATTCTCTGAACGATTACCACCACCATCAATCATAAAAGGTTTTTCAAAATGGAAAAGATATTTTTTTGAAACAGAATCAATAAAGGTGATTGCAGAATTATCAGTCAAATTTACTTGAGGAATAGCATTTTTTAAATTGAGTTTGAAAGTAAATAGGGGATAATTGAGGGCGGCTTGTTTATCTCTAATAATGATTTCTTCCTTAATACCGTTTTCCTTCAAAGAGTAGCTTATATTGATTCCAGGATAAACATTTTCATAGGTAATCCCTTTTTGATTATTTTTACTTAATTTAGTTTTGGCTGAAACTTTTTTATCAGGACTAAAGTCAATAGAGGAGTTACCAATGGCCATTTTAACCTCCGGAATCTGTTTTGAAGACCGATTTCCTAGATATATTTTAAAATCTTTTGATGTATTTTGATATATATAATTGGTTGCCCTAGGGGCATCTTGAAGGGTAATACTTTCTGCCCTTTTGTTGCTATTTTTTACGGCTAGGATAGGAATAAGGGTAGTTACAAAGATAACGATTGAAAATAAAATTAGCTTTTTGTTTTTCTGGATAATTTTTTTGATGATTAAGATTTTACTTTTTCTCATCTTTAATTAATAATCCACCAGTTAAACTTGATTTCCTGATTAATAGGCATATCAATGGCTATCTTAAACCAACCATCCTTATTGACGCATTCAGATTCATTTTCTTCACAAATAATGTTAGCTTGTTTAGATTTAACAAAAAGGACTTTATTAGCAGTATCTGAAATAGGGGTAATATATATTAGACTTTGATCGGTAATTTTCGGATTATTAATCATAATTTTTAATATTATCTAATATCTAAAATTTAAAATCTAGGCTTATTTAAAGAAAATCGCTCCTTTTCCATAATTGACTTGCTTGGCTTCACACCAAACAGAATTACCATTATTACTAATAGCCCTAACGCGATATTTATAAGTATGATCGGCTGAAGTGGTACTGTCGGTGCTTGAAGTACTGTTGACATCTTCGGTAGTTAAGGTGGAGAATTCACCACTATCGACGCTTCTTTGTACTTCATAACCGGTTTCTAGATTAGTATTATCAGCCCATTTAACAATGGTTTGCTCAGAATGACTGGAGTCATCAATTACACAAGAGGTTGGAGGGTAAAGTATTTCCATGGTAAAGTAGGCGGATTCCGTACTCCAGTCTCCTTCGGCGCCATCGTCGTCCCAAAACTTAATCCGCCAGTAATAAGTAGTATTAAACTGTAGGTCTGTAGAGTTTCCTCCATAAGAAATATCAGAGCATCTGTTACCTTCGGTGCAGTTGGTCATGGTTGTTCCTGAGGAGCCCGAATCCCAGAGAGGGGAACCAAAGGCTGGATCATCATCAACTTGGATACGATATTTGTTAGCGATATCAGATGAGTCATTAGGGTCTTCATTATAAATGGCAGAAAATTCAGGGGTAGTATCATCAACATTAGTGGGGTTAGTTTGCCCTTCGGTAAGCAATGAACTTGGGGCAAGGGGTGTATAATTAACGGAAAAATAAGCCTCTTCAGTACTCCAAGCCCCTTCAGCTCCATCATCATCCCAATATTTAATCCGCCAATAATAAGTAATTACACCACTTAAAATATTGCCTCCATAAGAAATGTCCGAGCAACGTTCTCCTTGATTACAGTTGCTCATTGCTGTTCCTGATTCCCCTGAATCCCAGAGAGGGGAACCAAAGGCTGGATCATCATCAACTTGGATACGATATTTGTTAGCAATATCACCGCTGTCAGGGTCATTATAAATAGCCGAAAATTCTGGTTCAGTATCAGAGATTTGACTGGGGTTAGTTTGCCCTTCGGTTAAGAGAGAAGTGGGAGCAGTTGGTGTTTGATTAAGAGTATAGTTCAAAGTTACACTACTAATAGAAGGAGAAGTAGTGGTATCAGTGGTTGTCAAAATAGCTCGATATTGAAAGTATCTTTGAGGGGTTGAAGAGATAGAAGAACCCGAATAGTCAGTCATATAAGTAGAATTGGATTTAAAATCATCAAGATACATATCAAAACCTTCAGAACCATTAAGGACCCTGATACCTAATTTGGTAATCGTATCACGATCAACAGAAGAGATATCAGTAATATCCCAATATTCTCTTTGCCATTTGAAAACATTGGCGTTAGTTGTATAACCACCTGATGGAGTGGTTCCTGCCCAAGAAGAAACCGTCACGGTTCCTGAAGAAATAGAGGTAACTTCTCCTTGGGCAATATAAGTAGTTCCGTCAACATTTTCTCGAATAATAACTGTATCGTCAGTATATAAACCACTTACACTATCAGGGGTGAATTCATAATCAGAAGTTGAGGTTGGGCCATCTGAGCCAGCGGTTGTAGAATAATCAATCGTTATTTGGTGAGTTCTTAGGCCATATTGGTAAATCTGGTTGATTTCAGTAGCTGAACGGGAGGTATTAGAAACTCGAACCTCATCAATAAGACCGTCAAAATAGTAGTTGCTACTTATATAAGCCCTGCCAATATATAAGGGGCCAGCAGAGGTAGCGTAGTGATTATCTGTGAAAGAGCCACTCTCTACTCCATTAATATAAAAATAAGCAGTTGAACCACTACCGCCATTCCTGGTGACGACCACATGAGCCCATTGATCAGCTGTTAGAGTATCGTTAGAATAATAAGTCCATCTTCCAGCCCAAGCCCCAGTTGAGTTACCGGAAAAGCCAATTTTCTGGCTGGCATAAACAGCAAAATTATATCTAAAGTAGCTGCCATCGCCGTTAAAAAGAATGGCTTCGTCGTTGCCAAATGTTCTTGGTTTAATCCAAGCCTCGATGGTGTAACTACTATCTAATTGAAGCACGCTCCCAAAGCTTAAATAGTCGCTACTGCCGTTAAACCTTCTTGTCCCACCAATTTTCCCTTGAGTAAAAGTTGCTCCGGAAGGTGTCCCATTATAAGCACTAGCTGATGAATCTTTAAGATAAGCGCCAGAGCCTGATTTTTCATCCAAATGCCAAAGGCCAACCGTGTTAGCATCAGTTTCATAGACTGAGTGGCTATTTTCGCCAACGTAGGTTTCTAAATATGTTCCTGTTCTATCACTGGCAATATAAAAAGGAAGCTTGTTTTTAGAAGATAAATCAGTAGATGAAAGGGTTCTTTTAAGTCGATGGTCTTTACCAGCTCGGTAGGCTTCGGCGATTTCTTCAGCAGAACGAGCAATATTGGAAATTCTAGCTTCATCAATAATTCCTTTAGTGTAGTATCCTTGGCCTGCCCCTATTAGTAAATCGTTGCTTGTTGCTAGTAAACTTCCTGTTTTAGTAAATTGTTGTTTGAACTCGCCATTGACATAATATTTTAGGTTATTGCTCCCTAATGTTCCATCAAATGTTATTGCTATATAATTCCATTGGCCAAGCGTAATTAGTGCATTAGTACTGTAAATTGATGAACGACCGCCTTGATATAATTCTACTAAGATTTTATTGGTATAAGCATTATCACCTACATAAATTTTATAAGTATCACCTTTATGGAACAGAGTGTGATAATTATAGGTCCCATCAGAAGGCTTTAACCATATTTCCCATGTGGCTTTAGGTAAACCATCCAGATCATCTGAGTCACTGATAGTTAAATAGTCACTTGTTGTCATAGAAACCTTCACCTAAACTGGTACCTGTTGTAGTAGCATGGTGATTATTAGTTGTCGAGTCATAGGCAGTAGAGCCGGTTCCAGTTTCAGTTTCATCAAAATGCCACAAACCTACAGTATTTGCATCAACTTGGAGAGCCCCAATAGTTGACTTTAAAGAGCCGGTGCCTTCCATCTTAATTGTTGATTCATCGGTTTTACTTTGAGGCATATAGGTAGCCGTTGAATCCCATGACCAATTACTACTATCAGAATCCATAGTAGTCATTGATGTTTCGTTGGCTGTTGGTTTCCATTCTTCCCAGGTTGAATTATTGGCTGAAGTTCTAGTTTGAAATTCTAAATCTGTATTACTGGGAGTTGTTTCCGACCATTCAAGAGAATCTAAACTAGAGACAGATGTTCCTAAATCGATTGATTGGGAAGTATAAACACCATAGGGTCTTTTTTGAGCGTCTTGTTTGATTTCTTCTGGTGTAAGGACAGAACCATTAATTTTTACCTCGTCAATTAAACCCTGGAATCTTCTAGTGAAACTTCCATAACCCCAATCTCCAATATGGAGATCGTCATTAGTTGACATTCCGTAAGTAATGTCCCCAGAATAGAAGGCTTCATTTTCCAGTTCACCATCGATATATAATTTAATTACGACCCCGTCATAGGTACAAGCTAGGTGTATCCAGTCTGTTGTGGGAGTAAAGGTATCAGTTGAATTTACAATTCTGCCTGTCCCTGAAACACCGATTTTACAACTTAGTAGATCAGATGAGGGGATATAGCGGAGACCATAAGAAAAGTATGGTTCTGATCCTTGTCTTCCTTTTGTGATAATGTAGTCCCCATCGCTATGAGAACCATCTCCGGTTATTTTTATCCATGATTCCATGGTTATCTTTGGTGGTTCTAAAGAAGAGGAGTCAGTGACGTTGATGTAATCAGTACTGCCATTAAAACTTCTAGCGGCTGCCCCTAGTTTTTGTGTTGTAGTGTCAATTATTGTTCCTGTAGCAGTTCCATGATTACCGTTACCGGAAGTATCACAAGCATCTTCACCGCCAGAACAAGAATCATTAGCTGCTTCGTTCATATGCCAAAGACCAGCAGTATTAACATCAGCAGTCAATTCTTGTTCATAAAGTTCAATTGATGGGGAAGAACCGGAACCAGTATCTTTAACCCGGTTTTTAATGCCAGAGAATTCAGAAGATTCATCACGAACAACAGTCGGGTCAATAATTACTGGATAAAGAGCAGTTTTTAACCAATCAAGATTGGGGTTAAATTGAGCCTGATATTGAGTTGATTGATTAAGAGCTGGGGAAGACTTAATACTTAAAGAAATATCATAGCTTTTATTATCTCTGGCATCTATCATAAAAGGTTTTTCAAAGTGGAAACGATATTCATTGGTTATCGGGTCGATAAAAGTAGGTAGGAGATTACCTCCTAAATCTTTTTGAGGAACAGCTTTGTTAAGATCTAAAGCAAAACTTAAGACCTTATCAAGAGAAGATAAAGTTTCAGGTGAATTAATCTTAATCTCTTCTTTAACTCCTGATTCAGTCAGGGTATAGATTAAATCAATCTCTGGATGAATATTTCGATAAATAACTTTTTTTTCATTAATTCTTTCAAATTTAACTCCTTCATCAACCCTATTAAGTAAAGAAAGGTTAACTGAAGAATCACCAGCTACGAAGCCGACTTTAGGAGTTCTTTTGTTATCCCGATTTCCCAGATATACTGCGAAACCTTTTGATTTACTTTGATAGAGATAATTAGATATTCTAGGAGTGGATTTGAATTGAAGTTTTTCATTATTTTTACCAGGGAAGAAGCTGATAAGAAGGATAATTAAAGCTAGGCCAATTAAATATGGAGCTAATTTTTTGGGCTGTTTTATTATTTTTTTGCCTTCTTTCAAAACTGTTTGCCAGTCAATTTTTCTTAATTTCCTAATTGATTTTTTATATCCTTTAAATTTTTCTTTAATTAATTCTGGATGTCTAATAATTAAACGCCAGTATTGATAGTTGAAAATAATTTTAGTTAGTAAAGCTCTGGTTTTAATTTTCAAGATAGTCTTTCTCTTATTTAGATTTTGTCTTATTAGTTTTAATTTCATTTTAAGTTTATTAGAAGTTAATTAACTATCCACCAGTTGAATTGAATATCTTGGTTAATTGGTGCATCAATAGCAACTTTAAACCAGCCTTTTTCTTTAGGAATAAGTTCATTGTTTTCGTTGACTGAAACTGGTTTTTCCGCCTTTTTGGCTTTAACATAAACGACTTTGTTTTCAGTGTCGGTTATTGGCGTGATGTAAATTAGGCTTTGTTCGGTAATCTTTGGGTTGTAAATCATAATTTCGCTTTCATTAGCTGGGAGGAAACCGACTCCGGTAGTAGCGTTAGTTTTAATTGCCGGAGAGTACTCGCCGTTCTCTTGATAATTATCAGCAGCAGCTATAATTGTTCCTGATTGAGTTGCTGAATAATCGGCTTCAAGATCCAAAGAGGCAAAATAGGCGCTGCCGGAAGCATCGATGGAAGCCACAATTTGACCTTCAAAACCCTTAACTAAAAGTTTGCCAAAAGCACTTTGAGTGGCTTGGTTAGATAAATCGCTTTCTGTTTCATTTTCATTGATGATTGGAATTTGGGCTAAATCAATAACCAAGTCATTTTCCGGCAGGGGATTGATTGAGCTAGCCGTTAATTTGCCTTTAATGGTAACATCGCCCTCAAAAGTAGCATTACCATGTTCATCAATGACGATTTTGCCGGCAAGAATATCTATTCCGCCGAGGCCTAAACTCTGAAGATAAAGCGGACCAGAAAAGATATCAATACTATTGTTTACCAAGGATAGAGTGCCACCAATATTCAAAGAATCGGTAATGGTGGCATTGGAAAGGGAAGTTGTCCCTAAAACAAGTAAATCATCTTCGAAAGTATAGCCATTGTTAGGTAGATTAATATCTTCAGTTAGTTTAATATCTGGTTCATTGTTACTGATAGAAGTGTTTAATATTTCGGCAATCAAAGCTTCAATATCATCAACTTCATCGAAGAGATTGGCACTATCACTAGCGATTAACTCAGAAGAATTAGAAGCTTCATTTTGATAAACGTTGGTGATGTTTTGAGTAACATAGGTGGCTGACATTGTTCCCACCAGCAAATCACCGAATTTACCATGTTTGGTCACAATTTCATCGGCATATAATGTTCCGGCCACGGTTGCATCATTGGCGACCTCTAGATTTTCAGTGTTGACTTGGCCACTAAAGCTGGCATTGCCTTGGGCATCAATCGAGGCGACTTCTTGTCCTTCTTGACCTTTAACGACTAGTTTGCCAAAACCACTGCTGGTTGAAGATTCAGGCGGTGTTTGAAGATTAAAGGTGATATTGCCTTCTTCATTGGATGGGTTGATTTCTGAAAGGTTAATTCTATTGGTCTGAATTTCTTCGCCTTCAATCAAAGGGCTGATGATTTGTTTTTCAGCAACTAACTCTTGGGTATTTATCAAACCAGCTTTTATTTTGGCCACAGCTATTTCAGTAAAAGCACCAATCTTTTCAATTAGATTGCCAGAGGAATCTTTGAGTTGGTATGCTTCGCCTAATTCAGGATTACCAGTAATGTTTAGTTCTCCGGCTGAGGTTAAATAAATATCAGGATCATACCAGCCAGAGGTGATCAAAGCCCTAATGGTGGTTTTTTTGGAGTCAGGAGACCAAGTTTCTAAGGCTTTTCCTATGGTAGGACCGTATTTTTTGGCTTTTTCAGCCATACCTTTCTCGTCTGAAATAGTTAATTGGTCACCAATATTAATACTTTTTGAGGAGGATGAAACTTTGACTTTACTGTTAGTTCCATAAACAAGTCTTGTTTCAGAAATAATTTGGTTATTGATTCTTTCTCTTCTCAATAAGTCGCCGTTTCCATTGATAGTTTTAGAGATGACACCAACAAATGTTCCTTGTTTGTAAGTTTTTTTAATCTCACTGACCAATTCCATTTGGCTTGGATAGTTTTGATTTGGTGCTTCATAAAAGCGAAGACCAACCAAATCTCCTTCAGACAAATCATCATTAATCCTTAAAAGTTCGTAATAATCATTACTTGCTTGAGCGAGAAGAGCATCCTCTTGGTTTTGATTATCTTCGGGATTAAACCAAGAAGGATTGACAAAAACTAAAATTTCACCACATTTTTCGTTTTGACCATTTTCCGGATTAAGACAATTATTTAAGGAAGAGCTTTCATTTAAGAATTCCATAGCTTTACCAACAATTGGCCCGTTTTTAGTAGCTTTCATACCCACGCCTGGAATAGGGGAGGTGGTGATTGGGTCACCCGGTTTAATTTCGCCATTGATCAAAGAAACACGAGTTGGGACTCTTCCTGATAAAGCCATTTGGACAGAATCTTCTTTTTCTTCGCCAATTAACCAACCAGGTTGAGTAGCGACGATACCAATAACCGTTGGATCATAGGCTTTTCGAGAAGCAATAACCTTTTCGCGGTTATCAGGATAGACAGAGACAATCGTTGCCGATGAAACATCTTCGGAAGTAGGTATCCATTCCGCCAAGTCAGAACCAGAGTCTTTTTCGCAATAGGTAAGTTGGATATAGGGCATGGTGACATCGACAGAAGCAGAGCCGACAGTTTCAATAGGACCGGTTTCCCATGTGTACTTAGCCCCACTATAGGCAGTGATGGCCACGTCTGACCCGTAACTACCTGTTCTCCATTTAATATCATGAGTATGGGCTGGAACGTCAGTGATAGTTCTAGTTCCTAAATCAGTGAGGGCTGTACCGACTGTTCCTTCGTCAGTGCCCCCTGAGGGTGTTCCGACGATAGTCCTTCCTCTGGCAGCAGTATACTCTGTCCAACCGCTTGGACAAGAACCGCTAAAGGCAGCAATTAAACCGGCTGTTTCACCCATAGTTGTCCACGAAGTACCATCACAGTAATAGTAGGCATTATTATCACCGTCATAGTACATCTTTCCGGTTGCAGCCGCATTACAAGTTCCAGCGTCAACCTGGACGTTAGGTCCTAAAGATAAAGTACCAGAAATGGTTGCATTACCAGTAATATCTAGATTCATTGAAGGAGTGTGATTGCCAATACCGACTTTACCATAGAAAGAACCGGCAGTTCCCGCTGCCGCTGGGTCAACAAAGTAATCAGAATTAGCTGTATCTATAAATTTAGCGGCATTAACGAAATTGCTTCCATTAATGGTGACTCCGTCTGAATTAAAACTGGCGGTACCAGCAACAGAGAGGTTATCATTAATAGTTAAAGTATCATCGCTGAGGTCATAAAGGTTACCTTCGATACCTAGATTGCCAGTATTAGTAAATCTTAATTTTTCAACTACGCCTGCATCGCCGCCAACAGAATTAAAGAGACTTAAATCACCCCCATTAAGCAGATAGAGTTTACTAAAGCCAGTTGTGGGGATTAGAGTTATGTTTGGTGTACCAGAAATAGAAGCTGTTCCTCCCATGATAAGATCATCAATGTTAATTAAGTTATTAGTGGCAAAAGAGATATTCCCGGAAGCAGCGTCAATAGTGATATCCCCGGAAGCATTGTAAATCATTGATTCGGAATTATATAAAGCTAAGACACCGTCTTTATCCAGAGACATTTTTTCGTCAGTATTATTGTAGACCGAAAGGAGCTTTGCTCCTGAAGTAGTATATTCTGGTGTTATTAGTTTAAAGCCGGTAGCGTCAGCTGCATCAGCCACAGTTGAAGTAAAGACACCAGAGGCAGTGGTTAACATACCCGTAGAATCAATAGCTAATTTTTGTGTACTATCAACAGAGAGCTTTAGGAAATTGCCAGAAAAACCGGCACCAGTATTAATAGATAAGGCGTTTTCAGAGCCAGTTAAACTTGATCCTAAGGTAAGTGTTCCAGAACTTACAAGATTACCAGCTACTTCCAATTTTTCCGACGGATTATCTGTTCCAATACCCAAATTGCCGCCATTATCCAAGACCAATTGGTTACTTTGTCCATCAACGTTTATGGCCAAGTCACCATTAGAATTCATCTGAAAATCGGCATAGACTGAATCATCTGCTTGGGTAAGGCGAAGTTGAGGATTAGAAGCATCTAGAACATCTAGTTTCCTATCTGGACCAGTTGTTCCGATGCCGACGTTGCCACCATAGATGAAGGAATCACTATCTGAAGAAGCACCGAGTTTAACATTAGCAGCAGCCGTAGAAGTACCACCAACAGCTAAATCTAAGGTTTCATTGACAGGGTAAAGAAGGCCTGAAGATTGGGTCCACCAAGAATCGCCCCCACCACTTCCTGAGCCCATTTCTGTCCAAGAAGAGCCATCGCAAAAGTAGTATTTATTTTCATCACCATCATAATACATCTTTCCAGCTGCAGCGGCATTACAAGTTCCAGCATCAACTTGAACATTAGGGGCTAGAGCTAGAGTACCGGAGATGGTAGCATTACCTGCTAGTGTTAATTTTTCCGTGAGAGTTGTAGTTCCAATGCCTATTTTATTCTCTGAAACATCAACAAAGAGATCGTTGGTATCAATAGTCAAATCACCAGCTAGCGTTAGCGCATTGAGATTGCCAGTGCCAGAATTGTTAATATAATAGGTTTGAGCTCCACCGACAGCTAAACCGACAGAAGAGGTAATATAATTAGCGTCAGCTTCACCAATGTCAAGGATAACACTGTTTGCTCCTGTAATGTCGCCACCAGAAACATTAATATCTCCGGTGAAGTAGGAACCAGTCGTTAAAGCTTTAAGAATACCGGCGGCAGAGGCGTTACCAGAGGCATCAAGAGTAAATTTAGGTGCTGCTTCAGCTCCTGCCTCTAGTTTTAAAAGATTAGCATTAGTTGAATCATTACCTAAATAGCCATAGTAAAGATTGTTTTCCTCTTTACCACCGGTATTGCCAAAATTAGCTCCACTTTGGTTGCTAACTAGATCGCCAGTTTCTGCTTCAGAGGTAATGGTAACAGTGCCTGTTCCTTTAGGGGCTAAGGCAATAGTGCCGTCTTGTCCATCAGTCGTTTGAATGGTAATGCCTGTTTGTCCTTCTATAGCAAAGGTTCCTGATGAAGCTTGCAGGAGGGGTGAAGCAGCAGCAATGACAACATTACCTGAGGAGTTGATATAGGGGATGGTACTGGCTGTGGTTCCTGGAGGGTAGCCCTGGAGAGTTTCCGCATTAAGGGCATAACCGACGGTGGCAATTTGGATTCTGGGTGTCATTTCATCGTCGGTATCAACGGTTACCCCTAAGTAGACATCTTGGTTTTCAGAAAAGACAGTCGCCGCTATTTCTGAAGCTGAACCACAAGTATAGCCAGTACCTGAGGTTGTTCCTAGTAGAAGAGAAAAGATTCCGTCTTGATCAGGGGTGACCGAACAAGTATCTGAATTCCAGAGGGTATTACCGTTCGTAGCGGCATCATAGAGCTTAAAGGTTATATTAGTGGCTGAAGTGATAGGATTATCGGAAGAATCTGTTAGTCTACCTTGGAAGGAAAGGTATCTATTCGGTCTTGTTAGGGCACTGGGATAGGCGAGAGGGGTTTCTACTCTCTTAAAGAACTGTTCATAGGCTCCAAAACCTAAGGCAGCGCAGAAGATAATTAATAAAGCCCAATGCAGGTATCTAGTAGGCGTAAAGCTATGGTATTTTCTATAAGCGTTGATAAAAGGTTTTTTAAAGGAGAATTCTTCTTGAGTGATGACGATTTTTTCTTCTTTAGCCAGAGGATCAGTTTGTAAATAGCCTTTATCGTAAGCCCAGTTAAAGAATTTTCTAACTGAAGAAAGACGGCGTTTGGTTGTTGAGGGAGAGAGATTTAACTGTTCAGTGAGATATTTTTGATACCTCTCTAGAGTTTTTTTGTCTATTTTTTTAAGTAGGTTTTCCATTGTTTTTTTGTCTGTCGTGTTGGTTTTTCGTGTTATAATTAAATTGCGGGTTACTTAGTTGTTTGAAAAAACAGCTAGAAACAAATTTTGGCTCCCCCCAGATTTGTTAGTGACCCGCGTAAAGTATTTTTAAGCTTCTTTTAACCAACCAAAAAAATGTCTTAAGTCAGATAAATAGTTTTTAATGGTTATGGTACTGATTTGTTCTTCTTTTAAATCTTCCTTGAATTTCTTGAGAATTTCTTCTTGATTAACTCCTTTAGTGGTTGGACTTTCAGGATTACTGATTTGTAAGGCAGGATTTTTATTAATCCAGCCCTGATTTTGAGCAAAAGATCCAAACCTTCTTAAAGCAGAAAAGCGGCGATTGATTGTTGATAGGGGAATTTTTCTAAAGATTTGATCTTTTTTATATTCTTTAATCGTTTCCTTAGTAAAGAGACCAAGGATAGATATTCCGGCAATTTGATGCTTAATTTGAGTTTTATTTTCCAACCAACTGAAGAAATTGTTAATGTCGGTAATGTAATTTTTGATGGTTACCGAAGATACTTTTTGAGTTTTAAGATAGTTTTTAAAAAGTTCAGGCAGAGTCATAGTTAAACAAAAAGCCAGATAAAGAGACTAAAGAAAACTAAGAAAGCAAATCCCGCTTCCGCTACTTCGCTGAAGCGATTGTGTTTTTCTAGGGTGTAATTTTGGCTATATTTAATCATTTTCTTTTTTTCTTTGCGGTTAATTATTTACCGCAAATTTATTTAGCCTTGAATTATACTAGATTATACTAAATTATAACTCTCTTACTACTATAATAAAGAATTTTAGGTTCTGTCAATAGGCTAAATATTAGTCATTTGATACAGTTAGATTAGGTTTATTAGAACCTAATTTTTCCCCGCATTTCTATTTTCATAAGCCTTTTCATTTTTCTCTATTACCGCAGAATAGATTAAAATCTTACTTCAAAAGGTCTCAAAGTATATCATTAATTTTTTAGCGATGGGTGAGAGAAGCAAAAGTGACCATTGATATATTATGATATATTTAGGTTTTTTTAAAGGTTAAAGGTCCTATAACAATTAAGGCTAGGATTTGTTTAGGTTTGGGAAAAGGGCTTTTAGTTATTTAAGTGAAGATTTATCATTTTCTTTTTATTAAATTTTTCTTTTTTTCTTAAAGCTTTGGTTCGGAAAGCGTCCTTTTTTATAAAGATCCTAGAGTAATTTTATTAGTGTTTGAATTGGCACTTAGACCTTTAAGTGCTAGTACTTTCTGATTTTCAAAAAGTCCTTTATTTGGCGAAAAAAATATTACTTGTCTAAAAAAGAATCTATTTCTTAAGGAAGCTATCCTTATTTTTTATTTTGTCCTCTAGTAGGAGGGTAGAAGTAGTTCTTTATAGGTAAAAAGATGCTAACTCGGAGTATGTGATGGTCCTTAAAGCGTTTCAAGTAGTTCGAACAAAGTTAACATTTTCGTTAACTTTCAATGAACAAGTTAGGGTCCTATTTGTTGAGAAGTTAAACCTTAAGCTATAAAATCCAAATAGTTTTCCCGATGAATAACTGAATATTTTGCTTTAGGATATGTTTTTAACCAGTCTCTGGGAACACGTGGTTTTTTTGCTTGCCATTTAAACTCAATACCAAAGAGTTTTCCACCGCGTTCTTCAATCAAATCAATTTCTTGACGGTCATGTGTACGCCAGAAATAGATATTACTATAGATTTTCTGGTAATCGCGTTTCTTCATGCGTTCAATAAAGAGATAATTCTCCCATAACTGCCCAATATCGGTGCGGATTGTTAATGGGTTGAAGTTGTTAATGAGGACATTTCTCACGCCATTATCCCAGAAATAATAACGACAGGTTTTGGTAATCTCCTTTCGTAAATTACGGCTGAATCCAGATACTCGTTTGATGACAAATGTTTTTTCCAATAAATCAAGATAGCGTTCAACAGTAGCTAGGTTAATGCCAAGAGTGCGTGATAATTCACTTAGCGAGACTTGATTGCCTATCTGAAGAGCAAGGGCTTTAGCAAGACTGATGACTTTAGTTGGTTTTTTAATTCCCTCTAGCGTAAAAATATCCTTGAATAGGTATCCGTCAACAACTGACTCGAGGATTGATATTTTTTCCTGGTATCCGTCGGCAAGGATGACTTCAGGATATGATCCATAAATTAGTCGAGATTCGAGTTTGCCTTTCGTTTCAAGATGATTTTCTAATGAAGATAGCTCAAGTTGGGCAATGGGGTATAAAGTATACTGCCATTTTCGACCAACGAGCGGTTCTCCGACTTGATGAGCAAGCTCAAATGAAGATGATCCAGTAGCAACTATTTTTATCCTTGGTATTCCATCAACTATTAGTTTAAGTGTATGGCCTATTTTTTGGATACGCTGGGCTTCATCTATCATAATAACTCGATACTTGCCAACAATACTTTTGAGCTTTTCAAGAGATTGTAAAGAAAGTGATTCCTGAATGTCTATATCATCGCCGTTTAACCACAGTATTGGTTGAGATATCTTTTTGGCGAGACGATGGAGGAGGGTTGTTTTTCCAACTCGGCGCGGACCATAAATAACCACGGCCTTATTCGGTTTGAGATTTTTGAGAATATCAATCTCAATAGCCCGTGGTATTGAAATATTATTTATTTTGTCTACCATAATGTACGTATTATATATAATTCCAACAGTTTGTCAAGTCCCAGCCATATTAAGTTTAATGGGCTATCTTGATAAAATATTTATTGTTTGATAAAGTGGGAAATATAACTTATAAAATATATCAATGGAAAATAAAGTGTTTCAACAGGTACCGACAAAAGAAGTTAAAAAATCAAGGAGGGGAACAGTTGTAATTCTAATTTTTTTACTGATTGTTTTACTTTCTTTAGGGTTGACTGTTTTCTTTATTGGCCAGAGAACAACTTTTTTTGGACGTGCTTCTAGCCCCTCTATTAGTTCAGGGGAAGTAGCTTTAGAGAACTCTTATATCTTTGCCTCTCCTTTATCAGCTAAGGCTGATGGGAAAGAGAAAATTCGCATCACCGTCTTTATCTTAGATTCTCAAGGGAAAGGTGTTTATAATCAGGTTGTTTTCCTAGCTGAAGATGAAAGATTAATAATCAAAGAAGTACAATCAGTAACTGATACCATTGGTCGGGCTTTATTTGACGTTTCTTCCATAGTGGCGACCGATTATTTTATTGAAGCTCAAGTTAATAATCAGCTTCTACCTCAGAGAATAAAGGTTACCTTCCGCTAATTTCTTCTTTTTAGCTACCTTTTGGTGATGTTTTATTAAAAGAAGAACAATAATAACTGTTTCTAGAAGGATGACTAACCAGAAAGACGGCTTCAGGAGCTTTAAAAGGGCTATAAAAGCCTGAGAAATCATTTTTAGGAACCACAACCACCAAGGAATAATTTTAAAGTTAAGGGTGTTGCTTTTAGGGGTAGGCGAGTTGAGGAAATTGGCTCCGGCAAACATCTTCCAGGTTGATTCTTGTTTATTAGGTAAATTAAATTCAAAATGGCCATTTTGGTCTGAAGTAACCTTATAAGAAGGAAGATTATAAGCGTAGGCAGGTTTGATAAGGGAGAAGAGTTTACCTTTTGTTTGATCGTTAGCGAGAAAGATATTTACTTCAACATTAGGGATGGTTAAGCCTTCGGCTTTTATTTGTTCTTCAGAGGTAAAGATGCCCTTTTGGAGACTGATAGTGGGTGGCAAGAGAACAGGGCCAATATTAATGTCGTAATCACCAACTGGTAAGCGAGCAAGACAGTTGGGGAAAGAAATACGGCTTTGAGTATCA